>OGRI01003215.1_pt1 | contig 10529 bp, 9 predicted proteins | sample 1553391 | NCBI WGS metagenome assembly OGRI01 (sample SAMEA2580052, study PRJEB22360) | human gut metagenome | reverse complement strand
CTATAAAATAAAAGATAAGACATTGGAGGAAAAACATGAAAACAAAACAGGCTTTGAATCCATACATGCCAAGCTGGGAATATGTTCCGGATGCAGAACCGCATGTTGTTGGAGATCGGGTATATGTTTACGGTTCTCATGATATATTCAACGGACTGAATTTCTGTCTGGGTGATTATGTATGTTGGTCTGCGCCGGTAGATGATCTGGGCAACTGGCGTTATGAGGGCTGCATTTACAAAAGAGAACAGGATCCGGCAGCACCGAGAATCCGACTTACAAATGGCCTTGCAGCACCGGATATGATACAGGGACCGGACGGAAGATTTTACCTGTATTATTTTATGGGCGGAACCAAGATGATTTCTGTAGCTGTATGTGATGAGCCGGCAGGAAAGTACGAATTCTATGGCTATGTAAAATACAGTGACGGCATCGCAATCGGTAAGAAAAATGAGCCGTTCCAATTTGATCCGGGTGTATTTATGGATGATGACGGGAAACTTTATCTGTACTCCGGTTTTGCACTGGCAGGAAATCCGATCCTTCTGGATGGTTCCAAACCGACGGAGCATGGCCCGATGTGTTTTGAACTTGATCCTTCGGACATGCTGACCGTACTGAATGGACCATCTTATATCGGTGTTGCCGGTGAAAAAGAGTCCATCGGTACTCCATATGAAGGACATGCTTTCCTTGAGGCAAGTTCCATGCGTAAGTTTAATGGTACATATTATTTTATTTACAGTACAATGAACAGCCATGAACTCTGCTATGCGACAAGTGACAGTCCGGTAAAGAAATTCCAGTATGGCGGAATTCTGGTAAGTAATGGCGACATAGGACTGGAAGGTGTCCCGGATGTAAAACATGCGAGAAATAACACCGGAAATACACACGGAAGTATTATTGAGCTAAATGGAAAATATTTTGTTTTTTATCACACCGAAAAGTGAAACGGCTTATCTGTATGACGACTGCTCACTTCGGCAGGCCATCGAGAAGATCGAATATCATAAATACACGGCGGTTCCGGTACTGAACAAAAAGGGCTGCTACGTGGGAACACTGACGGAAGGAGATCTGCTCCGCATCATAAAAGAACGGTATCTGCTGAATTACCATGAAGCAGAGGATATCCCGCTCTGGCAGGTTCCGAAACGGTGGAATTATGAGTCCGTCAACATCAACAGCAACATCGAGGACCTGATCGAGATGTCCATGCGGCAGAATTTCGTTCCAGTTGTGGATGACGAGGGAATCTTCATCGGCATCATCCGAAGAAGAGACATCATCCAGTACTGTTATCAGAAAAGCGGCATCAAAGAAGAGGAAGAAGCCCGGCGCAGCGCGCGGAAACAAAACGCAGAACAGATGATTCTGCAGTAAAGAAGAAAATGAGGGAAACATTATGAAAAAACTGATCGATCTTATCCAGGAAGAGCTGGTAAAAGCCTTTACCGCTGCGGAGATGGACCCGTCCTATGCAAGGGTTTCCGTTTCCAACCGCCCGGATCTGTGCGAATACCAGTGCAACGGCGCAATGGCAGCTGCAAAAGCATACCACAAAGCACCGATCCAGCTGGCTGAAGCAGTTGTAGAAAAAGTGACCGATCACAGCGTGATCGGTGAAATTGAAGCCGTAAAACCGGGATTTATCAACCTGAAAATCAACCCGGAATTTCTGGCAGATTATCTTTCCAAAATGCAGAACGATGAAGATCTTTCTGTAGAGAAAACAAAAAATCCGAAAACCATCATCGTAGATTACGGCGGAGCAAACGTGGCAAAACCGCTTCACGTCGGCCATCTCCGTTCCGCGATCATCGGCGAGAGCATCAAGCGTATGGGACGCTTCATGGGCCACAACATGATCGGTGACGTTCATCTTGGAGACTGGGGTCTGCAGATGGGACTGATCATCACCGAGCTGCAGGAGCGCCATCCGGAGCTTGTTTATTTTGATGAGTCCTTTACGGGAGAGTACCCGGAGGAAGCACCGTTTACGATCAGCGAACTCGAGGAGATTTATCCTTGCGCAAGCGGCAAATCGAAAGAGGACGAGGACTATAAGAAACGTGCACTCGAGGCAACGAGAGAGCTGCAGCAGGGCAGAAGAGGATATCGTGCGATCTGGAAACACATTATGAATGTTTCTGTTGCCGATCTGAAAAAGAACTATGGAAACCTCGACGTTCATTTCGATCTGTGGATGGGTGAGTCCGATGCACAGGAGTACATTCCGGACATGGTAGATTACCTGAAAGACAATGGTTATGCACATTATGACCAGGGCGCACTCGTTGTTGATGTCAAAGAAGAGACAGACACAAAAGAGATCCCGCCGTGCATGATCTTAAAATCCGATGGAGCAGCTCTGTATGATACGACAGACCTGGCAACCATCATCCAGCGTATGAAACTGTACAAGCCGGACGAGATCTGCTATCTGGCAGACAAACGTCAGGAACTTCACTTCGTACAGTGTTTCCGCTGTGCAAGAAAAGCAAAACTGGTGAATGATGATACCGTTCTTTCCTTTATCGGCTTTGGTACCATGAACGGAAAAGACGGAAAACCGTTCAAGACCCGTGAGGGCGGCGTTATGCGTCTGGAGCGTCTGATCGGTGAGATCAACGATGAGATGTATCAGAAGATCGTGGAGAACCGCAGCGTAAAAGATACGGATGCAAGAGGAACGGCACAGATTGTCGGACTGTCTGCTATTAAATACGGTGACCTGTCCAACCAGGCATCGAAAGATTATGTATTCGATGTTGAGAGATTTACTTCTTTCGAGGGAAACACCGGTCCGTACATCCTGTACACCATCGTTCGTATCAAATCAATCCTGAACAAGTACAAAGAATCAGGAAAGAGTATGGACGATATCAAGATCCTTCCGGCTACAAGTGAGAGCGAAAAGGCTCTGATGCTGGAAGCTGCGAAGTTTGGCAGTGTGATGGAGAATGTATACGAAGAACTTGCACCACACAAGATCTGCGCATATATTTATGATCTTGCAAATGCATTTAACCGTTTCTACCATGAGACAAAGATTTTGGGTGAAGAAAACGCTGAGAAACAGAAGAGTTATATTGCACTTCTGAAAGTAACAAAAGATGTACTGGAAGGATGTATTGACGTACTTGGATTTGAAGCACCGGAAAGGATGTAAGTAGGATGACAGAGAAATTATTTTATGAGGACAGTCACAGAACCGGATTTACAGCAAAAGTAATTTCCTGTGAAGAAGCAAAGGATGGCTACCGTGTGGTACTGGACCAGACGGTATTCTTCCCGGAAGGCGGCGGTCAGTATGCAGATACAGGAGTTCTGGGAACCGTGAACGTTACAGATGTGCATGAAAAAGACGATGTGATCTATCATTATACGACTGCACCATTGGAAGTGGGAAGTATTGTGACCGGAAAGATCAACTGGGAAGAACGTTTTGAAAAGATGCAGCAGCATACCGGGGAGCATATTGTATCCGGTATCGTGCATGAAAGATTTGGATATAACAATGTTGGTTTTCATCTGGGGGCCGATTACTGTACAATGGATTTTGATGGTACGATCAGTAAAGAACAGTTGAAAGAGATTGAGGCAGCGGCAAATGAGGCAGTATATCAGGATCTTGAAATCGAGATTCTTTATCCGTCGAAGGATGAGCTGAAAGATATGGATTATCGCAGCAAGATCGAGATTGAGGGTCAGGTACGTATTGTAAAGATCCCAGGTTATGATGTGTGTGCATGCTGTGCGCCACATGTGAAGACGACCGGTGAGATCGGAGCTGTCAAGCTGGTAAGCATGGCCAATTATAAAGGCGGTGAGCGTATCACAATGCTCTGCGGAAGACGTGCAATGCGGGATTATGAGAAAAAAGATGCCATGACAAAAGAAATCTCGGCACTGTTATGTGCAAAAGAATATGAAGTGGCAGATGCGGTTGGTAAGCTTAAAGATGAGCAGACACGTATGAAGAGCCAGATCGCAGAATTACAGCAGAAACTCCTGGAATTTCGTGTGGCAGAGATTCCGGTAGAAGAGAAGATTGTGACTGTATTCGACAGCGCATTGTCCGGTAATCTTCCAAGAGAAATGATGAACAGGCTGCTTGATAAAGGCGCAGTGATCTGTGCGGTATTTGCCGGAACAGATACGGACGGTTATCGATATGTAATCGGAAGCAGGAGTGAGGATGTACGCCCGATCAGCAAAGCATTAAACGTCGCGTTTGAAGGACGCGGTGGTGGAAAGCCGGAGATGGTTCAGGGATCTGTGAAGGGAACCGGTAAGGCTATGAAAGAATTGCTTATGCAGTATAAGTAATCGTGTGAATCATAAAGAAACTACCAGACAATAAAATCCGCAGTGTAGTATGTAACACAAATTTGTTTGCAGGAACATAAAAAGATATTTATGTTACATACTACACTGCGGATTCTGCTTTATAAATTGTCATGCACTCGTAAGAAACGGCTCAGACTATGCGCACTATTTTCTATGACTTTGAATGATCAGACGGACGGTTCGATAAAGAAATGGCTTGTACTTTTCGATAGATACAGGTTCTTCAAACAGTATAGAATTGTATCCGGTGGAACCAGCCAATTCCAGAATAGTGAATAGCATAATGTCAATATCCTGATATTCGTGTTCATCGGCTTCTACCAGCTCCAGGTATCGTTCATAGAAGATTTTGTCACCTTCGTCTTCGGCCCAGAAAGCAGATTTTAATGCACCCATTACAAGATTTTTTGAAATAAAGTTCAGCAAAGGCTTATTATTTACTAAAATATTAATGATGTCATCAATGATAAAAATCAGTTGGTCTTCAAGTCCGGTGATGCCGGAGTGCTCCAGAGCAATTGCCGCATGATCAAATAATTCTTTGGTTTTGTGAGCAATCAGCTTATTTTTGATGTCATACTTATCTTTAAAATACAGATAGAAAGTTCCTTTCGCTACACCTGCTTTTTCAACAATGTCAGAAATGGCGGTTGAATTGATCCCTTTGGTGGTAAATAATTCATATGCAGTGCGAAAGAGTGCTTCCTTTTTCTTTTTTTTATTTTCCTCGACTCTTCCCATGAGTAATCAGACTTCCTTTTATAACTTTTTGTACAAATTGCTTAGAGTAGTTTTGTACAGATACTGAAATAAATATCTCAACATAATAAGTATAGCAAATCAGAAATAAGAAGTCAAACAAAATTGACTGTTGGTCATATTTTCTTCGTATTGCCTTTTTAATAGAATACCGATATAATAGAAATGTTAAATACGTATGAAAAAGGAGATTATACATGGAGGCATATACAAGTTTTGCCGAGGTTTATGATACATTTATGGATAATGTGCCGTATGAAGAATGGGCGGATTATCTGGAAGACAGATTAAAAGAATACGGAGTAAAAGACGGACTGGTTCTGGAACTGGGATGCGGGACCGGAAGTATGACAGAACTCCTGGCTGAAAAAGGGTATGATATGATCGGAGTAGATAATTCCGAAGATATGCTGGAGATTGCCATGGAGAAAAGGATTGAGAGTGGCCATGATATCCTTTATCTGTTGCAGAATATGCAGGAGTTTGAACTGTACGGAACTGTGAGAGCAATAGTCAGTGTCTGTGATTGTGTCAATTATGTGACAGAAAAGAATGAACTGCAGGAAGTATTCCGTCTGGTCAATAATTATCTGGATCCGCAAGGTATTTTTATTTTTGATTTTAATACAGAATATAAGTACAGAGAAGTGCTGGGAAATCAGGTAATCGCGGAAGACAGGGATGAATGCAGTTTTATCTGGGAAAATTATTACAATCATACATCAATGATCAATGAATATGAATTGACTTTATTTGTACGTGAGGATGAAGAGGCGTCTCTGTACAGAAAATATCAGGAGAGCCATTTCCAAAAGGCATATACATTGCGGGAAATGCGCGGATTGTTAGAAAAAGCAGGACTGAAATTCGTTGCGGCATATGATGCGTATACGAAGAAAGCACCGATGTATACAAGCGAACGGATTACAGTGATCGCAAGAGAATATGGAAAATAGACAGAAATAATAAAGAAGGGAATACACATATGAAAGATTATATTGTAAGAGCAACAGCAGCGGAAGGGCAGGTAAGAGCCTTTGCTGCGACAACAAAAGAACTGGTAGAAACGGCCAGAGAACATCATAATACCAGCCCGGTTGCGACAGCGGCACTGGGAAGATTACTGACAGCAGGAGCGATGATGGGAAGCATGATGAAAAATGAGACAGATATGCTGACACTGCAGGTAAGAGGAGACGGACCGCTCGGTGGTATCACCGTTACCGCAGACAGTAAAGGTGATGTCAAAGGATATGTTAATAATCCGGATGTTATGCTGCCGCCAAAGAATGGAAAGCTTGATGTGGGAGGTGCTGTTGGAATCGGTCTTTTACAGGTTATAAAAGACATGGGATTAAAGGAACCATATTCCGGACAGACAATTCTTGTATCCAGTGAGATAGCAGAAGATCTGACGTATTATTTTGCCAATTCAGAACAGGTACCATCTTCGGTAGGCCTTGGTGTACTGATGGAAAAAGATAATACGGTAGAATGTGCCGGTGGCTTTATCATTCAGATGATGCCATTTGCCAAAGAAGAGACGATCAGTCAGATTGAAGAAAATTTAAAAAACATAACATCAGTAACAGATCATCTGAAAAAAGGAGAAACACCGGAGCAGATCCTGGAGATTCTGCTGGGAAATCTGGGCCTGGAAATTACAGACACTATGCCGACAAGATTCTATTGTAACTGTTCAAAAGAACGTGTAGAAAAAGCCGTGATCAGTGTTGGAAAGAAAGAAATCCAGGATATGATCGATGAAGGGAAGGATATCGAAGTAAAATGTCATTTCTGTAATACCGCATACAAATATACGGTAGATGAACTGAAAGATGTCTTAAAACGTTGTAAACGATAAGGAGAAAGAGTCATGAAAGACGGATTTGTAAAAGCAGCGGCTGCGACTCCGGATATCAGAGTGGCAGATGTTGCTTATAATACAGAAAATATCTGTAAAATGATCGACGAGACAGTTGCAAACGGAGCAAAAGTCATTGTATTTCCGGAGTTGTGTGTGACGGGATATACCTGTAGTGATCTTTTTATGCAGGATATATTACTGAAAGAGGCAAAAGAAGCTTTATTTAAGATTGCAGATTATACAAAAGAAAAGGATGCACTCATATTTATAGGTGTTCCGCTTGCTGTAGACGGAGAACTTTATAATGTTGCGGCTGCGTTAAATCGTGGAAATATTCTGGGACTTACGACAAAGACATTTCTTCCGAATTATGGGGAATTTTATGAGATGCGTCAATTCCGTCCGGGACCGGATATGGCAAGGTGGATTACATTAGATGGAAAGAAAATTCCATTCGGGCCACAGCTCCTATTTGTGGCAGAACAGATGGAGGAACTGGTCGTTTCGGCAGAGATCTGTGAAGATGTGTGGTCTCCGATCCCGCCAAGTACACTTGCAGCAAGAGAAGGTGCTACAGTAATCGTTAACTGTTCGGCAAGCGATGAGACAATCGGTAAGGCGGCTTATCGCGAGAGCCTGATCGAAGGGCAGTCGGCAAGATTGATCTGTGGATACATTTATGCCAATGCCGGAGAAGGAGAGTCTACGACAGATCTGGTATTTGGAGGACATAATATTATTGCGGAGAATGGAACGACACTTGCATCCAGCAATCGTTTCTCAAATGAAGTGATCTATACAGAGATAGATGTAAAACGTTTATTAAGTGAGCGCCGCAAGAATACAACATTCCAGACGGAAAAAGAGAGGACACTGATCCGTATTCCGTTTGAGATTCATGTAGAGGAAACAGAGCTTACAAGAAGATTTGCATCCAGACCATTTGTGCCAAGTGTGATGGCAGAGAGAAACTTGCGTTGTGAAGAAATTCTGACGATTCAGGCTATGGGGCTGAAAAAACGTCTGGCACATGCACATGCCAAAAGTGCAGTCGTTGGTATTTCGGGAGGTCTGGATTCTACGCTGGCACTGTTGGTGTCAGCAAAAGCATTTGACGCATTAGGAATGGATCGTAGTGGAATTGTAGCTGTGACGATGCCTTGTTTTGGAACTACGGACAGAACTTATCAGAATGCATGCAAGATGTCAGTAAAGCTCGGAGCAACACTGCGGGAAATCCCGGTAGGGGCAGCGGTCGAACAGCATTTTAAAGATATCGGGCATGATCCGGAGGATCATAGTGTAACCTATGAAAATTCTCAGGCAAGAGAGAGAACTCAGGTATTGATGGATGTAGCAAATCAGACAGGAGGAATCGTGATCGGAACAGGAGATATGTCCGAACTTGCACTTGGATGGGCAACTTATAACGGAGACCATATGTCTATGTATGGAGTGAATGCATCTGTTCCGAAGACGCTGGTACGTCACCTTGTACATTATTATGCAGATACCTGTGAAGATCAGGAGTTGAAAGAAGTACTGTACGATGTGCTGGATACACCGGTCAGCCCGGAACTCCTTCCGCCAAAAGACGGCGAGATTGCGCAGAAGACAGAAGATCTGGTCGGCCCTTATGAATTACATGATTTCTTCTTATATTATCTGTTGAGATTCAGCTATGAACCAAGTAAGATCTACCGTATCGCACGTTATGCATTTGAGGGTGAATATGATGATGCAACCATCTACAAATGGTTATACACATTCTGCAGAAGATTCTTTATCCAGCAGTTCAAACGCTCCTGTCTGCCGGATGGCCCGAAGGTTGGAACCGTGGCATTATCTCCTAGAGGAGACTGGAGAATGCCGAGTGATGCTTGCTCGGAAGTGTGGCTGCGGGATTTGGAGAAGGTGAATCCGGAAGTGTATAGAAGCACCGGAAAATCAAGGCTTATATTATAATTTTCCGATTATACGTAAAGGTTATAAAAAATAGCCGTTCTAGTGAACGTGGAGTGTGTTTAGAAACAGTTAGAGCGTCAAAATAACCGTTAAAGGAATGTAGTGAACCTGTTTGAGCCCCAAAGGGGCGAGTTGTGAACGTAATTCCTTTGTGTTTAGGGGATTCTGGCTCTCTTAGTTTTTCTTAGGACATGGAACCTGAACAAGAACCACTTTATACTGTTTTTTTCAAGGACCGAGAGGCCAACTCCGTTAATCAACTAGATAGAAAACTTCAATTCAAAAACCTCCGCCGGTATATAATGCTTACTAACCACAAGTATCTCCTCATTCTCATCATACACATTCTCCTGTGTCATAAGGAAAGAATCGTGGCTGGAAAGCTTATAATTCTTCGCAGAGAAGTTACCGGCAGTAGAATATGTAACACAGCGGCTGCAGTGATGCCCCTGTTCATAGCAGGGATGCTCCAGGAATTCCAACAGTGCATCTGTGCTGTTCAGGTCAATCTGCAGCCTGCCGACCAGTTCGATCGGAATAAAACTTAAAGAATATGCAATGGTATGACCTTCATGCTTATACCAGCGGTCGACGATGACAACAGCAGCAGTGTAGTGGTCGAAATTGTCTAAAATAGATTTTGACGGCGGTTCGATACGGAAATCCAGTTCGACACTGTCCAGTTCTTCCTGACAGTAGTCGTGGACAGGATGTGTCATACTGCCATCAGAAGACAACGTTTCATCTGAAGCGCTGTCTTCTGCATCTGCAAAAGCTGCTGCATCTGCAGAACCGGCTTTCCGGGCATGCTTGCGCCCCCTGGAACCGGCAGTTTTAGGCTCACGCACAAAATGTCCGACGCCCTGTACATCTTTGATCAGTCCGTCTTCTCTTAATAAGGTAAGCGCTTTCCGCAGTGTCATACGGCTGACATTCATAGTCGCGGAAAGTGTAGTTTCTGACGGAAGCTGTGAACCAGGTTCATAAGTTCCGTTCTGGATCAGTTCATATAATTCATTGTATATTTTTACATGTTTTAATTTCTTGGTTTTAGACTTGTCTGTTTTCGCTTCCATAAACTCAGTTACTCCTGTATATTAAAAATATAGAAATAGCAAGGGAATAAGATATAACAGTATCTTCTATATAAAATCTATATCAAAATCTACGTCAATAAAAATCTCCGGATAAAGCATAAGAAAATAATTATTTAGATGGATTCCTATTATTAATACAGTAAGAATATATAGAAGCACATGTATAATCTGACTCCGACTCTATTAAAATAATAAAAGTAAACATGGCAAAAGTCAATGTTATTTCTGGCTTGTCTAATTTATACAACATGACATTGTATAAGATGCACAAAAACGAACACTGATATTTGTAAAACATTGCATATTGCAAATATACAAGTATAGATATAAAATAGACAACAGCGAGACAAGTAGTAGACATGTATAAAAACAATATTTAATATTTTATTTCAGGAGGATGAATATCATGCAGAATTATTCAGGAGAAGAAGGATTACAGTATCATTTACAGATCAGACCGGGAGACGTCGGACGTTACGTTA
>OGRI01003212.1_pt1 | contig 10539 bp, 7 predicted proteins | sample 1553391 | NCBI WGS metagenome assembly OGRI01 (sample SAMEA2580052, study PRJEB22360) | human gut metagenome | reverse complement strand
TCTACTAATAGGTGTATCTTTCATTATTTAATTTATTAAATTCTCGTATTTTATTTCAGTTTCCGTATCAAGGCTAACTGATTATTCAATCCACAAAGTCCTTCGGCAACACTCCAAACTGCTTTTGAAAACATTTGGCAAAATAGGACGGAGAGTTGAATCCTACCATATAGCAGATTTCAGTTACTCGCCCTTCTCCTTCTTTCAGCAACTGGGCAGCCTTTTTCAAGCGTTCCAAACGAAGATACTCATTCGGGCTCAAATCCAGTACTCCCTTTATCTTACGATAGAAGTTAGAACGACTCATATTCAAACTGTCCGCTATATCATCCATGCTGAACTCCGGATTATTAAGATTAGCCAAAATTACTTCATTCAGTCTCTTGATAAAGTCTTCGTCGGCCTTGGTCAATGCCATGGTGTTGGCTGCCACAAAAGGTGACTGCGCAAAAGTCCGGCGTAGTTTTTCTCTGTTCTGAATGAGGTTAGAGGCACAAGCTTGTAAGTATTCGACAGAGAAAGGCTTCTCGATATAGGCATCTGCGCCCAGCTCCATGCCTTCTATCTTAGACTGGATGTTCGTTTTCGCAGTCAGCAGAATAACAGGGATATGACTATAATTCAAGTCCGATTTAATCGTCTTACAGAGTTCAAAGCCATCCATCACAGGCATGACTACATCACTCACTACCAAATTCACATAATTGCCATCCAACATTTTCAAGGCTTCCGCCCCATTGACTGCCGACAGTACGGCATATTCTTTCGACAACTGGCGGACAACAAAGGCTCGCATATCCGGATTATCCTCCACTACCAGTACTGTAGGGCGATTGTCTTTTTTTTCTCCTTGTTCCACTTCCACCGGAACCTCACTTACAGGTTCCGGTTCCGCTTTTGTTTCCGGAGTCAAAGTAATTGTCATATCCTGAACGATAGGCAATGTCAGGCAGAAGGTATTACTATTTTCTTCTTCCCCCATAGCCAGCGTTCCTTGATGCAGTTCGGCCAATGAGCGTGAAAGAGCCAGTCCGATACCCGTTCCGGTGGTCACTTTTCCGTCTTCTCTCTCGTTGAAACGGACAAAAGGCTGGAATATTTCTTCCCTCATCTCACGAGGGATAATCACTCCGTCATTCACTGTACGGATACGGAATACATTGCTTTCATCCCCCTCGGTCACCTCCAGAGATACGTGTATATAATGTTCCGAATATTTCACGGCATTGTTCAGCAAGTTACTGATAATCTTGGTGAATGCCTCTTGATTGACATGAGCATAAAAATCCGTCTCGGGCAGTTGCAGGGTAAATTCCAGTCCTTTCTGTTTGGCAAGAGAAGTAAACCGCAGGTGGGTTTCTTTCAGCACCTCCGTGATGTTGCATTTAGCAAAGTTCAAACGGAATCCCTGACTTTCCGTCTTGCGGAAGTCTAGTAATTGGTTCGTCAGATTCAGCAAACGTTCCGTATTCTGCTTCATAATATTCAGATCCTCACGCGTCTCCGCATCAACCTTTTTCTTAAGAATAATATTCTCTAGTGGACCTTTAATCAAAGTCAGCGGAGTACGTATCTCGTGAGCTACATTCGTAAAGAAGTCGATCTTTGCATGATAGATCTCGCGTTCCTTTTCCTGCTCGAACTTCTCCATCTGCCTGCGATGCTTATAGTTACTTCGCTGCTTGAAATACCACACAGCATACAGGGAGCAGCCTATGATCAGCAAAACATATACGCAATAAGCCCAGATAGTAAGATAAAAAGGAGGAAGTATACGAACGATCAAAGATACTTCATTTTCGTTCCATACTCCGTCACTGTTAGAAGCTTTCACACGGAAGGTATAATTGCCATACCACAAGTTGGAATAGGATACCACAGGACTCTCTCCAACGGGCAGCCATTCATCATCAAAGCCATCCAACTTATACATGATCTGATTCATTCGCGGAGCCTGGAAATCCAAAGCAGCGACACGAAATGAAAAAGAATTCTGATCAGGCTGAAGAACCAGCTCATCCAAGAAATTAATACTTTTCTTCAGCGGAGACGAAGGATCACCAGGATATACTTCTTTTCCGAACAACAAAAAGTCCGTAATCACAATGGATGGAAGAGACTTATTTTCAGAGAAGTTTTTCGGATTAAAAGCGACAAAGCCGTCAATACTGCCCAGATAAATCGTTCCATCTTCCGTCTCAAAGCTGGAACGATAGTTAAACTGCTCGCCCAACAGACCGTTGGCGGTAGTATATACTTTCATCGCTCCCGTGGCAGGCTGAAAAGACACCAGACCATTATTGGTTGTCAGCCACATAAGGCCTTCTTTATCTTCCACAATCTGATAAACAACATCATTCGGCAATCCGTTACGGGAATCATAGCTAGTAAAAGTTTCTGTTTCGGGATGAAACTTGCAGAAACCTCCACCTTGTGTAGTTAACCAGATTTGTCGGTGAGAATCTTCGAAAATGCTCAATACCTTATCATACGGCAGACTTCTAGGGTTGTTTTCATCGTGCAAGTAATTGGTCCATTTCTTTTCATTGACATTATAGCAATAGGCCCCATTAGCATAGGTCGCCAGCCATAGATTACTGCCGGAATCTTCTTTGATATCATATACAAACTTACCGTTCAGTTCCGGTATCCGGTCAAAATCATCGGTCTGCTTATTATAGCGCAGCAAACCAAACAAAGTACCCAAATAAATATCTCCCGTTGTTGTCTGACAAATAGAAAAAACGCTATTATCTATCAATGAACGTGGCGAATCGGTTTTCTGATATGTTTTCACAATCGCTCCCGTACGTGTATCAATAACTTTCACTCCTTTCGCAAAAGTTCCTACCCAAAGATGATCGCCAATCAGACATAATCCATGAACATTAGTGAACGCATTACTTGGAGTAAAGAAAGAGAAGGTTTTTGTTTTCGGATCAAAGCGGTTCAATCCTCCATCTTCCGTACCGATCCACAAGATCCCCTGATTGTCCTGACAGAACTCACGTACTCTTTTTCCATGCAAACCATTATCTGTCCCTTTCGGATAATACTTTTCAAAGTAAGTATAGAAACGGGGATAGTAGTTCACTCCCCCGAAATAAGAACCAATCCATATGCCTCCTTCACGATCCTTACATAGTGAATAGACCGCATTGTCAGAGAGAGAATATGGATCATTGATTGAACTGCGCAAATGGACATATTTGCCCATTCGAAGGTTATAAATATAAATTCCGGATTCCGCCCCTATCCATAATTCATTATCAGAAGCAACCAGCAAGTTACGACAAAGAACCGGTTCTTCATTTTCATCAACGGAAAGCAAATCATGTAATTTGTTGGAAGTTAGGTTCAACTCCTTTGCCCCACCTCTCAAAGAGCCGATATACAGACAATTATAGGCACCTTTTACAAGAGTAGTTACGACATCGTTCTCGAAAGTTTCCTTATTGTCGACGGGAGAGATGTAGGGTTGAAGTGTTTTCAGACGGTCTTTTGAATAAAAGAGTCCGTCACCATAGCAGCCTATCCAGAGAGTTCCGCTGTTATCAAAGACAAAAGACTGGACATTAGTGGAAATGAAAGGAAAGTTTTTCAAGGTAAAATTCTGAAGTTTCTCTTTCTCCAAATCATAACAAAAGAGTCCCTGAGACTCTACCGCAATCCAGACGCATCCCTGGTCATCTCCCACAATCGCTGTCACAGTGTGTTCTATCTTGGTTTCTTCCGCACTCAGTTCTTCAAAATGCCGGAACGAGTCATTCTCCGGATAATAGATATAGAGTCCCACATCCGTACCTACCCAAATGTTTCCTTCCGCATCCTCATAAAGCGCTGTTATGAAATTATTGCTAATGCTTCTCTGACTGCGACCGTCGTGCTTGAACTGACGAAATGACAAACCATCATACCGGTTCAGTCCGTCCTTTGTTCCAAACCACATAAAGCCCTGTTTATCCTGCAAAATAGCGTTTACTGTATTTTGGGATAATCCATTCTGTACACTTAGGTTTTTGAAATAATGGCATAAATCCGAAATTTCGGATTTGAGCCATTATCAGAACTTTTTTAACTCTCCTATTTTATATCTAATAATATTAATAATCAGAAACTTTGCCAAACAATAGGTTATGATTATTCTTGCATCTATAACTAAGAATAACAAACTATTAAAATGATATTCAATTATGGATGTATTACATTTAAACGAGCAGCTCCCATGTCTGCTAACCTACTTGCAAAATGCCGGATATTCATCTATGTATATAGATTATGTGAGTAAATTTGGTAAATGGTTGTCTGATAATTTTAAACAATACCAGTGGGAAGATTATGCCGATGTGGAATGTACATTGGCGGATTTGTGGTCTAACAAGTACACGCTTAGGAATAAAGTCCGTTTATTGCGTGTAATCCGGCAGTATGCGGAAGAGGGTATATTTCCGGATGGACATAAACATTACCACAAGCCGTACCACTATGACTTGCTCAACAAAGAATATAGGAAAGTCGTAGATATTGTCAGCGCTTCTATCGACCAGCAGAAAAGGTTCTTTCGAAGTGTTAGGTCTGCACTTTGTTCCTTCTTTTTTGATTTACAAAAGTATGGAATGGCTACTCTTGCATCAATAACTGAAGATGCTATACTGAATGTATTCTCTCCAGAAGGGATGCCAAAGAAAGGACATTCTTTCAAATACAATGTAGAATATGGCTTGAAGGCATGTGTACCGTATTATGGAGAAGCTGTCGGACGGATAATCTCATACTTGCCCTCCATACCAAACAAACGGAAAAACATTCAATATCTCACGGAACAAGAACTGGATGCTATCAAACATACACTGGAATATGACGACACTGTTTCATTACAAGATAAAGCTATTATGACAATTGCCATGTACACAGGGTTGCGTGGTTGTGATATATCCGGGCTGACTTTCGACAGTTTCGATTGGCAACATGATCTAATAAAAATTACACAGTCAAAAACCGGTAATCAGTTAATACTGCCTCTTCGTGCTGTGGTTGGAAATGCTATTTTTGACTACTTACAGAAAGAGCGGCCGATATGTCCGGAGCCATACATTTTCCTTACAGTAAATGCGCCATACCGAAGACTACACACAAGTAATCTCGATGCAATATGCTCAAAACTCATGTACAAGGCTGGAATAAGGTTACAATCCAAGGAAAGAAAGAGCATACATTTATTCCGCCACCACGTTGCAACAGCCCTGCTACAGTCAGGTGTACAACAACCTGTCATAAGTGCTGCTCTCGGACATTCATCGCCAGAATCCCTTGAACATTATCTCTGTGCGGAATTCAAACGTCTGAAAGAGTGTTCACTAAGTATAAAGGGATTCCCTATGAGAAAGGAGGTGTTTGATAAATGAGAGCACAATCATACCTTTCTCCAATAATAGACGGATACATAAGATACCGTAAAGCATCCGGACGTGACAGTTACAGCTACATTAAGAATGTGATTTTGTTCGAACATTTTTGTACAAGAGAATATTCGGCACAAGCAGAACTTACACAAGAAATGGTTGATAAATGGTGCAGACAAAGGGGATCAGAGAGTACCAATTCTTGTGTGTCAAGAATTTATCCTATACTCGATTTCATCAAGTACATGAAAAAACGTGGTTTGACGAACATTAATTTACCACAAGTCCCGAAGTCAGTTCCACGAACCTATATACCACATGCTTTCACACGTCAAGAATTGGAACGCTTTTTTAATGCCTGTGACAACATAAAACCGAGACGCGGTACGCTTTCTGTCATTCAGCGTATCATCCTGCCTGTATTTTTCCGTCTGTTATACAGTTCCGGAATGAGAACGACAGAAGCAATTTTATTGGAACGGGAGGATGTAAATCTTGAAAACGGAGTAATTTCCATCAAGAGGGGTAAAGGGTATGACCAGCATTTTGTTGTCCTTCATGATACAATGTTGTCACTGATGCGCATCTATGACGGAAAGATTTCCGAATTGATCCCTAACCGCAGAATCTTTTTCCCAACGCCAGATGACAAACCGCACAATCCTGCTTGGGTGACATATCACTTTCGGGTGTTGTGGCAAGGTTGTAATAAACTTCATGCCACACCGTATGAGTTAAGACACAACTATGCCATTGAGAATATAAACAGTTGGATCCATCAAGGATTTGCCATTCATGACAAGTTGCTTGCTTTAAGCAAAAGCATGGGACATAAGCAGATAGAGAGTACTTTGGCTTATTATTCTTTGACACCTGCAATCTCAGACATCATGGAGTTCGATGATATAGAAATGTACGAATCGTTAATACAAGGAACAGATGAAGAAAAAGATTAATCCGCAAGCGGTACAGATAACCCGTTATCTACATGACTGGCTCGAATACTATGTACCTTCAATAAAAGCATGTAGTCCTCATACGAAAAGAAACTACAAGGTTTCCATGACACTCTATACTGAATTTCTTAGAAATGTGAAAGGTGCTTTGCCGGAAACATTGAATGCGAAGTGTTTTAGTAAAGAATACATTATGGAATGGATTATCTGGATGAAAAACAATAGAGGCTGTACTCCTACAACATGCAATGTGAGACTGTCCGCTTTGCGTGCCTTCTTAAAATACATAGCGGACAGAGATGTGATTTATATGGCTCTATTTCTACAAGCAGAGAATGTGCCGAATGAAAAGACTACTAAGAAGAAAGTTGCCGGACTTAGCAAACAGGCAGTCAATGCCCTGTTGTCCGCACCTGATCAAAGAACGGCAACAGGTTTTCGAGACTTTACATTGATGTTGCTTTTGTACTCTACAGCTGTACGCATTAATGAACTTCTTACTCTGAAAATTAGTAATATTGTCATGAATTGCGCCAAACCTCACATAATTGTAATAGGAAAAGGGAGAAAAAAACGGCCTCTTCCTCTTTTATCCAAGCCTGTGCAATGCCTAAAAAAGTACCTCAAGAAATACCATCCGAAACATGATGATATGGACGCATTGATCTTTTATTCAAAAAGTAAAGGGTTATACACTCCGATGTCTGCCGAAAACGTGAATAAAATGCTGAAAAAATATGCCTCAATAGCTCATAAAACTTGTGAAGATGTACCGTTGGATTTACATGCTCATCAATTCAGGCATGCCAAGGCTTCACATTGGCTCGAAAACGGAATGAACATAGCTCAAATTTCATATTTGCTTGGACACGAATGTATTCAAACCACAATGTTATATCTTGATATAACTACAGAACAAGAAGAAAAAGCTTTGGAAACTCTTGAAAATGAGAATCAAAGAAATATCGCAAAGAAGTGGAAAAACGGGGGTGGAATATGAGTTTTAAAAGATCTTTAACGTAAGTTTGATGAATTCAAACCAAAGCTATGTGTCAATATCCTTCGTATATTGATGCATGGCTTCTTTTGGAAAACAGTAATATGTAGTCATGCTCCCAGTATGTTTACAATGAAGTTGTCAAAGTTGCAGTGCTTTGAATATTCAACCTGTTCGATGCCCCTGAATATCCTATCGAGAAATAAATGAAGTATGTGTTTACAAGCCTTTTCAAGATAGAAATATTTTAAGCATCATTTAGCGTATATTTTGTCATCATTACATCAAAACTTACATAAAATCATCTGTCATACAAAATAATTCAGTAAATTTGAAACCAAAACTCCACTTGACCTGTGGAATTTTGAAATAGGTATAACAACGATTAAAAAAACATGAAAAGATGTGACCTGCATATTCATACAGTACCTTCTGTATCAGATAGAGTGTTTACGTACGATAAGGACATTTTGTTGGATTATGTTGCAAAGACAGAATTGGATGTAATTGCTATCACAAATCACAACTTATTTGACTACGCACAGTTCCAAGAAATAAAGGATACATTGACTCAAATAGTCGTCTTACCCGGTATTGAAGTAGATTTGGAGAACGGGCATATTCTTGTCATAGCGAATAACGATGACGGGACGCTGTTTGATTTTAATGCAAAATGTGAAGAAGTAAAAAATCTAATAAAAACTAAGGATGATGATATTCCTTATGATACATTCATTAGAATATTTGGTGACTTGAGTAAATATTTACTTATACCACATTATGAAAAAGAGCCAAAACTTCATAAAGATACCATCGAGAAATTGGGAAGAAACATAATAGCAGGTGAAGTGTCGAGCGTCAAGAAGTTTATTTATATGGAGAAGGAGGACACAGAGCTTACACCTGTCTATTTCAGTGACTTTAGAATAGAGAAAGGTGTTACACCAGATAAGTATCCTGTCAGCCATACATTTTTTGATATTGATCAGGTGAATGTCAATACACTGAAACTCTGTCTAATGGATAAGACAAAGGTTTCACTGACCTCAGAAAAAGGAATTAAACTTTTTCAGATATTCCCGAATGGACAGATGTTGTCAACAGGACTCAATATTATGTTTGGGAAACGTTCTACAGGAAAAACTCATACCTTGAATGCTATTGCCAACCGTTTTGAAGGAAGGGCTAAATACATTAAACAATTTGAACTGCTCAATACCAGTAGGAATGATTCTGAACAGTTTGAAAATGATTTGAAAGTAAGACAAGAAAATTCTGCAGAAGATTACTTGCGCGAGTTTGGCGTTATAGTAACAGATATATTGAAAACTTGTTCAGCAGATGAGGATGAGATGAAGTTGCAGAAGTACCTTGAAGCGGTTATGTCTTCAGCGCAGCAGAGCGATGTAAACGATGTTTTCTCAAAGTCAAAACTGTTTAATGAAAGCAACTTCAAAGAGCTTAGTTATGATGAGATTAAAAAGCTTATCAATGCGACACTGACTTTATTAGAATCACTGCTTTACAAATCGCTTGTCAATAGACATTTGCCCGAAGCTTCACTGAAGTCACTCTTGAAAGAGTTGATAGAACAATGCCGGAAGGATAACGTTGCCAACTTGTACTTCAAAGAAGTTAATAACATAATCAAGATGGTAAAGGAGTCGTTACAATTGAAATCTGCTGCACCTCGTATTCCAAATATAGACTTATACCAGTACTTCATCAATAAGAAAAAGCGTGAAATTTTTGCCCAAGTAGCTATAGCAATAAAGAAAAACAGAACTATTAGCACAGAAAAGGCCGGACATTTTACAATCAGTGTGTCCGCACGCCCATTTGCGAATGCCACAGATTTGAAAACTGTCGGATTAAAACAGGTGTCACTTACCAACGCATTTGCGAAGTATGGAAACCCTGTTCAGTATTTAGATGAATTAAAAGCGGCAGGTGTTGAGAGTGATCGTATTTATAAGTTGTTTGCAGCCATAGATTACAGGATACTTAATTCTTCAGGCTTGCCCGTGTCCGGTGGAGAACGTTCGGAATTTAACTTCTTGCAGAAAATTAAAGATGCTATTTTATGTGACATTCTCATTATTGATGAGCCAGAGTCTTCGTTTGATAATCTCTTTTTGAAGAACGAGGTAAATAAGTTTATCAAGGAGATGGCAGAGAATATGCCAGTGATTATTTCTACGCATAATAACACAATAGGAGGTTCTATAAAGCCTGATTACATTCTTTATACGGAAAAGAAGATGGAGGCAAATGGAACTCATTTCAACATTTATAGCGGCTATCCAACAGCCAAAGCTTTAAGGGATGTTAAAGGCAATACAATTGAAAACTACAAAATCACGTTGAACAGTTTAGAAGCTGGTGAACATGCATATTCAGAAAGGAAAGACATTTATGAAACACTTAAAAATTGAAGATCGGAAAGCCTATTTTACGAGAGGCGAAAACTGGATGGTTGTAACAGATATGACCAAGGAAGATTTATTGAATCTTGCTCATGCGGCTATAGAAGAAGAGGATTTTGAAACAGATGCATATGATGAAGCATTGCTCCCAAATCCGGCACACAAGATTATTTATCAGCAGATTAATGGTCAATTAATGGAATTACATAATCGAAGGGCGGCTTTTCAAGAAGAAGTGAGGAATATATATAAAGACGCATATAATAAGTATTGTATAGAATAATCTTTGTAATTTAATACTACAAAGTCCCGGGGATTCTACTTATTACAATCTTTTTAGATATTTATAATTCGTCGAACTCATGTTGTTTTTAGGACTGTGTAAATGATAATATGGGCACTATACTTGTAAGTGTGGTGCCTCTTTTCTTACAAAACTATCCATAAATAATCCAAACTAAACTAGGCTAAAAAAGGATGGGTATCAGTTAATTATCTCATATAATAAGAAAATTAAAAAAGTTCTGATAATAATGCTCATCCATCACTTGTGCATGACAGACGATTTGATAGCATATAAAACTTACCAGGAGTACTAAAGCTTTCTTCATACTATACGTATTTTCTACCTTTTTGTTTTGAGTTATCAAATGTAGGCAAAATTACTGCCTAAAGATAGAAAATATGTCTCAATGAATGAAAGAATAGTCCTATTTTTCTATTCGGATACGCGCATCCACCGCTATAACCGCCTTCTC
>OGRI01003210.1_pt1 | contig 10550 bp, 7 predicted proteins | sample 1553391 | NCBI WGS metagenome assembly OGRI01 (sample SAMEA2580052, study PRJEB22360) | human gut metagenome | reverse complement strand
GTGCGCCGGGGCCTTTCCGCAGGCCGCGTGCAGTCGGTGGCTGTAAGCATCATTTGCGACAGGGAACAGGAAATAAACGACTTCGTTCCGGAGGAATACTGGAATATCACCGCCAAGCTCAAGGTACAGGGCAACCGCAAGCCGCTTGAAGCCAAATTTTACGGAATGGACGGCAAAAAGCTGGACGTTCACGACGAGAAAACCGCAAATGATATAATCGCCCGCAGCGGAAATGAGTTTACCGTAAGCGACGTAAAGACCTCAGAAAAGAGCCGTCATGCCCCCGCGCCCTTTACCACCAGCAGCATGCAGCAGGAAGCTGCGCGCAAGCTGGGCTTTACTACCAAGCTCACCATGCTGATCGCCCAGCAGCTCTACGAAGGCGTCGAAATACACGGCAAGGGCACTACCGGCCTTATAACCTATATCCGTACCGATTCCGTGCGCATAGCCGACGAGGCCCAGAAGGCGGCCCTCGAATACATATCCGATACCTACGGTAAGGATTACGTTCCAAAGAAGCCCAACATATACAAGGGCCGCAAAGGCGCACAGGACGCCCACGAGGCCATACGTCCCGCGGACATACGCCTTACCCCGCAGGAAGCCAAGGCTTCTCTCAACGCCAGCCAGTATAAGCTTTATAAGCTCATATACGAGCGCTTCATAGCGAGCCAGATGACTGAAGCAAAACTTGAGACTACCTCCGTCTCCTTTGACGCCAACGGCTGCACCTACCGGGCTACCGGCACAAAGGTGCTGTTTCCCGGCTATACCGCAATATATACCGAGGGACGCGACGACAGCGCTGAAGAGGAAGCCGCCATACCCACGGTTAGCGCAAATGATATATTCAGGGCGGAAAAGGTGGAGAAGGAGCAGAAGTTTTCTCAGCCGCCCGCCAGATATACCGAGGCGTCGCTGGTAAAGCTGCTCGAGGAGAAGGGCATAGGCCGCCCCAGCACCTACGCCCCCACGATCTCCACAATAATCGAGCGGGGCTATGTACGCAGGGAAAAGAAGCAGCTTGTACCCACCGAGCTGGGCTTTGTGGTAACAAAAATAATGAAGGAAAACTTCAGCGACATAGTTGACATAAAGTTTACCGCCGATATGGAAAGCAAGCTTGACCTCATAAAGGACGGAGAGGAACCATGGAAAGAGGTTATAAGGGAATTCTACGGCCCCTTTGAAAAGACACTTGAGAAGGCCTCCGAGAGCATAGAAAAGGTGGTCATACCCGACGAGGTATCCGATGTAAAGTGCGAAAAGTGCGGCTCCATGATGGTATACAAGATGGGACGCTTCGGCAAGTTTCTCGCCTGTCCCAACTTCCCCAACTGTCGCAACACCAAGGCCATAGTCGAAAAGACTGACGTAAAATGCCCCTTGTGCGGCGGCGAAATAATAAAGCGCAAATCAAAGAAGGGCAAGGTATTCTACGGCTGCGAAAAGTACCCGGAGTGCAGCTTTGTATCCTGGGATAAGCCGGTAAAGGAGAAATGCCCAAAATGCGGCGGCCTGATGGTACACAAAATGGGCCACGGAGGCGGATTCGACGCCTGCATAGCCGAGGGCTGCGGATATACTACAAAGCAGAACAAGCAGGATAAAAAGGGGAGCGAGGAATGAAGGCTTCTGTAATAGGCGCTGGCCTTGCGGGCTGCGAGGCGGCATATCAGCTTGCCAAAAGGGGCATAGAGGTGGAACTCTTTGAAATGAAGCCCAAACGCAGGTCCCCTGCCCACAACGCGGATACACTCGCAGAACTGGTGTGCTCCAATTCACTCCGTTCAGATCGGCTGCAAAACGGCGCCGGTCTCATGAAGGAAGAAATGCGCCATCTGGATTCGCTGATAATGAGCTGTGCGGATTCCTGCCGGGTTCCCGCCGGCGGCGCACTGGCAGTTGACAGGGATACCTTTACCCGGTGCGTTACGGACAGAATAAAGTCAAACCCAAATATAAATCTTATATGTGAGGAAATAACAGAACTGCCAAACGCCCCGGCCATAGTTGCTACCGGGCCGCTTACCGACGGTGCGCTGTATAAGGCGATAGAGGACTTTTTCGGCGAGGGACTGCACTTTTACGATGCCGCGGCTCCCATAGTCCGGGCCGATTCGCTGGATATTGACAAGGTGTTCAGGGCTTCCCGCTACGAGCGCGGCAGCGACTATCTGAACTGCCCTATGACGAGGGAAGATTATTTTACCTTCGTGCATGAGCTGGTGAACGCCGAGACTGCGCCGCTGAAGGAATTCGAGACGCCCAGAGTATTCGAGGGCTGTATGCCAATTGAGATAATGGCAAAGCGGGGGGATATGACGCTGGCATTCGGCCCGCTCAAGCCCGTGGGACTTAGAGATGAGCGCACCGGCGTAAAGCCATTTGCCGTGGTGCAGCTCCGTCAGGACGATTCCGACGGCACGCTGTACAATATCGTAGGCTTCCAAACCAACCTTAAGTTCGGTGAGCAGCGCAGGGTGTTCGGGCTCATACCCGGCCTTGAGCATGCGGAGTACGAGCGCTATGGCGTGATGCACCGCAACACATTCATAAATTCTCCCGGCAAGCTCAGCTTCAATTATGAAGTGCTGAGCCGTCCCGGACTGTTCTTTGCGGGGCAGATGACGGGTGTGGAGGGGTATGTGGAGAGTGCGGGCAGCGGCCTTGTTGCGGGCATAGCCCTGGCGCGGGAACTGACGGGGCTTGAACCGATAGACTTTACCCGGCAGACCGCCCTCGGCGCAATGGGCCATTATGTTTCCGAGTACTGCGGTAAAGACTTTCAGCCTATGAACATAAACTTCGGCATAATGGACGGCATGGAGAACGCGCCGAGGAAGAAGGAGGACAGATACACCCTCATTTCACAGCGCGCAATTGAGACAATTGATGACATAATAGAAAACAAGCTGTAAACTAACGCCGCAAGCGCCGCATAATCGGCGTTTGTGTGATATTATAAATAAAATATTCAAATCAACACAACCGAAAGGCAGAATAAATATGTCCCTTAAAGGAACCACTATAGTTGCAGTCAAGCGCAACGGCAAATGCGCCATAGCCGGCGACGGCCAGGTAACGCTGGGCGAAAAGGTAGTAATGAAGGGCACCGCAAAGAAGGTGCGCAGGCTCTATAACGACAAGGTAGTAGTAGGCTTTGCCGGCTCTGTGGCGGACGCCTTTTCTCTTTGCGAGAGGTTTGAGGCAAAGCTTACCCAGTACAGCGGCAGCCTCAGGAGGGCGGCGGTGTCTCTTGCTCAGGAGTGGCGCAGCGACAAGGCGCTTCGGCAGCTTGAGGCCATGCTCATCGCCGCAAACGACGAGGACCTATTGGTCATCTCCGGCACGGGCGAGGTCATAGACCCGGACGACGGCATAGCGGCAATAGGCTCAGGCGGCATGTATGCCCTTGCGGCCGCCAAGGCCCTCAAGGAGAATACTGACCTGGATGCAAAGGAAATCGCGGAAAAGGCCATACGCATAGCGTCGGAGATATGCATATTTACCAATGGCAACATAACACTGGAGGAAGTATGAGCGAAGCAATGACCCCGAGGGAGACAGTCGAGGCTCTCGATAAATATATCGTCGGGCAGGACGAAGCAAAACGCGCGGTGGCGATCGCACTCCGCAACCGCTACAGAAGAAGCAGGCTGCCCCAGGAACTCAGGGACGAGATAACCCCGAAGAACATCATAATGATGGGGCCTACCGGCGTGGGCAAGACCGAGATAGCGCGACGCCTTGCAAAACTGGTGGACGCGCCTTTTGTGAAGGTCGAGGCTACAAAGTTCACCGAAGTGGGCTATGTGGGCAGGGATGTGGACTCTATGGTACGCGACCTTGTGGAAGCGGCAATCCGCATCTGCAAGGAGCAGAAGATGAACGCCGTTAGGACGGTTGCAGAGGCCAATGCCGAGCAGCGCCTGATAGACATACTGGTGCCAATGCACAAGGATAAATGGCATGCGCCGGAAAACCCGCTTCAATTTCTGCTTGGCGGCGGAACCAGCAAGGAGCCTGAGCTTACCGAGGACGAGAAACGGGAGCGGCTCACCAAGCGCGAGGAAGTCACCAGGGATCTTCGCGCAGGCAGGCTTGAGGACGAGATAGTAGAAGTACAGATAGAGATGCCCAACAACGGCTCCAACGCCATGATTGCTATGGGCATAGATGTGAACCTCAACGAAATGATGGGAGGTATACTGCCGCCCAAGAAGAAGACCCGCCGGGTAAAGGTATCCGAGGCCCGGAAGCTCCTCGTACAGGACGAGAGCGAGAAGCTCATAGACATGGACGAGATCACTCAGGAGGCCATAGAGCGGGCGGAGCAGGACGGTATAATATTCATAGACGAGATAGACAAGATAGCCGCCAGCGGCAATACCAGCGGCGCAGACGTATCCCGCGAAGGTGTGCAGCGTGACATACTGCCGATAGTCGAAGGCAGCACGGTTACCACAAAGTACGGCCCGGTGAAGACAGACTTCATACTTTTCATAGCCGCGGGCGCATTCCATGTATCCAAGGTATCCGACCTTATACCCGAGCTGCAGGGTCGCTTCCCAATAAGGGTAAAGCTTGAGGCGCTGACTGTAGATGACTATAAGCGCATACTCCCCCAGCCACAGCACGCCATAACCAAGCAGTACGAAGCGCTGCTGAAGACTGATAATATACTGCTCAGCTTTACCGACGACGCCTTGGGCGCCATAGCCAAGTACGCCTTCACAGCAAACGAGCGGGAGGAGAACATAGGCGCGCGCAGGCTGCATACCATAGTTGAAAACCTGCTGGACGACATATCCTTCAACGCGGGCGGCGATCACCCGCTCACAAAGGTGGAGGTCGACGAGAAATACGTAAAGGAGCACGTTTCGAGGGAATACGAGGGCGAAGACCTGCAAAGGTTCATTCTCTGATTCCGGACAAAGACAAATGACAGGCAAGCTTACTGCAATAGGTATCATCTCCATGGCAGTGCTGTTGACCGGCGCCGGCTGCGTGGAGGCCGCCACCACCGCCAATACCGTCTTCAAAACAGAGACGGAGGGGGTGCTTGTTGCAGCGGAGCAAAGTTCCCGGGAAGATGGCAAATCTCTCTTTGACCTGCCAACGCCGCAGCCTACCATAGCCCCGGTCAAAATCAAAATAAGCCAGTCCCCGCTGCCGACGCCCCCTACGGAAAACCCATATACGGTGGACGGGAACGTCTCCGAGGACGCCGCAAGCCCTACCGCGTCTCCTGTGCCTGCGAACACCCCGGATTCTTCGGACAAGCCTGAGTATACCGTGGAGGATATGGAGGATACCGCAGGCTATGTCTACGCAAAGAGCGTAAACCTGCGCTCCGGCCCGGGAGAGGATTACAAGATCGTCCGGGAATACCAGCAGAACCGCAAGGTGACGGTCACGGGCAAGTCGGGCGACTGGTACAGGGTAAGGGTCGGCAAGAGGAAGGGCTTTATGCTTATGGAATACATAAAGCTGGGGGACCCGCCGGAAAGCACCCCAAAGCCCACAGAAAAGCCCAAGGCCACAAGCAAGCCCAAGGCCACGCCCAAGGCGGAGGAGATCGAGGTGATAACACCCGTTGAAACGCCGTCGGGCGGGCAGGGCAGCATGAACGGCGGCGGGGGCTATACGGGCGAGGAGCTGTACCTTATCGCGCAGGTGGTGCGTAAGGAGGGGGACAGCGAAAGCTATACCGCCGTTGCGAACGTAATATACAACCGCCTGCACAGCAGCAGGTTTCCAAGTACTGTAAGCGGCGTGATATACCAGAAGGGGCAGTTTTCCACCTCCAGCCTAAAAGCGCCAAATGCCGCGGCCGAGGCTGCGGTGACATCGGTATTTATCAACGGCAATACCGTACTTCCCTCCGATGTGCTGTTCTTCAGAAACAGCGGCAGCTGGGATCATGAGCTGTATGCCAAGATAGGCGGCAACTATTTTTACTATTAAGGCTTAAAACTAAATAAAAAGGCTCTTTACGGGAAAAACTAATACCGCAATTTCCAATAGAAAAGGCGGTATTTTTATGTGTAAAGCTGTAATAATGGCGGGGGGGGAGGGGAAACGCCTCCGTCCCATAACCTGTACTCTTCCCAAGCCAATGGTACCCCTGCTGAACAAGCCGGTGATAGACTACTGCATAGAGCTGCTTAAAAAGCACGGCGTAGAGGACATAACGGCCACGCTGCATTACCTGCCAAACGTCATAATGCGGCACTGCGGCGACGGCGGTAAGTATGGCGCAAAGCTAAGTTACTCTATCGAAGACGCGCCTCTTGGCACAGCGGGCAGCGTGCGTAAGGCTGTGGGCGCCGATGCGCGGCGGACCATAGTCATAAGCGGCGACGCCATGACGGACGCAGATCTGACCGAAGCGATGTGCTTCCATAAGGCGCGGGGAGCAGCGGTGACAATTGTGCTCAAAAGAGTGAGCGTGCCTACTGAATACGGAGTCGCCATGACGGACTCCAAGGGCAAGATATACAGGTTTCTCGAAAAGCCCATGCTGTCAGAGGTGTTCAGCGACCTGGCAAACACCGGTATATACATACTGGAGCCCGAGGTCATAGAGCGTATACCGGAAGGCGAAAAATACGACTTCAGCAAAGATCTGTTTCCGGCGCTCCTGAAGGAGAAAATGCCGGTGTATGGCTATGTTACGGACAGGTATTGGTGCGATATAGGCGATATAGCTCAGTATAAGGCCGCGCAGCGTGATATGCTGGACGGAAGGTGCGCGTTTACTACTGCTGCAAAACAGAAAGACGGAGCGTGGATAGAAGACGGTGCAGTAATATCCGAGAGCGCGGAGCTGCTTGGCCCATGCTATATAGGCAGCGGGGCGGAGGTTAGCGAGGCTGTAGTATCGGATTACTCTGTGGTAGGTAGCGGGGCCAGGATAGGCCGGGGAAGCAGCCTAAAGCGTACGGTACTTATGGAAAACACCCGCGTACGGGAAAATGTGGAGCTGCGCGGAGCCATACTGTGCGAAGGGGCAGAGGTTGAAAGCGGAGCTTCAATATATAGCGGCACGGTGATAGGCAGCGGCAGCCGGGTAGGCAAAAACTGCACGGTATGCAACGGCGCGTCCCTTTGGCCGGAAAAAGAGCTCCGGGAGGACGAGGACTGTACAGAGAATCTCCAATGGGAGGAGGATACCCCGAAGCCCGGAATAATGAGCCGAATACGAGGCTATTGCGACAGGACTATGACCCCGGAGCGCGCTGTGCGAATAGGCGCTGTCTTCGCCCGAAGCAGCGGCAGGCTGCCCCTGGAGATAGCCGTATCCACCGACGGCAGCCAGCAGGGCGTGATGCTCAAGCACGCCGTTATAGCGGGGCTGGTATCACAGGGCGCGGATGCGGCAGATATGGGCTTTTGCGGCTATTCCGCATTCGAACACGGCATACGGGCCTTCGGCTACCGGGGCGGCATGTATATACGCATGGGCGATGACGCCCACTCAGGGGAGATTGTGCTTTGCGATGGCACGGGCACAGAGCTTACCGGCAGCGGCTTTCGGGCTTTTCAGCAGGAGCTTAAGGCGGGCGCGGTGCGACCCATCACCACGGAGCGCCTCGGCATAGTACAAAGGGTAAGCGGCGCGGCAAAGTCATATGATGCGCATCTGAACCGACTTGCTCAATCGGTGCGCAGCGGTCCAAATGGCGTGACGGTGCTCATAGGCGGCAACCCGGAGACATATGATGCCGTTGCGCGTGTGCTGCTGCCCTGCGGGTATTCAGTCAGGTACTACACCGGGCTGGACAGCGACAAGCTCTTTGAAACCGCCAAGGAGGAAAATACAGATCTTGCATTCATGGCGGACGGCATGGAAGGTGTTATGTGCGCTATAGCATACGGTAAGCATATAACCCGTCACGAGCTCAACGCAGTGCTGGCAATGGCAGCGGTGAAAGACGGGCGGGCAAACAAGCTGGTGCTGCCAGCCGATATACCGGGCGAATATGTAAAGCAGATCGCGGACGAGGGCGCGGAGATATCCGTATGCCCGGCGAAGCGGAGCCGCTGGGCGAGGGCAGCGATAGAGGCGGGCGCTTATCTGCCGGAGCTTTTTGAGCCGGAAGCAAAGATAATACGGGCGGCAGAGCTGTATCTTGCGGGAAAGCTGAAGGAATACCTCGACGGCTTGCCAAAGGTCACGATAAATGAAAAAAAGGTGCCGTGTTCATGGCGGGATATGGGCAGGGTGCTCAGAAGCTTTACGGAAGGTGAGCGCAATGAGCAGATACAGCTCGTGGATGGCGTAAAGGTAAATGTGGATAAGGGCTGGGTGCTGGTGCGGCCGGACAGCGGTTTCACGGCGTACCGGGTCATTGCTGGCAGCTTTGACGCGGAGTACTCGAAGGAGCTTACGGACGTATACGCCGGCAAGCTAAGGGCGATAGCCGAGGACAAAGAAGGGTAAACGACAAAAGGACCTCCTTGCGGGGGCCTTTTGCTATTGTGCAAAAACGGCCTTCGGTGGTAGAATGTGAACGGAAAAAGAAACGGAGATAACCGATATGTTCAATATAGTGCTCGTAAACCCCGAAATACCCCCAAACACCGGAAATATTTCCCGCACCTGCGCCGTTACTGGCACAAGGCTCCATCTCATACGCCCCCTCGGCTTTGAGATAAACGACAAAACCCTAAAGCGGGCGGGGCTGGATTACTGGAAGGATCTGGACGTGAGCTATTACGATTCCTTCGAGGAGCTGGAAGCGAAATATTCGGACGGGAGGTTCTTTTTGACGTCTACCCACGCTGTCAGGAGCTATGCCGACGTTGAGTATAGGGATGGGGATTTTCTGGTATTCGGCAGGGAGACGGCGGGGCTGGGCCCCGAGCTGCTTACAAGAAGGGCAAAGGACGCCATACGCATACCCATGCGGCACGACCAGCGGTCGCTGAACCTCTCAAATTCCGCTGCCATAGTCCTCTATGAAGCCCTGCGGCAGACGGGTTTTCAGGGCCTTGAGTAGCGGTGTGATGGGCCGTCGGAGATGTAAAGCCAAAAAACTTTGCAAATTATATAAAATATCCCGGTTATAAGGTATTTTTCCCTTGACAGGCGAGCATAATTTGGTTAAAATAGCAAATGTGCGTTTGATAGGATAGGTGTTTCTGCGGCCACAGCCCCGGCACGCTGTGCATTAGTCCGCATCTTACGCGGCAAATAATCTTTTTTATTACTACTCAGGAGGTTTAGCCATGAATACCTATATGGCAAAAGGCGAAACCGTAGAACGCAAGTGGTACGTTGTGGACGCGGAAGGCATGGTGCTCGGCCGTCTTGCATCTCAGGTAGCCGCTATACTTCGCGGTAAGAATAAGCCCATATATACCCCCCACGTTGATACCGGCGATCACGTGATCATCGTCAACGCGGACAAGGTCGTTCTTACAGGAAACAAGCTGGATAAGAAAAAGTACTATCATCATACCGGTTATCCCGGAGGACTTAAGGAGCTCACCTATCGTCAGCTCATGGCAAAGAAGCCCGAGTTTGCCGTATATGAAGCCATTCGTCTTATGATGCCCAAGGGTCCCCTTGGCCGTCAGATGCTCAAGAAGGTTCGCATCTATGCGGGCTCTGAGCACAAGAATGCAGCCCAGAAGCCCGAGACTCTGGTGCTCAAGTAATAAGGAGGAACTAAGAAATGGCAGCCACTACTCAGTATCTTGGTACCGGCAGGCGTAAGAAGTCCATTGCCCGCGTTCGCCTTATTCCCGGAACCGGCGTTATCACCATCAATGGCCGCGATGTAGAGGATTACTTCGGCTATGAGACCCTCAAGATGATCGTTCGCGCTCCTCTGGCGCTGACCGATACCCTTGGCAAGTTCGACGTAAAGGTCAACGTTTACGGCGGCGGCTATACCGGCCAGGCCGGTGCTATTCGTCACGGCATTTCACGCGCTTTGATCACTGCGGATCCCGAACTCCGCGGCGCTCTCAAGAAGGCAGGCTTCCTGACCCGTGACCCCAGAATGAAGGAAAGGAAAAAGTACGGCCTCAAAGCAGCCCGTCGCGCTCCTCAGTTCAGCAAGCGCTGATCGGACGCAAATTTACAACTCAAAAGCTCAAAAACCCCGGAAAATCAGCATTTTCCGGGGTTTTCTTATACCCTTTTCGTCTGATTGCTTTTGAAGCCTTTCGTTGTTTTTGACCGTATGTGACCTCGGTTAACCCATTTTATAAGGGCTAAAAATGGGTTAACCGGGACAAATGGGTGAGTAAATGGGTGAGTAAATGGGTTAACTGAAGGGTCAACACAAGGTGAATTTGCGGGTTTTTTTCATGAACGCCCCTAAGTAAAAATGAACTGCATTGACACTGATGCGGTTTGTACTAATTTCATAAAATATGACTATGGGAAATTGTTTTTAAATTCTTTGTCAGGAGGTAAGCCCACATGAAAAAAGGGATACTTATATATGACTCCTCCACAAATCGCTTTGACGTTTTGTATGAGGAAGGAAACAGTTATGGCGGCCTGCACTGCGGAACTGCAATGGAGG
>OGRI01003201.1_pt1 | contig 10577 bp, 9 predicted proteins | sample 1553391 | NCBI WGS metagenome assembly OGRI01 (sample SAMEA2580052, study PRJEB22360) | human gut metagenome | reverse complement strand
CCGGGTATCTGCTTGTATTCGATGGCGAACTGCGTGTCGATCCGGTCGGCGAAATCGCCCAGCCCGGTGCCGAGCACGATGCCGACTTCGGGCGCGAAATTCCGGGTCTCGGCCTGAATGAAAGCGGCCGTCTTCTTAATTTCCTCTAACATCTTCTTCCAGTTTTTGCAGAAAATCCGTTGCCGAATCCTCTATGAATGAAATATTTATCGGTAGATAATACAGGTTGCGGCGAACCGCCTCGGGAATCTTCTTCCGGTTGGTCATCTTCACCGCATCCTTCTCCGTCGTTACAATCACCGCGCCGGGATGCTTCGCCAGCAGCGCTTTCAGGGCGTTCATGTCGCGGACCTTGTAGACGTGATGGTCTTCGAGCGTCATCTCGGCCACGACGGCATAGCGTTCGCGGAGGGTTTGCAGGAAGGGTTTGGGGTTGCCGATGCCCGAAAGGGCGATCACCGGACGCCCCTGCGCCAGCGGTTCGTCCGGAGCCTCGCCCACGAAGAGCGGCTGGGGCATGAAACTCTCGAAACGGGTGAAATAGACCCGCTGGTAGGCAACCTGTATCAGCACCTTGCGCAGGATGCGCCGGTCGATGGGCGCCATCTTCTCCGGGCACTTCGTAACGACGAAATAGTGGGCGCGGTGCAGTTCTTCGGGCAGGTCGCGCAGGGTTCCGAGCGGCAGCATCCTGTCGTGCTGCACGGGGCGCGTGGCGTCGATCATCACGATGTTCACCTTCGGCTCTACATAGCGGTGCTGGAACCCGTCGTCCATGATGACGAGGTCGACGTCGGGGTGCTCGGCGCGGATGCGGCGGATCCCTTCGGCACGCTTCTCGCACACGGCCACCACCGTATCGGGGAATTTGAGTTTGATCTGCAGCGGCTCGTCGCCCACATCCCGGTAATGGGAGTCGGCCTTCACCTCCAGATACCCCTTGGTACGGCGGCCGTACCCGCGCGACAGCAGGGCGACGCGATGCATCTGCGACATATAGGCGATCACCATCTCGGCCATCGGGGTTTTGCCCGTACCGCCGACGGTGATGTTGCCGATACAGATGACCGGGATGTCGAACTTCTCGCTTTTGAGGATACCCCAGTCGAAGAGACGGTGACGGAAAGTCACCCCCGCCTTATAGAGGAGAGCCGCAGGAGCAAGCAAGCATTTCAACATTTCGGGTCGGTTTATCCATACAATTTTTCAAAGGTAGCAATAAATCTCCGGAACACAAAACAAAAAAAGCAAATCTCGGGCCTGACCGACAAAGGAATAATAAAATTGGAGATTCCTGCGTTTTTTTCATATCTTTGCTTGCGTCTATGAGAAGTTTTAAATTACCGATATGCGCCCTGCTGCTCGTAGCCGCAGGGGCGTGCGACAGAACTACGCAACAGGCCGCGGCCGAAAAGGAAGAAGCCGCGCCGCAGAATATCGTTTACGGCATCAACGCCGACAACTACCGCACCGAAACGGGCGAGGTGGGCAGCGGCGAAACGCTGGGGAAAATCCTGAACGGGTACGGCGTTTCGGCCCTTACGGTCGACAGGCTCGACAAAGCCTCGAAAGAGATTTTCCCGCTGCGCAACATCCGCGCCGGGCATAAATACACCGTCTTCATCCACGAGGATTCGCTCTATGCCCCCCACCTGGACTACCTGGTCTACGAACGCAACATGTCGCAATACGTGGTGTTCGGGTTCCATGAGGATTCGGTCAGCATCCAGACAGGCGAAAAGGAGTTCTCGGTGCGCCGCACCAAGAAGAGCGCCACGATCAATTCGTCGCTGTGGGGTGCGATCATGGAGGAGCACCTGCCCTATGCGCTGGCCGCGGAAATGGAGGACATTTACCAGTGGACGGTCGATTTCTTCGGCATCCAGAAGGGTGACAATTTCACGGTGATCTATGACGAGCGCTTCATCGACGACAGCATTTCGGCCGGCATCGGCCGCATTTGGGGCGCCAAATTCTGCCAGGGCGGCAAGGAGTACTACGCCATCCCCTTCCGGCAGGGCGGCAAAATCCAGTATTGGGAATACGACGGCGGAAGCCTGCGCAAGCAGATGCTCAAGGCGCCGCTGAAATACACACGCATCAGTTCGAAGTTTACCTATGCGCGCAAGCATCCGATCTACAAGGTATACCGGCCGCATACGGGCGTCGATTACGCGGCGCCGAAAGGCACGCCCGTACATGCCGTAGCCGACGGTGTAGTGACCTTCAAGGGCTGGGGCGGCGGCGGTGGCAACACGCTCAAAATCAAACATGCCGGCAACCTGATGACGGGTTACCTGCACCTGAGCGGCTATGCCAAGGGCATCTCGAAGGGCTCGCGCGTTTCGCAGGGGCAGCTGATCGGCTACGTCGGTTCGACGGGCGCCTCGACCGGCCCCCACCTCGACTACCGCATCTGGAAAAACGGCACGCCGATCAATCCGCTGAAAATCCCCCAGGAACCGGCCGAACCGATCTCGAAGGAGAACCGCGCGACATTCGAATTCGTGCGCGACCGTATCGTGGCCGAACTGAACGGCGAGGTGAAGGAGGGGGAGCGCATCACGCAGCTCGATTCGCTCGTCATCCCGCAGCCGGCAGCACCGGAGGCAGCGAAATAACGGGGAAAATGGCCGCAACGACAGGCAAGGAACATCTGCCGGCCGACATGCCGGAAAGCTGGGATCAGGAACCGCTCGATAAAAGGCCCGGGGGCAGGACGAGGATGGAAGCCATCCGGGAAACGGGCAAAGCACCCGGGAATGCCGGGGAACAGACAGGAACGCCCCGGAAAAAGTCCGGTATACCGAAAAAAACCGGAAATCCGGAGGATACAGCGGAAAGCACCGGGGCGCAGGAAGCCAAACATAAAGCCGGCGTCGATGCGCGAATCGTACGGTTTCTGAAAAAACACCATGTGCTGACGCTGGCGACGAGCGGCGAGGGAGCGCCCTATTGCAGCAACGCATTTTACTGCTACGATGCGGAACGCAATTTGCTGATCTTCACGTCGGACATGGCGACACGCCACGCGCAGCAGATGGCTCGCAACCCGTGTGTCGCAGCCTCGGTAGTCCTCGAAACGAAGGTCGTGGGACGCGTCCAGGGGCTGCAATTGTGCGGTAAAGCCGAAAGGGCCGACGAGGCGGCGAGGCGGGCATACCTCAAACGGTTTCCCTATGCCGTACTGGCAGAACTGACCCTGTGGGCGATCGCGCCCGACTTTATGAAATTCACCGACAACACGCTCGGATTCGGAAAAAAACTGATATGGAACAACAGATAGGAGTCATCATCGTAGCAGGCGGGGGCGGAACCCGCATGGGAGGTTCGCGTCCCAAGCAATTCATGATGCTGGGCGGCCTGCCCGTCCTGGCCCATACGATCAACAATTTCGCCGGGGCGCTGCCCGGGGCAGAGATCGTCGTGGTGCTGCCCGCGGAGCACGCCGATTTCTGGAAGGACTTCGCAGCACGCTTCGACATCGCGGCACACACGGTTACGACGGGAGGCGACGAACGGTTCCATTCGGTGAAAAACGGGCTGAAAGCCCTGAAGCGCGATCCGGAATTGATCGCCGTACAGGACGGCGTACGACCGCTGGCCTCACACGGCATGATCCGCCGTGCGGTGGCCGCAGCCGCCGAATACGGCACTGCGATCCCGGTCGTCGAAGCCGTGGATTCGTACCGCGAAACGGACGGCACGGCTTCACGCATCGCCGACCGCCGCCGCCTGCGCATCGTACAGACCCCGCAGGTATTCCGCGCCGACATACTGCGCCGCGCCTACGAGGCGGAGTACCGCCCCGAATTTACGGACGACGCATCGGTCGTGGAACAGGCCGGCGAGGCCGTATTCCTGTGCGAAGGCGAGCGTACGAACCTGAAGATCACGACCCCCGAAGATATGGTCATCGCCGAAGCTCTGCTGGCCGGGCGCGAAAAGACGGAGGAAAGCGCGGATGGAGAAAACCTATAAATACCGTTTCAGCCGCCGGGCGATCTACTGGACGCTGGTCTATCTGGTGGTCTTCGTACTGCTGGGCTGGTTGTTGTACCACCTCTACGAAGGGGGCTACCTCTCGGCCTGGTTCACCTCGTTCATCGTGGCGCTCATCGCCCTGATGTCGCTGTCGATCCCCCGCAGGATCGTGGTCACCGACGAAAAGGTCGAGGTGCGCTGCCTGCTGGACATCACCGAAATCCGCCGCGACGAGATCGCCTCGGTTCGCCGGGTCGACCCTCGGCGGATGAAATGGTTCTTTCCGGTATTCGGGGGCTGCGGGTTCTTCGGTTATTACGGACATTTCCTCGACCTCAGGCGGTTCGAACGCGTAAAACTCTACGCCTCGGAGTGGAAAAACTTCGTGGAGATCACCGACATTTACGAAGACCGCCTGTACGTCTCGTGTTCGGATGCCGACCGCCTCGTGGAGGAGCTTATGCCCCCCGGAGGCAACCGCCCGGCGGAAGACGACGAAGTGGAAGAGCAGGCGCAATAGTATCGGGATCCGGCCAAAAAGTCGACAGAAGACGCCCGGGGATTGCGTATTTCCGGAAAATGATCTTATATTTGCAACCGAGGCCGGAACGGCCCGTAAAAACGAAAAATAACAAACAACGCATTAAAAACCAGAAGAAATGAAAAAGTACCGTTGCACCGTTTGTGAGTGGGTATACGACCCCGCAGTGGGCGATCCCGACGGAGGCATCGCCCCCGGAACGCAGTTCGAAGAGATTCCCGAAGACTGGGTTTGCCCCGTCTGCGGCGTCGGCAAAGACATGTTCGAAGAGGTTGCGGAATAATCCCGTCCCTCCCCGAAGAAACGGCAAGGCGCACCCTGCGGGGTGCGCCTTGCCGTTTGTAACCGGAGGAGCCCGGACGCAGGCCGTCTCATCCGAATAAGGGCAAACATATGTAATTCCGATGTATTTCCCACCCGAAATTTTGTGTATATTTGTCGGCAGAACTGCCCCTCACACCTAAAATTTCATGCAGATGAAACATCTATTGCTTTTAGCCTCGCTCCTGACCTTCATGGGCGCCGGCGCCCAGCAGGCTACGTTCCGCAACCCGGTCATTGCGGGCGACATGGCCGACCCGACGGTCATCCGGGTCGGCAACACCTATTACGCGACGGGCACCTCGTCGGAATGGGCCCCCTACTACCCGCTGTTCCGCTCCAAAGACCTGGTCAACTGGCAGCAGATCGGGCACCTGTTCGAGCAGCAGCCCGCATGGACGAGATCCTCGTTCTGGGCCCCGGAACTTTTCCACCGCAACGGCAAAACATACGCTTATTATACGGCACGCCGGAAAACCGACGGGACGTCGTATATCGGCGTCGCCACGGCCGACAAACCCGAAGGCCCCTATACCGACCACGGCCCGATCGTCGAGTACGGCACCGAGGCGATCGACGCATTCGTGCTGGAAGATGCCGGCGAGCTGTATATCTCGTGGAAAGCCTACGGACTCGACCCAAGGCCGATCGAACTCCTGGCCTGCAAAATCTCGGACGACGGGCTGCGCATGGCGGGGGAACCCTTCACGCTGCTGCGCGACGACAAACGGCAGGGCATGGAAGGGCAGCACTGGCTGAAAATCGGCGATTACTATTACATCGTCTACTCCATAAACGGCTGCTGCGGCCCTGGGAGCGACTACGCCGTGGCGGTCGCCCGCTCGAAAAACCTGCGGGGCCCCTACGAGCGTTACGCCGGGAACCCGATCCTGCACGGCGGCGGCGATGTCCAGTCCATCGGGCACGGCACCGTCACGACGACGCCCGACGGGAGGATGTTCTACCTCTGCCACGCCTATCTGGCCGGTGAGAATTTCTTTCTGGGACGCCAGCCGATGTTGCAGGAGATCGTCCTGGGCGATGACCTGTGGCTTCATTTCACGGGCGGGGGGACGGCATCCCTGACGCAGCCGATGCCTTTTGCCGGTATGGCACAACAGCCCGTATTCGATTTCGCGGATGACTTCACGGCCGACCGGCTCCGACCCGAATGGACGTGGAACTATCCTTACGCGACGCCCGAGATCGAGCTTGCCGACGGGCGCCTCTACCTGGGCGGCCGGCCCAAAGAGGGCGTGAAAACCGGCACGGCGCTCTGCCTGAGGGCCGTAAGTCCCGACTATACGCTCGAAACGGCACTCTCCGACCGCAACGCAGGATGGAGCGGGCTCACCGTTTACGGGGATGCAGCGAACCTCCTCGTATGGGGATTGCAGGGCGACGAGGTATTGTTGAAGCTCTACAAGGACGGCAGGGAAACGCTACTGGGCAGCTCCGGGCAGATCGGGTCGCATCTGCCGGTCTACCTGCGCATCGAAGTACGGGGGAATGCCCCCGCAGCATTCGGGTACAGCACCGACGGACACACCTGGAAACAAGTGGAGAACCTGCCCGTAGGTGCCGAAGACCTGCTGCAATGGGATCGCGTAGCACGCCCGGGATTGTATTACCAGGGGCCGGAAGGCCAGGCGGCCGAATTCGAATACATGCGGATGACCAACCGCTGAGAGAAATTGCAGCCCCCTTCCGCAAGGCAAGCCCTCTGCGGAAGCACGGCAGAATCCCGGCCGGAACTTTCCGATAAAAAGAGCCGCCCCGAATTGTTCGGGGCGGCTTTCTCTTCCGGGACTGCGCCCGTCAATTGATATTGGGCAGGAAAGAATAATTCTTCGAATAGCCGAGCATCTGCTCGACGTAGTTCGCCGGATAGGAAATTTTCACATCGACCACCCTGCCGTCCTTTTCGACAAGTTCGAACTCGGGGTTCACGAAGCCGCCGTAAGGTTCGATGCCGAGTGCATAGTAACGGTCGCGCACCTCCCGGTGCAGCTGGGGATCGACCTGGACGGCATACCGCTCGACAAGCGCCTTGCCGGCCTCGTAGTCGCCTTCGGACTTGATGCGCTGCACCTCGCGGAGCATGTCGCCGAACAGTCGGCGCAGTTTTTCGTAATCGTTGACCACGACATAGGTTTTGCCGTTTTCCCGGATCATTTCGATCACGTTGTCGGCCTTGCCGCGCTCATAGCACCACTCGCAGATCAGCTTGCGGTTGCGCATATGCGACTCCTCGACGTTTTTGCCCGGCTCGATACGCGCCAGCTGGGTCATCATGCCGTTCAGGATATATTTCGCATAGCCGGCCTTCGCCACGTCGAACGAGGGCACCAGCCCCAGTTCCACCATCTTCGGGTCGCCCAGGTAGTAGAGGCCGAAGAGGTCGGCGCGGGTCTCCTCGAGCGTCGAGCTGTAACTCTTCAGCTCGTTGCCCTTCACGCCCGGTGCCAGTTGGCCCGAACCGTGCCCCAGGCATTCGTGCAGGTCGGTATGCAGGTCGTCGCAGGTATCCTGGTAACGGTCGAGCAGCCGGAGCGTTTCGTCGTCGATGACGAACTCCTGCAAGAAACCGTTACCGTGCGCCGCCTTGTTGTAAGCGTCTGTCAGGTTGCCGATGGTCACGCTTTTGCTGCCGTATTCCGCCCGCACCCAGTTGGAATTGGGCAGGTTGATGCCGATGGCCGAGGCCGGATAGAGGTCGCCTCCGAGGATGGCCGCCTTGATGACCTTGGCCGACACCCCCCGGCATTCCGCTTTCTTGAAACGGTCGTCCACGGGAGAGTGGTCTTCAAACCATTGGGCGTTGGCGCTCAGTTTTTCCGTACGCGCCGTGGCTTCCAAGTCCTTGAAGTTGGCGTATCCTTCCCAACTGGCTTTCAGTCCCAACGGGTCGCCGTAGGTTTCCGTGAAACCGTTGGTGAAGTCCACCATCGCCTCGGTCTCCTGTACCCACAGGATGGTGTATTCGTCGAATGTCTTCAGGTCGCCGGTGCGGTAAAATTCGATGAGTTTGTGGAGCACCTCGGCCTGTTTCCCGTTTTCTGCCACGTCGGCGGCTTTTTCCAACCAAAAGATGATGCGGTCGATGGCTGCGCTGTACAAGCCTCCCGATTTCCATACTTTTTCTTTTAGTTTCCCGTCGGCTTTCACCAACCGGCTGTTCATGCCGTACATGACGGGGCGTGGGTCGTCCTCCTGCTTCATCGTGTTGTAGAAGGTTTCCGCTTCCGTCTGGGTCACCCCGTCACCGTAGTAGTTGCAGGCCGAGGTCTTTACCAAGTCGTCCCCGTCGGCTTGGTTGACGCGTTTAGGCATGACTTCCGGGTCGAAGATGACAGGCGCGAGCAAGTCGCAAAGCGCCTCGGCCGTCTGTCCTTCTTCGAGCGGAAGCTTGTCCGCAGGGACGTTCCGGACGGCTTCCCGGAAGAAAGTTTCGCTGAATCCCGGTTTGAACTTTTCGCAACCGTAATGGTGGTGTATGCCGTTGGAGAACCATACGCGTTTCAGGTAGACGGTGAATGCCTGGAAGTCCGCAGTGTTCCGGTCACCGGAATAGTCGGTGTAGAGGGTCTCCAGCGTTTTCCGTATCCGCAGGTTGTATTTCCCGTTCTGGTCCCAAAGTATGTCACGGCCGGTCAGTGCCGCTTCGGACAAATAATATATCAGTTTTTTCCGGGCGATGGAAAGCCGGTCGAACCCGTCCACCCGGTAACGGAGCATCTGCAAATCTGCAAATTGCTCGTCATTATAGGAAAAAGTTTCTGTTTGCATGTCGGTATATGAATGAAAAAAAGGGATATATCGCACGGATGTATCCCTTTATATTTGGTTCATGTCTGGTCAAGCCTTGGCTGCTTCCTTCTCTTTGGCGAGATGTTCCATGCGGTAACCGCGCGGAGTGACACCTAAGATTTTATAGAATGCTGCGTAAAAAGACTGGCGGTTGGCAAATCCTACCATAGCCGAAATTTCCTCCATCGTCTTGTCCATGTATCTTTTGTCCGTCAGGAGATACTGGGCGTCTTTGATGCGGTACTCATTGACCAGACTGGAGTAGTTCTGATGGAAGCGGATATTGACCACGGCACTGATATAACGCGTGTTGGTATTCAGTTCTTCAGCCAGTTTCTTGGCAGAATAACTTGGGTCGCGGTACTTCTTGTCCACCACGAACACTTTCAGGATTTTTTCATACAACTCGTCTACCAGTTCAGCTCTTACCAGAGAACGGTAGGCAGCATTCTTCTCTTTCTTTTCTGTTAAATTATACTTTCCCATACTTCGGATTGTTTTATTAAAAAATAATCAGCCCTTCTTTTGCCCCTTCGTCGGATATGATTATTCTTTTTGTTTGTTCATTTATATGCAAAAATCGCCTTTTTTTATTTCTTGTACAAGCCTATTCAATTAAAAGATGCAAAAAAGGCGTATCTTTGTGGTGTTTTTCACAAAATAGGTAGTGAATAATTATGCAGAATATATTAAAACGGTATTTTGGCTTTGACTCTTTCCGTCCTTTGCAGGAAGACATCATCGGAAAAGTTTTGGCCGGACATGATGTCGTGGTGCTCATGCCTACCGGTGGCGGGAAGAGCTTGTGTTATCAGGTTCCTGCGTTGATGAAGGAAGGGACGACTGTCGTGATATCTCCTTTGATATCCTTGATGAAAGACCAAGTGGAGGGATTGCGGGCCAACGGTGTGCCGGCGGCCGCACTGAACAGCGCGAACGACGAGGCCGAGAGTGCCAGGGTGCGTGCCGCCTGCCTGAGAGGGGAGTTGAAGCTGTTGTATATTTCGCCCGAACGTCTGATGTTGGAACTCCCTTATCTGATAAGGGACATGAAAGTGTCCTTGTTTGCAGTGGACGAAGCGCACTGTATCTCGCAATGGGGGCATGATTTCCGGCCGGAGTATGCCCAATTGGGATTGTTGAGGCAGACGTTTCCCGATGTGCCGATTGTGGCATTGACCGCTACGGCCGACCGTTTGACAAGAGAGGATATACAGAAGCAGTTGGCTTTGTCCGACCCGGTCGTGTTCATTTCTTCTTTCGATCGTCCGAACCTCAGTCTTGACGTGAAACGCGGGTATCAAAAGAAAGACAAGGACCGTGCCATATTGGAACTTATCGCCCGGCATCCCGACGATTGCGGAATCATATATTGCCTGAGCAAGAAGACCACCGAAAGCGTGGCGGAGATGCTTCGTGGGCATGATATAGCAGCCGTGGCCTACCATGCCGGGCTCCCTACTGAGGAGCGCGAGAGGGCACAGGATGATTTTATCCACGACCGTGTGCAGGTGGTGTGTGCCACGGTGGCGTTCGGTATGGGCATAGACAAATCCAATGTTCGTTTTGTGATTCATTATAATTTGCCGAAGAGTATAGAAGGATTTTACCAGGAAATCGGGCGTGCCGGGCGCGACGGTCTTCCGGCAGAAACGGTATTGTTTTATTCATTGGGCGATTTGGTGCAGTTGTCCAAGTTTGCCCAAGAGAGCGGACAGCGGGAAATCAACATGGAGAAGCTGCGCCGGATGCAGGAATATGCGGAATCAGACGTGTGCCGTCGTCGCATTTTGCTGAATTATTTCGGGGAACATACTGACGGGGATTGCGGAAATTGCGATGTGTGCAAGAACCCTCCGCGACGGTTCGACGGTACGATATTGGCCCAGAAAGCCTTGAGTGCCATCGTGCGGGCGGATGA
>OGRI01003194.1_pt1 | contig 10594 bp, 9 predicted proteins | sample 1553391 | NCBI WGS metagenome assembly OGRI01 (sample SAMEA2580052, study PRJEB22360) | human gut metagenome | reverse complement strand
TCGATTAAGCAGCAAGAGCGTAATTAGTTTCGCCAGATAAAATTTTGATAACTGATATTTAAGTGGAAATTACCGACCCACTGCATGCTTACCTACCATTTCTGCCCGCTGTCAAATCCAGTCAACCCCAAATTTTTATTCGTACAGAATAGCGATTGTTTAGAACGCTTTCCAAGGGTGCAAAGATAGGAAATGTTTTCTAATTTACGAGAAGACGTTAGCAAATATTATATCAAAGCACTATCTTTACGGAGCTATTTTATATTTAAGGTGAAAAAGCATCATGAAAAATCAACCAATAATAAGCTACTTATGATTAAGACATATCTATCTAAAACATCTATATTCAAAGCATTTGCCGCTGTTTGCATATTCGGAATCAGTATCAGTGGCTGTACTTCTAAAAAAAAGACTCCTATGGAAACAACCGATACAACGAAAAACGAACTAACCATGTTGGTGGGTACTTACACATCAGGAACCAGTAAAGGGATATATAGCTACCGCTTCAACGAAGAAGACGGGACTGCTACTCCGTTAAGTGAAACGGAAATTGAAAATCCTTCTTATCTTGTTCCGTCTGCCGACGGAAAATTCGTCTATGCAGTCAGTGAATTCAATAATGAACAAGCTGCTGCCAATGCATTTGCTTTCAATAAAGAAAAAGGTACTTTGGAATTATTAAATTCACAGCAAACGGGAGGTGAAGATCCTTGCTATATCATTGCCAGTGAAAATAATGTGATAACTGCCAACTACAGTGGTGGCAGCATTTCTGTATTCCCTATCGCAAAAGATGGTTCACTCCTACCCACTTCCGATATTATACAATTCAAAGGCGCGGGAGTAGACAAGGAAAGACAAGAGAAACCGCATCTGCATTGTGTCCGTATCACTCCAGATGGTAAATACTTGTTTGCCGATGACTTGGGTACAGACCAAATACATAAGTTTATCATTAACCCCACTGCAAATACAGAGAATAAAGAAGCATTTCTGAAAGAAGGATCGCCTGCTGCCTTTAAAGTGAAAGCCGGTTCGGGTCCCCGTCATCTGACTTTCTCGCCAAACGGCCATTATGCTTATCTGATTAATGAGTTATCGGGCACAGTAATCGCCTTTGAATACAAAGACGGAGATTTAAAAGAGATGCAAACAATCGCTGCCGACACGGTAAACGCACAAGGAAGTGCTGACATTCATATCAGCCCGGATGGAAAATTCCTGTATGCCAGCAATCGTTTGAAAGCAGACGGTATTGCTATATTCAATATCCACCCGGATAACGGAATGTTGTCAAAAGCAGGCTACCAACTGACAGGAATTCATCCACGCAATTTCATCATTACACCTAATGGCAAATACTTATTGGTTGCTTGCAGAGACAGCAATGTGATACAAGTCTATGAAAGAGATGCAGATACAGGACTATTAACAGATGTACAGCAGGATATTAAAGTAGACAAGCCGGTCTGCATACGGTTTGTGCAATAAGTTATTTCTTACTCTGGACAATCCGGTTATCAGGAGTATGCGTCTTCACAACGATTTTACTCCCGTTCTTGGTACACTTGATACATTCTTTCCGCAATGTTCTCTCTTTTAAGTCAAAAATGAGATTCGGATTAAAATGTTGCCCGTTAATACGGGTTTCGAAGTGTACATGTTCGGTAGTGGCACGACCGGTACGTCCTGTCAGTCCGATGGCTTGTCCGGCTTTTACAACATCACCAGTTTTAACCAGATTCTTGAAATTGTGGCTATAAAGTGTTTCCAATCCGTTAGCGTGGCGAATTACAACGATATTTCCGTAGGCATAATAGGGTTTCGACATACGCACCACTCCATCAAAAGCAGCACGAATCGTATCTTTTGCACAGGTCTTAATGTCTGTTCCCGAATGTCCTCCGCGAGTTCCATAGGCAGAGATTACTTTTCCTCCGGGTAATGGGAATGCATATTCGTGGTCTTTCAGAGAATCCAAATGCAGATAGATATGATTGCTTTTAGCAAATAACCCGGGAGTAGCTACCCGTACATCAGCCATTTCGCGGGCAGAGAAGGAAGGTTTATCCTGCCCGTCGGCAGTCAGTGGCAATAATAAAACTGTCAGTAAGATAAGTATGTTTTTCATGTCTTTTTTCTTAGAGCACTCATTCTAATTATTCGAAGAATACGATTTCGCCTCTATCCGATTCTGTATAGTTTCTTAATAAGGTTTGTATCATTTCAACAGCTTCTTGCAAACCATCTTTCCCATTATAACCGTTGACTATCGCCAGGATATGAGTAGTTCCGAGATCCATCTTCGTACGTTCGTGATCGCTTGTCGGTGTTCCGATTCCTCCGAATGAATCGCGATATACGGGTAATCCTTCAATATTCAACACACCGCGACCGATACCTTCAAACGGTTCTCCAGCTTTGCCGATACCGAGTTCAAGGCGTGTACCTTGTATTTTATCCGCATCGAAACCACCAATAGAATGTCCCGTACGAAGAGACACGAGGTTAATCAGGTCTACCAGTGTATCAATCTGATATAAAGGGATTCCGCGCATCAGGCGGCGACGCAAAGCTTCGGCTGACGGACGATAACGTCCGGGGTCTTTGCCACAACGCTTATAAGCCTCACGGGTAGCAAAGATAACAGGTTGATGTTTGATGTCTTCCATCTGTGTAGTGGAAGTCAGTTGTTCGGTGAAAGCATTGATTTCACGCCAAAGACCTTCGCTGTAAGCAGTATTCTTCACTGCAGCATACACGGCGGCTCCGGCGAAAACCGGGCATGCGTCTTTTATTTCTTTAGATACTTTTATTTCAAACATAACTTATCATAAACCAATCATCAGCGTCCTGCAATTACGGACACCAATTATTACTTTCTAATCATTATTCCCGACAAGATACGACCGGAATCTATTCCCAGTCTACGTGCGGAGAAGAATTCATCATGATGAATATAGGTACAGATGCCAGCTACTTCTATCTGTTCTGCAGGCACTCCGGCATTCAGTAATTCAATCCGGTTGGCTTCCCACAAATCAATATGATATTTGCCCGTCTCCTTCTTCTTCATAGAAATAAGAGACATATCGAAACCGCTTTCTTTAAAAGCATCATACACCTCATCACCTACTTCAAATGATTCGAGCGAAATGCTCGGCCCGATGCAAGCTACCACATCTTCGCCTTGCGTCCCGAATTTCTGATTCAAGTGATCCATCACATGACTGACAATATGCTTCACAGTTCCTTTCCATCCGGCATGAACGGCAGCCACAACGTGTTGTTTTTTGTCGTACAGCAATACAGGAACACAATCCGCCGTCGTGACGCAAACGCAATACCCCGGCACATTAGTTATCAAGGCATCCATTCCTCGCAAAAGTAGCCGTCTCATTTCTAATGACTCTTTAAAAAATGATTCATTGATAATCAGACTGGCACAACCATGGCTCTGTTCAGGAATAAACAACTCCTTTATCTGATGATTCATGCACTGAAACAACCAGCTCTGATTGCGATTGACGTTCATGCATGAGTCGTTGGTATAAGGCGAACAGTTGAAAGAGCCGTAAGCTCCGGTGCTTATACCTTCGTGACGCGTTGTTACGAAATGAGCTACCTCGGGATATACATCCAGTGACTTATATCCCTTCAACTCATTATTTTTTGTAAGTGAAATCATTTTTCTTCCCAATCTTCTTCCTCGTATTCATAGTCGATATCATCGTCATCATCATCAACATTGTCATCATATTCATAAACGATGTCTTCATCTTCGCCCATGTCTTTGAGCTCCTGTTGCAGACGGGTTACGTCCTTCGGACGGTGAACGATGTCCTCTATCTTATTGCTTTCCTTATTCAGTTCTTCCCAAAGAATGTCTTTCAACACCGAGATACCCAAACCGGAAACAGAAGATATGAATACGTGGGGAATGCCTTCCGGCAATGTAGGTTCTATTTCGTCCATCAATTCCTGATCGAGCATATCGCTCTTGGTGACAGCCAACACACGTTGCTTGTCCAACATTTCAGGATTGAAAGTACGCAGTTCGTTCAGCAAGACTTCGTATTCCTTACGAATGTCGTCACTGTCTACCGGAACCATAAACAGCAGTAATGAATTGCGCTCGATATGACGCAGGAAACGCAGTCCCAAGCCTTTACCCTGACTGGCTCCCTCGATAATACCCGGTATGTCCGCCATCACGAAAGACTTTCCACCGTGATAGGAAACGATACCCAAATTGGGTTCGAGCGTGGTAAACGGATAATCAGCAATTTTCGGTTTGGCAGCCGAAATAGAAGAAAGCAAAGTTGACTTACCCGCATTCGGGAAACCTACCAGACCAACATCGGCAAGCAGTTTCAGCTCCATGATAACGGTCATTTCCTGCATCGGTTCTCCCGGCTGTGCAAAACGCGGAGCCTGACGGGTTGCCGTCTTGAAATGCCAGTTACCCTGACCACCGCGACCGCCTTTGAGCAAGATCACTTCCTGTCCGTCTTCTGTTACGTCACAAAGATATTCCCCTGTCTCGGCATTATAAACGACCGTTCCGCAGGGCACTTCTATTACTTTATCCGCACCGTCTTTTCCGAAACTACGTCCTTTACTCCCCGATTCACCATGACCGGCCATTGCGTGACGGTCATACTTCAAGTGCAACAATGTCCAGTAATTACGGTTACCGCGCAAGATGATATGACCTCCTCTTCCACCATCGCCCCCATCGGGACCTCCGTTAGGACAATATTTCTCGCGCCTCATGTGCGTAGAGCCTCTTCCGCCCTTACCCGAGCGACAGTATATCTTTACGTAATCAACAAAATTCGATTCAGCCATATTTTTTATTTATTACAATTTGTCTACTGCTTCGCAGATATCAGCGAAGATACCATCCATAGTACCCAGACCGTTGATGTGCTGGTATTTCTTTTCGTTCTTGTACCAGTCGATCAGCGGAGATGTCTGTGAATGATATACATGCAGACGTTTTTTGATTGTTTCTTCGTTGTCGTCGGCACGACCGGAGTCTTTGCCACGTTTGATCAGACGTACCATCAGTTCATCTTCCGGAACTTCGAGATCCAACATTACAGAAACATCCTGTCCTCTTTCCGCCAACATCTTCTTTAATGCTTCCGCCTGTGCAATTGTTCTTGGGAAACCGTCGAAAATTACACCTTTGCTGTCTTTGAAGCTATCGAATACGCTTGCCAGAATATCAATCATCAATTCATCCGGAATCAACTGTCCCTGGTCGATGTAACCTTTAGCAGTTTTGCCCAGTTCCGTGCCGTTCTTGATTTCTGCACGCAATACATCTCCTGTCGAGATGTGGTTGATTCCATACTTTTCTACAATACGTTCGCTCTGCGTTCCTTTTCCTGAACCCGGAGCACCGAAAATTACAATGTTCAACATCTTTTTAACCTAAAAATTAATTTGTATTTGAATTTAATCTACTACAGTATAAATATCGGGATAATTGCGTCCGAAACCATCATAATCCAATCCGTAGCCAACGATAAAATCATTCGGTATTTCCATCGCTACGTATTCTATGTTCAGATTGACCTTCAGCTTTTCCGGTTTCACCAGCAAAGAGGCGATATGAATCGCTTCGGGGTTGCGTGTGCCCAGTGTATCCAGCAGACGCTGCATCGTCAGTCCGGTATCTACAATATCTTCTACGATCACTACCGTACGTCCGGCAATGTCTTCATTCAGCCCGATCACTTCTTTAATTACTCCGATGGAAGTCACCCCCTGATAAGATGCCAACTTCACGAATGAAATTTCGCACGGAATCGTAATATGCTTCAGCAAGTCGGCGGTAAACATGAACGAGCCGTTCAACACACTGAGGAAGAGCGGATTCTTACCTGCCAAATCACGATTGATTTCGTTCGCTACGCGAATCACTTCTTTTTGAATATCCTGTTCCTTAATGGAAACAGTAAATTGCTTGTCTTTTATCTGTATGGTATCCATAACCGGTCATTTTAAAAAAGTTGTCGCAAAAATACAATTTTTTATTCTACCCCGTGCATCATCTTCTGTAATTTCTTCGAGAGAAGGAACAGAATCAGTGAGGCAACACCGGACATAATGACGAACAGCATGAAGAAGTCATACATGGTAGCGATCTGATAACCAAGGATTGATTTCACTTTTCCGTCTTCGGGATAGAGGCCACTCAGCATACCTGCAAATTTATTTGCGGTGGCGGTAGAAAGATACCAGATCCCCATCATCAAGGAGGCGAAACGTAACGGACTCAACTTATTAACCATAGAAAGCCCGATAGGTGACAGAGCGATTTCTCCCATTGTATGAATAAAGTAAAGCCCTGTCAGCCAGATCATGCTCACCTTTACTCCCGGAATAGCATCTTTCACTCCAAAACAGATGAAGAGATAACCAAGAGAAAGCAGCAACAGACCGATTGCCTGTTTGGTAGGGGAAGCCGGTTCCATGTTTCGCTTATTCAGAAAGCCCCATATACCGGGCATAATATAGGCAAGGATCACTACAAAAAGCGGATTGAATGACTGGAACCACGAAGCCGGCATCTCCCAGCCGAAAATGCTGCGGTCAGTCTGTTCGGAAGCGAATAATGTCAGAGAAGCTCCTGCCTGCTCGTAAGCTGCCCAGAAGAAAATGACGAAGAAAGCTACGATATAGATTACGAAAATACGGCTACGTTCTACTTTGGTCAATGAACCATCCAGCAGAATGAGTACTGGAAAGACAATACAAGCCGTAAAGATACCCACACTAATCCAGTCATCGCTAAAGGCATAGCTAAAAAAGGCTATTAAGACAACTGTAAGGGCAGTAATGATGATAATATTACGTACTTTGGTACGTTTGTCCATCTTCGGATGTGAAATATGTTCGGCTTTATCCTCCTTTTTTTCACGTCTGGCGTCGGGGACGATACCAATTGGTTCACCGGAAGGAGAGAAAAGGTATTTATTCTTCTGAGTTTCAAAGAGGACAACAGTGAACAGAGTCATGATTCCGGATGCGAGGAATCCCCATTTAAAGTCCTGCGGATTCCCTGTGTCTCCCAAGAAACCGCAAATCAAAGGAGCAGCGAAAGAACCTACATTAACACCCATATAGAAAATGGTGTATGCAGCATCCAACCGTTTGTCCCCGGGTTCATATAATTGCCCGACGAGCGAAGAAACGGTAGGCTTAAAGCAACCGTTACCTAAAATCATGAATCCGAGTCCGCCATACATCAGCCAGTGGGCAAGGTCTGTATTGTTCAGTGAAGAGGCACTCATAAACATCAGGAACTGACCGACTGCCATCATCACCGCTCCCCAAAATACCGAACGACGGATGCCCCAATATTTATCGGCAATGTATCCGCCGATCAACGGAGTCAGATAGACCAGTCCGGTGTAGCTACCGTAGATAGAGGCCGCCGCTTCTTTATCAAAAAGCAATGCCTGCGTCAGAAAGAGGATAAAGATAGCACGCATACCGTAGTAACTGAAACGTTCTGCCGTGCTCGTTGCGAAAATTAGGTAAAGGCCTTTCGGGTGCCCTTTCAATGAACTCATGAATTATGTGTTTAGTAGTTTATGGGGTGCAAAGGTACTAAAAAGTAGATTAAATGCCTCAAAAAAGAAGATTCTTATGGAATAGAAAAATACAGGATGGCGTGCAAGAAGTCTCAGTTACCCACCTTATTATGTTTTCAACAGTGTAAATAATCAAGTGGATATTCTCCTTAAATGTGGGTCAGTCCCCATTTATCCAAAGGTAAATTCAACATTCTCAATACTGGCATAGAGCATTCCTTCTTTTTTTCTAAGCAGGATTTTGTTTTCCCTTGCCAGCCAACCGATAGCAATTGCTACATCCTCGAACGTCAAACCTAACTCATGGCACAAGGTGAACATAGACTGTTCGCCCTTTTCATTTAAGATGCGCCATACTTTCCCGGCATTTGAGCCAATTCTTTTCTTTTCCATCATGCAAACTTTAGAAGATTAAACAATTTATATTTATAATCTAAACATTGTGAGCACAGGAGAATAACGTAAAGCACATTACTGCACTACAAAGATATCATTTTTTTCGAAAAAAGCAAATAATCAAGGCATTAGCTGTTTATATTGTACCATATCTACTGACAGCTTTATTCCAAACGCCGAAGACACTCATAAAGGAAGCAGTTCTATAGCAGGCCGGAGAAGGCGTAACTATCTCTCAAAGTATCGGAAGATTAAGGAGAAAGCAGTAGAATAGTTACATCAAAGCACCGATATCATTAACTGACCACGGTCGTGACAAGCATTGTTCACGACCGTGATTAGCATTGCTCACGGTCGTGGCGAAGTCTTGTCACGGCCGTGAGCAACTAAAGAAAAAGGCACTTTAAGAGAAGAATGCCTGCATCTTAGCCGAAAAGTCTCCGCATCTTATCTGAAGAATGCCCGTACCTTTGCAGAGAAATATCCGCCCCCCAACTGAGGAATCACAGACAGACAGGACAAAGCCACCCCAAGATAACTTCTGATTTCCCCTGCATTTTTCAATTTGCCACTTTATCTAAAGCCGAAAACCAACCGGAATAAAGGATTAATTCAGAGTTTTTGTGTAAGTTTGTGCGTCGAAAACTAAAAGAATATCGCAATGAAAATATTTCCAAGCAGCAGCATTAAGAAGTTAGATGCCTATACCATTGAACATGAACCGATTGCATCCATAGATTTAATGGAGCGTGCCGCACAGGCGCTGACTAAAGCCATCACCAACAGATGGAATCCGGAAACACCTGTCACCATCTTTGCCGGACCGGGCAATAATGGCGGAGACGCCCTCGCCATCGCCCGCATGATGGCGGAAAAAGGATACAAGATCGAAGTATATCTCTTCAACACGAAAGGCGAACTTTCGCCCGACTGCCAGACCAACAAAGAACTGGTAGAGATGATGGAAGGGGATAACGGGATCGGCGTCAGTGTTGTTATGGACTACCGCAAAGGCTATCCTCAACCGAAAGCCGTTCCTGGCTTTGACTGGAAGCTACATGACCGCCGGGAGAAGATCCTGGATAACAAGAAGGCACGTTGCAAGGCTGTGGAAGACTGGATAAGATCCATTGAAGACGGTCAGGCACGGTATGTGTTCCGAATGTTTTACATAGAGGGAATGACGTGGGACAGGATTGCTGCAAAGATTGGATACAGTAATAGTCCAGATTATCCAAGGCTGATGATTAGAGACAAGTATTTAAAAGAACATAATATTGTGTAAAAAGTTCGTTTTATTCGTTTGTTTCGTAATAGAATAAAGTGGAAGCCAAAGGCATACAGCCGGCGGCTTACGTTAAACCCCACCAGGCAGCAGGCGAAAGCTTGTTGCCTCCCCCTTGGAACGTAGCTCGGTTGGTAGAGCAGCAGGCTTATATCCAGCGTGTCGAAGGTTCGAGTCCTTCCGTTCCGATGATTTTAGTTGCTATTTTGTACTTCCCCTTTTTTCTCGGAAGCCTCTGTTAGACATGACAAACGCATGAGTAAATAAATTGTGAACACGCCCCTTTTCTGATAAAATTAAAAGAAAAGGGGTGTTGATACATGCAGGAATTATTAGATTGGCTGGAATACATAGAAGATGATCGTCAGCAAAGGAAAGTTCGTCATACATTGAAGGACATTCTTGTTATTGTATTGTTTGCAACACTGGCAAATGCGGATGACTGGGTGGAAATGGCATTGTTTGCGGAAAGTTATCAGGATTATCTACGCAAATATATTGAGTTAAAAAACGGAATACCATCTCATGATACAATAAGACGTGTAATGGGGATGATATCACCGGAGATCATACAGCAGCTTTATGGAAAATGGCAGGATCGATTAAATCAGAATGAAGGGGAACTACTGAAGAAGATCATTTGTATAGATGGTAAAACCATGCGCTCCAATAAAAGAGGAGATGGGAAGGCATCCCACATTGTATCAGCATGGAGTAAAGAGTCAGGTTTCTGTCTTGGACAAAAAGCAGTTGAAGAAAAAAGCAATGAGATCGTAGCGATCCCGGAATTGCTGGACAAGATCCAGATAAAAGGCCAGATCGTAACAATCGATGCAATGGGAACGCAGACTGCAATAGCGGAGAAAATAAAGAAAAAACGGGCAGACTATGTGCTGGCATTGAAGAGAAATCAAAACAGTCTGTATGAAGATGTACAAGAATACTTTTCAGACGAAGAGTTCCAAAAAGAGATCCGTGAAAGAGGTAATTACAAAAAAACCCAGGAAAAAGCACATGGTCAGATCGAGATAAGGGAGTATTATCAGACAGAGGATATAAAGTGGTTAAGCCAGAAAAAGAACTGGAAAGGACTGTCCAGTATAGTAATGGAGAAGAAAACGCTGAAGAAAGAAGGAAATACAAGAATAGAGAACCGTTATTTCATCAGCAGTTTAAAAGGAGACATTGAACAGGTCAGCCGTGCAGTGAGAGGACACTGGAGTATAGAAAGCATGCACTGGTATCTGGATGTAACATTCCGGGAAGATGCGAATACAACCATAGATAAGCTGGCGGCACA
>OGRI01003181.1_pt1 | contig 10621 bp, 9 predicted proteins | sample 1553391 | NCBI WGS metagenome assembly OGRI01 (sample SAMEA2580052, study PRJEB22360) | human gut metagenome | reverse complement strand
GTCTGTACACCGGTAATCTTCCCGTCTTCTGTCAGAAGCTCTGTTACTTCCATCTGCCGGATATCCAGATTCTCCTGCTTCTGCAGTACCTGACGCATGGTTCTGCTGTAATTTGCTTTATCAGCCTGAGCTCTGAGCGAATGAACTGCCGGTCCTTTGGAGCTGTTCAGCATCTTTGACTGGATAAATGTACGGTCAATGACCTTTCCCATTTCCCCGCCAAGTGCATCCAGTTCTCTTACAAGATGACCTTTGGAACTTCCACCGATATTTGGATTACACGGCATCAGTGCAATACTGTCTACACTTACCGTAAACATCACTGTCTTAAAACCAAGCCTTGCCGTTGCCAGTGCCGCCTCACATCCTGCATGCCCTGCACCGACTACAGCCACATCATATTCATCTTTATTTTCCCATACAGAATTTGCTGAATATTTCATTTACTAAATCTTCTCCCATTGATTCTCCCGTAATATTTCCAAGTTCTTCATAAGCATCCATCAGATCGATCGAATAGAAATCCTCCGGCATATCCGCGGCAATGCTGTCATTCACACGTTCCAGTGCAGCATATGCATCCTGAAGCGCTGTTTTCTGTCTCACATTTGTAATATAGATTTCATCATTAAATGTCAGTTCTCCCTGGAAGAACATCTCCTTTAACGTATCTTCCAGCTCTTCGATTCCCTGTACATTCTTTGCAGAGATCTCGATCACCGGAAATTCTTCCGGCAGTTCTTCCTGTTCTTTTGTCACCTGCATATCCAGATCGGATTTATTTAACAGGATGATCGCACGTTTGCCTTTGATCAGATGCAGGATCTCTGCATCATTTTCATCCAGTGGTCTGGATGCATCGATCACATACAGGATCAGGTCTGCCTTGTCCGCATATTCTTTCGCACGATCAACACCGATCTTCTCCACCACATCTTCCGTATCACGGATACCGGCAGTATCCATAATATTTAAGGAAATGCCCTTCAGATTCAGGTGTTCTTCCAGTACATCTCTTGTCGTACCGGCAATATCAGTAACGATTGCCCGGTCTTCTCCGAGAAGTACATTTAACAGAGAGGATTTTCCCGCATTCGGTTTCCCGAGGATGACTGTGCGTACGCCCTCTTTTATAATCCTACCATCATCACAGCTATCTAGCAATCTTTTCATTGCTTCCATGATCTCATCGACGACTTTTTTCAGTGTTTCTCCATAGCCGTCAACACTGATATGCTCCGGATCGTCCAGTGCAGTCTCGATAAATGCAGTATGATACAGGATCTTTTCGCGCATTTCGCTAATCTTATCTTTGATATTTCCTTTTAACTGGCTTACCGAACTCTGCAATGCATATTCGTTCTGCGATGCGATCAGATCACCAACTGCTTCTGCCTGCGAAAGATCCAGTCTTCCGTTCAGGAATGCACGCTTAGTGTACTCTCCCGGCTCTGCCGGGCGTGCACCGTTTTTGATCAGGACTTCGAGAATTCGTTTTACCACATAGACACCGCCGTGACAGTTGATCTCTACCGTGTCTTCACCGGTATAGCTGTGCGGCCCGCGCATCAGCATGACCAGGACCTCGTCAATTACCTGTTCTCCATCAACAATATATCCATAATGAATGGTATGTGACTTCTGATCACATAGTTTTTTCTCTTTTTTCCCCTTATATACCCGGTCTGCGATCTGAAATGCTTCCGGTCCGCTCATTCGTACAATTCCTATTCCCGAATTACTCATTGCCGTAGATATTGCGGCAATCGTGGAGTTATATAATTGTTCCATAATTTCCTCCAATATACATTTGAGTGAAAAAAAGACAGGGGCCGCTTAAAGACCCCTGTCTCTTAATTATCGATTATTTCTGTTTCTTACCAGTGTTACCACAACTCTTCTGTACGGCTCTTCACCTTCACTGTGTGTGGATACTGCCGGGTCAGACTGCAGCGCAGAGTGAATGATTCTTCTCTCGTATGGATTCATTGGCTCAAGAGAAACTGTCTTTCTTGTTCTCTTTACTTTGCTTGCAATGTTCTTTGCAAGATTTTCCAGTGTTTCTTTTCTTCTTCTTCTGTAATCCTCTGTATCGAGTTTCACTCTTACATAGCCATCCTGCATCTTGTTGGCAACACGATTTGTAAGATACTGCAGAGAATCAAGTGTCTGTCCGCGTTTTCCGATCAGGATACCCATGTTGCTTCCTTCCATATTGATGGAAAGTGCTCCTTCTTCATCTACAACAGATGTAACTTTTACATCATCCATGCCCATTGCATTCATCACATCGTAAATGAACTTTTCACATGTCTCGATCGTCTGTGGTTCAACTTTTGCAAGTTCTACTTCTTTCTTTGGCTCAGATTTTACTTCCGGTTTTTCTTCTCTTACATTTTTCTTTGTATGAGAATGCTCTTTTGCCGGCTTCTTCTCTGTCTTCTTCTCTGTCTTCTTCTCTGGTTTTACTTCTTCTTTTACCGGTGTTTCAACTTTACTTTCTTCCACTGTCTCTTCAACCGGTTTTTCTTCTCGTTTTCTGCGGGCTTTGATTACTGCCTGCTTTCTTCCGATTCCAAGGAAACCTTCGCTTCCTTTTTCAACAACAATATAATCTAAGCGATCACTTGTTACACCTAACTGAACTAACGCTTCGGTGATCGCATCGTCCAATGTCTTTGCCGATACAGTAATGTAATCCTCCATGACAGCGCCCCCTAATCATTTTCGTTAAATTTCTTCACCATGTTTGCTTTTGATGCGAGACTTCCTTTCTTCGCATTTTCAGCTTTCTTGTGTGCGTTTTCTACCTTGGCTTCTCTTTCTTTTTCACTCAGGTTCGATGTACTCTGTCTCTTCTTCTGGTTCTGATTGTTCATATTCTTGGTATTCGTCTGAGCCATTGCTGCGATACGTTCATTCTTCTCGCCACGTTTTACACGTTTTTCCTCAGCCTTTTCCTTATTCTGCTCCAGAATCTCTTCTACAGAAATCTTGCTTAAGTGCTTATTGATAAATACCTGCTGAACACAACGTACTACCGCACTGACGATCCAGTACAGACCGATACCTGTCGGAAGTGAGAATACCATAAATACCGAAAACAGTGGCATTGTGATATTCATCGTGTTCATTGTAGACGCCATCGGGTTATCTTTGTCCAGCTGCTGGCCTGAAATAGCCTGTGAAAGCTTGATACTTCCATACTGTGTCAAACCTGATAATACCGGAAGTAAAATCGCAGTAATAATGATCACGATTGCCGGGAAACCATAACTTCCGCTGTTCTTGATCATCTGCATAGGTGAGATAGTCAGATCCGGAAGTGTCAGGAATACATTTACAGCCTTTGGAGCTGTCTTGATCTCCGGAACATATTTCTGGATATTATAGATAACCGGGTACAAAGCAAATAACAGCGGCATCTGAATCAGTAACGGAAGGCATCCTGCTGACATCGATGTACCATATTTATCGTACACCTGCTGAATCTCTTCCTGCTGTTTCATCATGGACGCCTGGTCTTTCTTATTTTTATACTTCTTCTGTATAGCCTGAATCTCCGGATTCATAACAGAAGACATCTTGGATGTTCTCTGCTGCTTAATCGTAAGTGGAAGTAATAATGTATACACAAAAATCGTATACAGAATAATCGACAGACCTACCAGCCCGCTATCGCTTGGCAGACATTTGTCCAGGAAATTATAGATAAAGTTCATTACCTTACCCAGAATCCAGCAAAGCTGTCCGACAATCGGCCAGTTAGCGGCAGTCAGTAAACTTGGTACCATAATTTTTTCCTCCATATGTAGTTGTAATCTTTTTAAGGAACAGGGTCGTAACCTCCTCTGGTAAACGGATTACAACGCAGAATTCTCCACACCGCCAGTCGTCCTCCTTTTAATGCACCGTATTTCTCAATTGCCTCTTTCGCATATTGAGAACAGGTCGGATAAAATTTACAGGTGGAACCGCCCTTTATCGGAGACAGATATCTCTGATAAAATCTGATACCAGTGAGCAGAATCTTCTTCATAATACGTTACCCCTCATCTATAATCTTATGAAGATGACCCAGATGGAGCATTGCGCCGACAATATCTTTATAATCTTTTCCTTTGGCGCCTATTCTTGCTATAACAATTATATCTAATCCACATCTGAATCGTTCTTCTTGCAGTCTATAGCTTTCTCGGATTAATCTTGTTAATCTGTGCCGTACTATACTGTTTCCTACTTTTTTGCTTACAGATATTCCTAATCGATTCTGACTTGTCCCATTTTCCAGTACATACATGACCAGATATTTGTTGGCGTAAGATTTCCCTTTTCTATATATATATTGGAAATCTTTGTTCTTTTTCAGTGATTCGGAATACTTCATTGTCTTATTCTCCTAATTTTTCTGAGTAGAAGAAAAGGCCACATATATGCGGCCTACGCTGATAATTTCTTTCTTCCTTTTGCTCTTCTTGCAGCAAGTACTTTTCTTCCACCTGCTGTGCTCATTCTAGATCTGAAGCCATGTACTTTAGCTCTCTGTCTCTTCTTTGGCTGGAATGTCATCTTCATGGATATCCACCTCCTTATTTTATTCCAAGGGGCTTGCCCCCCTAATTTTCATAAGACATCAGCCTTGATTATATAAAAAAAACCGCTCTACGTCAAGCTATTCCTCAAATTTTAAAAATATATTTATCCACATTTTGTGGAAAACTTTGTGGATTTTTGTGGATAACGTGTGGAAATCATATATTTTTTTAGATTTTTCCCCATTTCATGCGCATTTTACAAGTGTTGATAATTGGGATTGAGTTTTCCACATATTTCAAATCTACATCAAGAGAAACTGCCAGTTGCCAAAGCATAGCGATAAAAGATTGCCTAAAGCAACTTTTTGATGTACAATGTAGAAGAGTGGGTTTATAGGTGAAAATCCGCGAATCAGACAGATTAGGAGTAAATATGATGAATACAGTAAAGGAAAAATGGCCTGAAATTATCGAACATCTCAGGGTCGAACATGAGTTGTCCAATGTATCGTTCAATACGTGGATCCAACCATTGAAAGTTTACGATGTCGTAGACAATACCGTATTTATATTAGTAAATATGAATGCGAGTGTAGAATATATTGAAAAAAAATATCAGCTTCCATTAAAAGTATGTATTGCGGAGATTACTGGAACTGAATATGAAGTTGTCTTCATTTCCGAGGATGATGACAGACTGAACGAGATTCAGAATATGGCCATTGAAGCAAATCAGAAGAAAAAAAGCAAAAGTGCTGCGGAAAAAGCCGGGCTTAATCCGAAGTATACTTTTGATACCTTCGTTGTCGGCGGTAACAATAATTTCGCCCATGCAGCTTCCCTTGCTGTAGCCGAATCTCCGGGAGAAGTATACAATCCCCTCTTCTTATATGGAGGTGTTGGACTTGGAAAGACTCATTTGATGCACTCAATTGCACATTTTATTCTGGACAAGAATCCAAAGAAAAAAGTCCTCTATGTAACCAGCGAGACATTTACCAATGAGCTGATCGAAGCTCTCAAAAACGGAAAAACCGCCGGAAACGAGTCCGCAATGTCGAAATTCCGCGATAAATACCGTAATAATGACGTACTTTTGATCGATGATATCCAATTCATTATCGGAAAAGAAAGTACACAGGAAGAATTCTTCCACACATTTAACCATCTGCATACATCCGGAAAGCAGATCATCATATCGTCTGATAAGCCGCCGAAAGATATTGAAACTTTGGAGGCCAGACTTCGTACGCGCTTTGAGTGGGGTCTGATTGCTGATATTTCATCACCTAATTATGAAACCCGTATGGCGATTTTACAGAAGAAGATCGAGCTGGATCATCTGGAAAAATACAATATTCCGAATGATGTACTCGAATATATCGCAACGAACGTCAAGACAAATATCCGAGAACTTGAAGGGTCTCTTAATAAACTGATTGCTCTTTATAAACTGAACAACACCGGTTCTATCGATATTGCCCTTGCAGCAGAGGCCTTAAAAGATATCATTTCTTCGGATAATCGCAGAGAAGTTACGCCTGAACTGATTTTGGACATCGTTTCCGAACATTTTGGTGTATCTATTCCTGATCTGAAAGGGAATAAACGTAACGCCGAGATCGTATTTCCGCGCCAGATTGCCATGTATCTGATCCGAAATATGACAGAAACTTCATTAAAAGCAGTCGGTGTCATTCTTGGGGGCAAGGATCACTCTACCATCAAGCATGGGATTGAGAAAATCGAGAACGAATTAAAGGCGGACGAGACTCTTTCTAACACTATTAATATTATAAAGAAGAAAATCAATCCGGCTTAGCCTTATTTTGCCATTTTGGCCTGTGAATAACTATGTGGAAAATCTGCGTCTGACATGTGGATAACTATGGGACAGCCTTGGGAAAAACCTAGGAATTTTACACCTGTCTTTAGAAACGAAAAAGTTTTCAACAGTCGTTCCACATAAAATCCAGTCGAATTCCACAAAGTTTTCAAAGCCAAAATTCCTTGCAAACACTGGGCTAGAGGCACTTTTCCTCTTTTCCACATCCCCTAATACGGCTGAGGCGGAAACTATTTTATTTATTTATCTATCACACACGTGCGAAAGGAGTTATACACATATGAAAATTACCTGCAGTAAATCCAATCTGGTCAAAGGTGTCAGTATTGTTTCCAAAGCAGTTCCATCTAAAACAACAATGCCAATCCTTGAATGTATTCTTATTGATGCAACAACAGATATTATCAAATTAACAGCGAATGATATGGAACTTGGTATCCAGACAGAAATTTCCGGAGACATTATTGATCGCGGAATGATCGCTATCGATGCAAAGATTTTTTCAGAGATCGTTAGAAAACTTCCGGATAATGAAGTAACGATCGAAACTTTAGATAATCTTCAGACAGTCATCACATGTGAAAAAGCAAAATTTGATATTGCCGGTAAACCTGGCGATGAATTTGCTTACTTACCAATTATTGAGAAAGAAGATTCTATAGAAGTCTCTCAATTCACATTGAAAGAAGTCATCCGTCAGACAATTTTCTCTATTTCTGACAGTGAAAGTAATAAACTTATGACTGGAGAATTGTTCGACATCAGTGATAATATTCTGAAAGTTGTTTCGCTGGACGGACACAGAATTTCCATTCGAAAAGTGCCATTGAAAAAAAGCGTAGCTGACAGAAAGCTTGTTGTACCTGGAAAGACACTGATCGAGATCAGTAAGATCCTTTCGGGTGAGGCTGAAAATGTGGTATCGATTTCATATACAAAGAATCATATCGTGTTCGAATTTGATAACACGATCGTTGTATCACGTCTGATCGAAGGTGAATATTTCAGAATCGATCAGATGTTGTCAAATGATTATGAGACAAAAGTCAGAATTAATAAAAAAGAGCTGCTCAACTGTATCGACCGAGCAACACTTCTGGTAAAAGAAGGAGACAAGAAACCAATCATCATCAATATCGGTGACGAACTTATGGAATTAAAGATCAAATCCCAGATCGGATCTATGAATGAAGAGATCATGATCACAAAAGAGGGAAAAGATCTGCTGATCGGATTCAATCCGAAATTCCTGATCGATGCACTTCGTGTTATCGACGACGAAGAAGTAACAATTTATCTGATGAATGCGAAAGCACCTTGCTTCATCAAAGATGATGAAGAAAGCTATATTTACCTGATCCTTCCTGTTAACTTTAATGCTGCAGCATAAACGGAAATGGAATATCTGGAAGAAGATTAAAAGATAAAACAAAAAACGCAGGAATACTTGCAAAAAGATTTAGCAATAAGTATAATAAAAAGCAACTAAAAACAGAAAAAATATGCATAAAAATACAACAAAATGCATACAACAGAACGCTTTTTGATAGATGGATCGGATATAGCCTGGCTGATCTGATAAAATTTATTTATAAGTTATGCTTATAAGATATGGGAGAATCCCGGGAGAGGAATGCGAGACATATGGAGACAATTAGATTACGAGATGAATATATCAAGCTTGGACAGGCTTTGAAAGCTACAGGAATGGTGGAATCCGGAGTAGAAGCCAAAGAAGTGATCCAGGAAGGTCTTGTCATGGTAAATGGCGAGACAGATACACGCCGCGGACGTAAGTTATACGGCGGAGATGTTGTATTATTTGACGGAGAAGAGATCAGAATTGAAGGTTAATTCCCTGAAATTAAAGAATTTTAGAAATTATGATCTTCTGAATGTGGAGTTTGATGGTTCTACGAATATTTTTTACGGGAACAATGCCCAGGGGAAGACGAATATTCTGGAGGCTGTGTATCTGTCCGGAACGACCAAGTCCCACCGCGGGTCGAAGGACAGGGATATGATCCGTTTCGGCGAGGATGAATCACACATCGAAACCGTGGTGGAAAAGAACGGAATCAGTTATCAGATCGATATGCACCTGAAGAAGAACAGTCCGAAAGGGATTGCCATCAATAAGATGCCGATCCGGAAAGCAAGCGAACTTTTCGGAATTGTGAATCTTGTATTTTTCTCGCCGGAAGATCTGAACATTATCAAGAACGGGCCGGCAGAGAGAAGAAGATTCATAGATCTGGAGCTTTCGCAGCTTGATAAGGTGTACCTGAATAATCTGTCGAATTACAACCGGATTGTGAATCAGCGAAACCATCTGCTGAAAGAGCTCAGTTTCGGCGGAAAGAAAGATCTTTCGGATACACTGGAAATATGGGAGCTGCAGATGGTACAATATGGGGAAAGGCTGATTGCCAGAAGAAAAGAATTTGTCGAACAGATCAATGGGATCATTGCAAAGATTCACCAAAGACTGACCGGCGGTAAAGAAAGCCTGAAGATCATATACGAGCCAAGTACGGGAGATCTGCCATTTGAACAGGCACTGAACCGGTACCGGGAGAGAGATCTGCGGATGAAGAGTACAACGGTGGGGCCGCACAGGGACGACATCGGCTTTCTGATCGGTGATATGGACATCCGCAAATATGGTTCCCAGGGACAGCAGAGAACGGCTGCCCTGTCTTTGAAACTGTCGGAGATCGAGCTGGTCAAACTGGCAACACATGACACCCCGATACTTTTACTTGACGATGTATTGTCTGAACTTGATAAACACAGGCAAAACTATTTGTTAGACAGCATACATGATATACAGACTTTGATCACCTGTACGGGTGTTGAGGATTTTGTAAATCACCGCTTTTCAATAAACAAAGTGTTCCATGTCCGGAATGGGCAGGTAACGAAAGAAAACTAGGAGGACTGAGAATGGGTACAGAAAAAGTACAGCATGAATACGGCGCAGATGAAATTCAGATATTGGAAGGTCTTGAGGCAGTCCGCAAACGTCCTGGTATGTACATTGGAAGTACATCAGCCAGAGGCTTGCATCATCTTGTATACGAGATTGTCGATAATGCCGTAGACGAAGCTTTGGCGGGCTTCTGTGATACGATTTATGTAACAATCAATAAAGACAATTCGGTGACCGTTATCGATAATGGACGTGGAATTCCGGTTGGTATCAACCACAAAGCAGGACTTCCTGCGGTAGAAGTTGTATTTACCGTGCTGCATGCAGGAGGTAAATTTGGTGGTGGAGGATACAAGGTATCCGGTGGACTTCACGGTGTTGGAGCGTCTGTTGTAAATGCGCTTTCCAACTGGCTGGAAGTTGAGATCTACCACGAGGGTAAAGTATACCAGCAGCGTTACGAGCGCGGAAAAGTTATGGAGAAACTGACCGTGATCGGTGACTGTGAAGAAGAAAAGACCGGTACAAAAGTAACATTCCTGCCGGATGATACCATTTTTGAGACAACGATCTTTGATTTTAATGTTCTGAAACAGAGATTCCGCGAGATGGCATTCCTGACAAAAGGACTGAAAATCGTATTGAAGGACGACCGTGAGGAAGAGCCGAAAGAAAGAACATTCCACTACGAAGGCGGAATCAAAGAATTCGTTACTTACCTGAACCGCAGTGCGACACCGCTTTATGAGCAGATCATTTACTGTGAAGGTATGGTAAATAATGTGTCTGTCGAAGTGGCTATGCAGCACAACGATTCTTACAGTGACAATACGTATGGATTTGTCAATAACATTACGACTCCGGAAGGTGGAACACACGTTGTCGGATTCCGTAATGCGATCACAAAGACATTTAATGATTATGCAAGAAAGAACAAGCTTCTGCGTGACAATGAGCCGAACTTAAGCGGTGAAGATATCCGTGAGGGCCTGACCGCAATCATCAGCGTCAAGATCGAGGATCCACAGTTTGAAGGCCAGACCAAGCAGAAACTTGGTAACAGCGAGGCAAGAGGTGCGGTTGACAATGTAGTCAGCAAGCAGCTTGAGATCTTCCTTGAGCAGAATCCGGCCGTTGGTAAGATCATCGTAGAGAAATCTGTGATGTCCCAGCGCGCGAGAGAGGCTGCAAGAAAGGCAAGAGACCTGACACGTAGAAAATCAGCACTGGATAATATGGCACTTCCTGGAAAGCTTGCAGACTGTTCTGACAAGAATCCGGAGAACTGCGAGATCTACATCGTAGAGG
>OGRI01003180.1_pt1 | contig 10626 bp, 9 predicted proteins | sample 1553391 | NCBI WGS metagenome assembly OGRI01 (sample SAMEA2580052, study PRJEB22360) | human gut metagenome | reverse complement strand
CCCTCGCCTATTATGTCCGCGATATACTCGGAGGTCTTTTCGACTACTTCAAGCTGAGCCTCTGCCGTTGCAGGCTTGCCCGCTTCCTGAAGGGCGTTTCCGCCAAGTGCGATAACTATCTTTTTCATATTGTATCTCTCTCCTGAAAATTTGATAGGTTTATACAAACATATTTATTTTACACCATTTTACTTTGCTTTACAACCTGCAATAGCGCCCCGCGCAAGCTCGTCGCATCGATTGTTGTAGGCGTTGTCGCTATGGCCCTTTACCTTGTGCCAGCTGATGCTGTGTTTGTGTGTATGTGCAATAAGCAGCTCCCACAGGTCACGGTTTTCCACTTCCTTTTTGCCGCTGGTTTTCCAGCCGTTGCGCTGCCAGTTAGTCACCCAGTTCTCGGAAAATGCCCGGCAAAGATAGGCGCTATCGGTAAATAAATCTACTTCACAGGGCTCTTTCAAGGCATTCAGGGCAGATATGGCCGCCATAAGCTCCATGCGATTGTTCGTAGTCATTTTTTCCCCGCCCGAAATCTCCTTTTTGAATTGCCCATACATGAGAACCGCGCCCCAGCCACCCGGGCCTGGATTGCCGCTACACGCACCGTCGGTATATATAACGACCTTCTTCAATGTATCCTCCCTAAAAATAAAGTTGACATTATCACCATATCGGTGTTATAATCATCAAGGTTTCACACCGAAGGGGCATGGTGTAATGGTAACACGTGGGTCTCCAAAACCTTTGTTGAGGGTTCGAGTCCTTCTGCCCCTGCCAATCTCCTCAGGCTTTTGCCTGAGGAGATTTTTCATTGTCTTAATCCACAAACTGTATAATATAGTCATGCAGGTTGTCATACGCTATGCGACGTATTTCTTTATCAGAGAATCCTATCCTTTGGAGTTCGTCGAAAAGATTTGGCACATCGCTCCAATTTTTCATATCCACCGGGTATGCGTTCATGCCATCAAAATCCGAACCCAGGCATACATGCTCCGGACCGGCCAATCCTGCAATGTGGGCTATATGCTGCGCTATCTCCCGTACCGAGGCGTCACCCGTCTTTACCAGTTGCCCCGGATAGTAATTTACCCCAATTACGCCATTTTGAGCAGCTATCGCTTTAATATGCTCGTCCTTTAAGGAACGCTTATGGTCGAATACTGCGCGGGCATTTGAATGCGAGGCAAATATGGGACGCTGAGATATCTCCAGCGCCTCGTCGATGCCGGCGTCGCTCAGGTGGGATACGTCCAGCGCTATGCCTGTACGGTTCATCTCACGCACTACCTCCCTTCCCCTCCCAGTCAGTCCCTTGTTTGCCCTTCGCATGGCAGGTGATGCGAGTTCGTTGGAATAATTCCATGTTAGAGTCATAGCCCTGACGCCCAGCCGGTGGAACAGCCTGACGTTGCTTATGGCTGCATTGAGCGACTCACCACCCTCAACGGTAAGCACGGTGGCTATCTTGTCACCGTCCGGCGTGTAATCCTTTGTGAGGGGCACAAAGACGTCGTTCTCCTCCATCATCGTAAAATATGAATCGAACATATCCAGCGCCTGCTGCAGGCAATCCTTGCGCATATCCATATCCACCCATGCGGCAAAGAACAGCAGCTTGCCGCCGCCTTGTTTTATATAAGGAAGCGCTACTGCCTGATTGCGGGTGGGGCGGTTTATATCCCAGCCGTCCTGCGTCATATAGTAAAGGAAGTCGCAATGGGCGTCAGCCACGGGTATATTTGACATATCTTCTCCTTTTCCTCAAAAAATTAAGGATATGCGAGCATATCCTTAATTGTGATGCTAATGTTTACTTTGCAAATTCGACCGCTCTGGTCTCGCGTATTACGTTGACCTTTATCTGACCGGGATACTCAAGCTCGGTCTCTATGCGCTTGACGATCTCCTTTGCCATGATGATTGTATCAGCGTCGTTAACGTTCTCGGGCTTGACCAGTATACGTATCTCGCGTCCGGCCTGAATTGCGAAGGACTTGTCAACGCCCTCGAATGAGTTGGCAATCTCTTCAAGCTTTTCAAGGCGCTTGATGTAGTTCTCCAGTGTCTCACGCCGTGCGCCGGGACGTGCGGCAGATATGGCGTCGGCGGCCTGCACAAGTACAGCTTCCACGGTACTTGGCTCAACGTCGCCATGGTGAGCCTGTATGGCATGTATGACCTGATTGTTCTCGCGGTACTTCTTTGCAAGATCCGCACCGATCTGGGCATGGGGACCTTCGACCTCATGATCTACCGCCTTGCCTATATCGTGCAGCAGACCCGCACGCTTTGCAAGAGCTACATTGGCGCCCAGCTCGGCAGCCATCATTCCTGCAAGATGAGCTACTTCAATGGAATGCTTGAGAACATTCTGTCCGTAGCTGGTGCGGTACTTCAAACGGCCGATAAGCTTGATCAGTTCATGGTGCAGTCCGTGTATGCCTACCTCGAATATTGCCTGCTCGCCTGCTTCGCGTATTTGCGTGTCCACCTCGCGGCGGGCCTTTTCTACCATTTCCTCTATGCGCCCGGGGTGTATCCTTCCATCGGTTATGAGCCGTTCCAGAGCTATTCGGGCGACCTCGCGGCGAACGGGATCGAAGCCTGAAAGTATGACAGCTTCGGGAGTATCGTCGATTATAAGGTCAACACCCGTCGCGGTTTCAAGGGTACGGATATTGCGGCCCTCGCGGCCAATTATACGTCCCTTCATTTCGTCGTTGGGTAGAGACACTACGGACACAGTGGTCTCAGCCACGTGATCCGCAGCACAGCGCTGTATCGCAAGAGAAATGATGTTGCGGGCGCGCTTATCGGCTTCTTCCTTGGTTTTTGCCTCGATATCGCGCAGCATTATCGCCGCATCGTGGCGGGCATCGCGTTCAACGCTGCTGAGCAGTATTTCCCTTGCCTCGTCCATAGACAATCCGGAAATAGTCTCCAGCTCCTTGAGCTGCTTATCGTAAAGTTCCTTGATGGAAGCCTCGGTGTTCTCAGCTTCTTTTATCTTCTGGTTGAGCTGCTGCTCGCGCTGCTCTATACCATCGATCTTTTTATCCAGTGTTTCCTCGCGCTGGAGCAGCCTGCGCTCGTTGCGCTGCAGCTCGTTGCGTCTCTCTCTCAGTTCCTTTTCATTTTCGTTCTTAATGCGGTAGGCTTCTTCCTTGGCTTCAAGAACCGTTTCCTTCTTTATGGTCTCAGCCCTCTTCTGGGCGTCGCCGATCATTTTTTTAACTGCTTCTTCTGCGTTAGCTATCTTTGCTTCCGCTATATTGCGCCTGTAAACATATCCACCTGCGAAACCCGCAGCTAAACAAACGATCCCGATCACTATGGGGATCCATATTTCCACGTTTAGTGTAGCACCTCCAAATAAACTATATATATTATGTATCCGAGCGTAAAATACGCAGCATGCATGGACTATTATTTCAGTAGAGCAGGTCTACGAAACTACACACCGATATAATATCTCAAAATTTATTATAAACCCATGGCAAAACAAAAGTCAAGGACGCGTGGCCCCTGACTTATAATATTTGCCAGAATAAGTTTTTTATTTACGGTTATATCGTTCAAAATGCATTATATTTCCTCTTCCGGCTCTTCGGTTTTGGCGGGCACCTGCATCATTTTCTCCCGCACTCTGGCCTCTATTTCGTCACAAAGCTCCTTATTGTCCTTGAGGAACAGCCTTGCGTTATCGCGACCCTGGGCCATGCGCATATCATTGTAGGAATACCACGCTCCGGTCTTATTTATTATCTTTTGGTCGACTGCCATATCCAATATGCAGCTCTCCCTTGATATACCCTCGCCGTATATCATATCGAATTCGGCGGTCTTGAAAGGAGGCGCCACTTTGTTCTTTACGATCTTTACGCGGGTGCGGTTGCCTATAAATTCCGCGCCGTTTTTAATTGTATCCTGCTTGCGCACGTCCATGCGCACGGAGGCGTAGAACTTCAGTGCCTTGCCGCCGGTGGTGGTCTCCGGATTGCCAAACATGACGCCCACCTTTTCGCGCAGCTGGTTAATGAATATTATAATAGTATTTGTCTTGCTGATGACGCCGGTAAGTTTTCTAAGCGCCTGAGACATCAACCTCGCCTGAAGGCCAACATGAGAATCGCCCATATCGCCTTCCAGCTCTGCCTTGGGAACCAGCGCCGCGACAGAGTCGACAACGATTATGTCGATGGCGCCGCTTCGCACCAGTGTATCGCATATCTCCAATGCGTCCTCACCGGAATCAGGCTGTGAGATATACAGGTTATCCACGTCAACGCCGAGATTGTGGGCGTATACCGGATCCAGCGCGTGTTCGGCGTCTATGAATGCCGCTGTACCGCCGAGCTTCTGAGCTTCCGCTATGGCATGCAGCGCCAGAGTAGTCTTGCCTGAGGATTCGGGCCCGTATATCTCGATTATCCTTCCCCGCGGCAGACCGCCTACGCCCAGCGCGTAGTCAAGCTGTAAGCAGCCTGAAGGTATGGTAGAGACGCTGATATTCGCCGCAGCGTCTCCCAGCTTCATTATAGCACCTTTGCCGAAGTCCTTTTCTATCTTGGAGAGGGCGATTTCCAATGCTTTTTCTTTTTCCATCATACTTACAGACCGCCTTTACAGCATAATTTGTTTCTTATTAAGATTATTATAGCACGTTAATATCCAAATTGCACCTGTTTTTTGCAATTATTTGTTTCCTGAGAAGATTCAAAGCATTCAGCACCGCGCCATCCCGCACTCTTTCACGGTTGCCCTTGAGATTGACCTCATATGCGTTGCAGTCTTCCTCCGTGGAAACGGCGATAAATACCTGTCCGATCAGGCCGGGCGCGCCCGTAGGTCCTGCGTAGCCGGTGGTGGATATACCTATGTCGGCGCCGCTCTGGAGGCGTATACCGTCGGCCATCTCTTTGGCAGTCTCCGCGCTTACGTCAGTATACTTTTCCAGCGTTTCGGCCTTTACGCCGAGACGGCGCATCTTGGAATCGCAGGAATAAGTCACTGCACCTTCCATGAACCATTCGGAACTTCCGGGGACGGATATAAGCCTGGAGGCTATCATGCCGCCTGTACAGCTTTCGGCAACAGCGAGCTTAAGGCCGCTGGCCTTCAGCAGTTCCGCGCATACCTCGTGCATTTCCCTGCCGTGGGTAGAATAGATAAATTCGCCCACTCTGTCCTCTATGGCCTGCATAACGGGATGAGCTTCTCCCCTTCCTCCTCGCTGCCACAGCGGGCGGTTATGCGTAGAGTAGTCTCGGCCGCCTTGGCATAAGGCGCTATCGTCGGGTTGGTCTGGGCGTCCACTATGTCCTTTATAGCGTATTCTACCTGGGACTCGCCCTTGCCGAATATACGAATGGTACGTGAATGGAACATGCAGTTGCTGCGTTTTTGCAAATACGGCACTACCTCTTCCTCAAACATGGGTTCCATCTCCCATGGAGGTCCCGGCATCAGTATAGCAGTCTTGCCGTTCTTCTCCATTATGCAGCCAGGCGCTGTTCCTCTGGGATTTGGCAGTATTATGCAGTGATCTGCGGGAAACATGACCTGTTTAATGTTGTTGGGCGTACAGGGATAGCCGCGGGAGGACATTTTTTCCAGCAGCCATGCTTTATATTTCTCATTCACCACAAGCTCAAGACCAAAATAATCAGCTACGGTCTCCTTGGTAAGGTCATCCTCGGTAGGCCCGAGTCCACCTGTAAACAGCACTATATCCGAGCGTGAAAAGGCGTTAGCTATGCACTGCTTAAGTCTTGCGGGATTATCGCCCACAGTTACATGATAATACATGTTTATACCGAAATCAGCCATTCGGCCGGAAAGATACCGGGTGTTGGTATTGAGTATCTGCCCCATCAGCAGCTCCGTGCCGACAGAAATAATCTCTGCGTTCATTGATAATATGCCCCTGTTATATCTGATCAAAATTGATGCAATTTATATTCTTGCGAATGTAGTCAACGGCAGATATCACTGTAAAGAACACGGATATCCATACCACTATCACATCAAGCTTAAAGCCCAGCCATGCACGTATTGGAGTGCTGAGCATTACCAGCACCAGCGCCACCGCCTGAGTGGTGGTCTTTATCTTGCCAAGCCAGCTGGCGGCTATGACCACGCCTTTGCCAGTGGCTACAAGCCTGAAGCCGCTAATAAGAAACTCTCTGGCAATAATAATAATGGCAGCTATGGGGTTGAGCATACCGTTTGCCGTAAGCATTATGAGTGCGCTTGCCGCAAGGAGCTTATCCGCTATGGGATCCATAAGCTTGCCGAAGTCTGTTATCTGATTGCGGCTGCGTGCAAGATACCCGTCAGCAATATCGGTCAAAAAGGCCGCAATGAATATTCCGCATGCCACATATATTGCCGAAGGGGCTTCAATGTAAAAGCAGGCAATAAACAGCGGCACCAGCGCTATCCTGATAAGGGTAAGCCTGTTGGGAAGGTTCATGTTCAAGTTTTTCATATTTCTTCTCCTTCCATATCATAAGGGCCGGCGCCGGTCAGCTTTATCATAGTAAAGTCGCCGGGCTTAAGCCCTTTGTTTTTGATGGAAAACATCACGGTACCGTCCACCTCAGGGGCCTCGGCATATGTTCTGCCGTAGGCTATATCGCCGCTGATCTGTTCAACGAGGGCCTCGGTCACGGTGCCTATGCGCTTTTTGTTGTACGCAAGGGATATGCCCTGCTGAAGGGACATTATCCTTTTGAGACGGCGCTGCTTTACGTCCTCATCTATCTGGTTCGGCATATCGGCAGCGGGCGTGTCGTCCTCCTGCGAGTATGCAAATGCGCCGAGCCTGTCAAAGCTGTGTTCCTTAAGGAATTCGGTCAGATGGCCGAATTGCTCCTCCGTCTCCCCCGGAAAGCCTGTTATGACGGTAGTACGCAGTATGAAGTCAGGAGCCGTGCGCCTGATATAGTCGGTTATCTCGCGGATATGCTCAGCGGAGCCATGGCGGTTCATGGCTTTCAGCATATCCGGATCTATATGCTGAATGGGTATATCTATATAGTTGACTATCTTCGGATCGGCTACCATAGTATCCACCAGCTCTTCGTCTATGGTGTTGGGATAGGAATAAAGCACACGTATCCAGTGCAGCTTATCTATCTTTGCTATACGGCGCAAAAGTTCTGCAAGCATGGGCTTGCCATACAGATCGGTTCCGTAAGCAGAAGTGTCCTGCGCTATCAGCGTGAGCTCCTTTACGCCGCTGTCAGCAAGGCGCTGTGCCTCCTCGACCAGCTTTTCCATAGGGACGCTGGCCTTACCGCCGCGTATCAGCGGTATAGCGCAGTAGGTACAGCGATTATCGCAGCCGTCAGCTATACGAAGATAAGCGCTATATGATGGTGTAGTTATTATGCGTGCGTCCTCAGAACAGCACTTATAGCTGCCGCCTACCGCCTCGGTTATCTTTCGCACAAGTCCGTCCTTGTCCTTTACTCCCCAGAATATATCCACCTCGGGCAGCTCCTCCCGGAGCTCCTTGGGGTAGCGCTGGCTGAGGCAGCCTGTTACTACCAGCAGGCGGCAGCTGCCGCCCTTCTTGTGCTGTGCCATCTCGAGTATGGCGCCTATGGATTCCTCCTTTGCGGGGTTTATAAAACCACAGGTGTTTACGATTATCACCTCGGCCTGAGCTTCGTCGTTAGTTATCTCAAAGCCGTTTTCCTTAAGCATGCCCAGTATCTGTTCGCTGTCTACTCTGTTTTTTGAGCAGCCCAGAGACACCATTCCAACAGTTATAGCCAAGTTATCCTTCCTCCGTATCTGCGCCCGTAAGCTGCCTATATTCCTCAAAGCTGCTTATCAGGAGCTTTCTCGGCTTGCTCCCGTCAAAGCCGCTTACGACCTTCATCTGTTCCATTATATCTATAAGCCTTGCGGCTCTGGCATAACCGACCCTGAGCCTCCGCTGTATCATCGATATGGACGCCTGACCGCTTTCCAATACTATCTTCACCGCATCGTCCAGCAGCTCATCCTCCTGCTTGCCGTTGCCCTGACCGGTAACGGCATCTACCGTGGAGGAAACCTCATCCAAAGTTATCTCCTGATATCTGGGCTGATTTTCGTCCGTCTGCTGCCGTGTAAAGAAGTCCATTATGCTTTCGACCTCCTCATCGCTGACGAACGCCGCCTGGGCGCGCACAGGCTTGTTTGCGCCGTTAGCATGAAACAGCATATCGCCGCGGCCGAGCAGCTTTTCAGCGCCGCCACAGTCCATTATGACTCTGGAATCTACAGCGGAGGAAACCGCCAGCGCTATGCGGCTGGGTATATTGGCCTTGATAAGTCCGGTAATTATGTCGGTAGAAGGCCGTTGTGTAGCCACTATTAAGTGAATTCCCGCCGCGCGGCCCAGCTGTGCAATGCGGCATATGGATTCTTCCACTTCCTTGGCGGCAACCATCATAAGATCAGCCAGCTCGTCTATGATTATAACGAGCCTCGGCAGCTTTTCCGTTGGATCTTCCTGAAGTTCGTTATATCGTGAGATGCTTCTGGCATTTACCTTGGACATCTTCTTATATCGCTGATCCATCTCCATTACCGCCCACTTCAGAGCGCCTGCCGCCTTCTTGGGGTCGGTAACAACAGGCATAAGGAGGTGCGGCATTGGGGCGTAAACCCTCAGCTCCACCTGCTTGGGATCCACCATTATAAGCCTTACCTCTTCGGGCTTTTTGCCGTATATGAAGCTCAGTATAATGTCGTTTATGCAGACGCTTTTGCCGGAGCCGGTGGAACCGGCAATAAGCAGATGCGGCATCTTGTCCAGATCCGCGCAAAGCACCTTGCCCGCAATATCCTTGCCTATGCCGAAGCGCAGCGCGCTGCTGCCTTCTGAAAACTCGCTTGATTCTATTACCTCCCGAAGCAGTACCGGCACCGTGTCCTTATTCGGTATTTCTATACCTATGGCCGACTTGCCGGGTATGGGCGCTTCGATCCTTACGCGAGGTGCGGCAAGAGCCAGCGCTATATCGTCAGAAAGGCTGGTTATTCTATTTACACGCACGCCCTGAGCCGGGTGCAGCTCAAAGCGGGTTATGGTTGGGCCTACGCTGTAGTTTATTACCTTTGCGTCTATATTGAAGCTTGCAAGGGTCTCCTCCAGCTTCTTTCCCTTTGCAACAGGCGATTCAACGCCTTTGGATACCGTCAAGGCGGGTTTCTTGAGCAGCGTGATAGGCGGACGCACATATACCGGTGGCTGAGGCGATATTGAAGTTTCGGTATCCCCATCGTCGCCTGCCGTCACCTTAACTGACTTTGCTTCAGAATCCTTCTCCTCCTCCGTATCCAGTTCTATTACATTGGGCGGCTCTTCAAAATCGAAGTTCTGCTCCGGCTCTTCAGGCTGCATGTCTATAGTAGTAATCTTGCTAACATCCACGGGCTTAAGCGGCTTCAGCTCGCCATCGTCCAGCCCGGAAAGTATATCAAAAGGATCGCCGTCGTCCTTGCGCTTTGGCAGTTTTCCATTCTGTGGCAGGAATGAAATATCGCCGTCCCAATCGTTTCGCATATCGTCTTCCCTGCGGCGCACAATATGGCTGTCGTCATTCTTCCTGCGCGCAGGCTTCTGAGGCTTGGGTATGGCAGGCTCCGTTACTTCTTCATTTTTTTCAAGCGTTTCGGTATAAAGCTCTTTACCGTTGCCGCGGCGCTTTCGTGGTTTTGGCGGGTATATTTGTTCCAGCCCGTCGAAGGCATGCTCATAGTCGTACCGCGCCTGCCGCTCCGCCATATCGCGGGCGTGAACCTGCTGCACCTTTTCGGAGACAGATTCCACGCCGTTCCTTATGCCGCTGCCCACCTTCTGGCCAAGGGTTCTTATGGAAAGCTTGGTAGCTACCAGAAATACTATAAATACCGCGGCACCGAAAAAAATATACGTACCGGCAGTACCTAAAAGCTTCATTGAAGGATATGCGAGAAGCGCGCCCAAAAGTCCGCCGCCCTTGCAGTACAGCTTTCCGTACATATATGCGTCGGAATAGTAGGCTGTCACCTTGTCCACCGTTATTTCGCCGCGGGTAGCGGTATGTATAATAACGAGGAGACATACGACCCCACCAACTATCAACCACAGCGTTGAGATGCTTGCAGGTGATTTTGACATAGCGATAGAAAGTATACCCAGGCCGGCAAGAATAAATGGCGCTGCATAGCCAGCGATTCCGAACAGGCCGAAGGTCAAGTTCTTCGCTGCATTTCCTATCACGCCTACCATATCTGTATATATTCCAGCGGCAAGGAAAAGCGCAAGAGCGATAAAGCATATACCTATTATCTCCCTTTCGGTCTGCTCCTGTCTTTCCAGCTCAGCCTTTTTTGCTTTTCTGCTCGAATTAGCCATCGGGTATTCCTTTCTGAATTTACCTACCTATTATTATACACCATACATGCGCCTTTTAAAAGAAAAAACAGGGGCTGCGTTTTGCAGTCCCTGTGATTTGTCTTAAAGCTTACTCTTCGTCAAACTTGAAGCCGGCGAATTTGTCTGCCAGAGAAGTAGTGGCCCTCTCTACAGGAAGCAAATCATATTCGTTCTCTTCGCGGCGCTGACGGCGGCGCTCGGCG
>OGRI01003158.1_pt1 | contig 10699 bp, 10 predicted proteins | sample 1553391 | NCBI WGS metagenome assembly OGRI01 (sample SAMEA2580052, study PRJEB22360) | human gut metagenome | reverse complement strand
TTAAAAGATTTGTTTGAAATCGTTAAAGAAGTTACCGGCTTTGCCGGCAGGCTGGAATATGATCCGAGTAAACCAAACGGTACACCGCGGAAAATGATGGATGCCACACGCATCAAATCTCTCGGCTGGCAACCGAAAATTCCGTTAAAACAAGGTATTCAACAATTTTATCAATGGTATTTGAATCATGAGTAAAAAATTACCTCTCGTATCCGTAATTACATGTACGTACAATATTGTTAAAGCTGAACGAGCCGAATATATACGACAGTGCTTTTCATCTATCCATAATCAAACGTATCCTGAAATTGAACATATTGTAATTGATGGAGCTTCATCTGACGGAACAGTAGATATCTTGGAAGATTATAGTAAACAGGGAAAATTAAAATATTATTCAGAACCCGATAACGGAATTTATGACGCAATGAATAAGGGAATAAGGCATGCGACTGGTAAAATAGTGGGGATAATAAATAGTGATGATTGGTATGAAATGGATGCTTTTGCAACTGTGGCGGATTTATACTTGAAAAAAGGTGATTTATATCTTTATCATGGTGACATTCGATATTGCTTAGGTAAGCAAGAAACTCGTGTAGACAGTCCTAACTTGAATTTGAGTGACTTCTATAAGGGATCATGTGTATTTCATCCTACGGTCTTTGTGCCTTTGGCTGTTTATAGAAAAGTAGGAGTATTTGATACCGCATATAAGATAGCAGGGGACTATGATTTTCTACTTAGATGCTATTTGAATTCTATTAAATTTATGTATATAAATCGGATAATCGCCAATATGCGCATTACCGGGATAAGTAATAGACAAAGAATAATGACTTATGAGGAAGTGAAGACTATAGGTTTGAGATATTATAGGAATAAGTGTAAAGTTCATATAGCTTTCTTCCTAAATTGTTTTGTTTATTATTTGGTTTGTTTGAAACACTGCTTATATAAATAGTAGCAGTTATAAGATGAAAACATCATTATTGAATTTAATTCATATTGTTGGTTTTATAAGTATTTTCTCATATTCAATGCCAATGAATTATCTGCCCGTTTCATTATGTACGGTGAGTCAGTTATTGCTAGTGATATTGGGGAGTTGGAAGTACAAGTTATGTGTTAATAAGCGGATACTTATATTGATACTATATGTTATAGCTGTAAGTTTGTTAAATTCTGCCCGTATAACTTCTGTCACTCTAACTACTTTTATAAGATTTTTGGTTTGTATATTAGGAAGCTATTTTTTTGCGAAATCTTACGAAGGAAATTGGAGGTCATTTATAAAGGTATATTTAAAGATATGTATAGTTTTCTCTGTTGTTTCTGTTATACAGGAATTTGGCTATTTATTAAATATACCTTTGCTTTATGATATGAGTGGATTGATAGGTGTTTCTGATATAAATCTTGATACTTCAGGACCTTTTTTACGTTGTCCATCCTTAACCATGGAACCTGCTCAGATTTCGTTCTTGTTATTTCCTGCTATATATTTAAAGATGTCCGATTTTTTTAATAAAACTAATTATGTGCCTGGGAAGAAGATATACACTCTTATACTGATTGGTGCTTTCTTGACCTTTACTTTTACAATATTCTTATTTATATTACTTACATTTTGTTATTTCATTTTTAAGCGAATTTCATTGAATAATTTATCTTATGTTGTGGTAATTTGTCTTGCTATGATAGTACTACTGACTAGCGAAAATAATGTTTCAAATAAATTTAGATCTCTATTTGTCGCTTCTGAACAATTACAATCAGCAGACAATCTATCAGCTTTTGCACTAATATCTAATGTGTTAATAGCTAAAGATGCAGCGATAGACAATCCGTTTGGTACCGGTTTTTTTACAACGGGACAGAACTATGATACTTATATCCATCACTATTTTCTGATTACGAAAGATTCATTAGAATTGAATAAGGATGGTGGAGGTGTGATGTATGTAAAGATTCTTTCGGAATATAGTTTCGTAGGTCTCTTTCTATTTTTTATTTTCATATTGAAGTTGAAAAATTGTAAGAATCCAATAAATATCAGTAGTTTGTGTATCTTCCTAATACTATGTGTAAGAGTAGATAGTTATACCAGCTCGTTATTATTCGTATTTCTGTCATTTGTTTGTATTACAGCTTTTCCGAAAAGAAACTCGAATCAGGATAAATTTTCTATAGAAATTAATCTATGAAAAAAATAGCTTTGTTCTTTCCCAGCTTTGAAGTAGGAGGAGTTGAGAAAGTGATGATTGTGCTTGCAAATCGATTGAAAAGTTTGCAATATGAGATTGTTGTCATAGCAAAAGACAGAGGTGTACTCAGGAAACTGTTGTATGCAAATGTCGAAGTCGTGGATTTAGGGAATAGAAGAATTCGTTCTTCTTTGTTTTTCCTAAAACGAATTTTGCAGGAATATGAAGTGGATTGCTTGATAAGTGGACCTGATTTTCCAAACTTTATATCTATCATAGCAAATATATTTTCTCGTAAGAAAGTTAAACTGATTATCACTCAACATTGCTATTTTAATATAGAAACTAAACGGTTAGGAATACATGGCAGGATTTTCCCTTTTTTAGTAAAGCTGTTATATCATAAGGCTGATGTCGTGGTAGCTGTTTCAGACGGCATTAAAAATATGTTGAAACAATTGGGAGTACCTGCTGAAAAGATAATAAGAATATACAATCCGATAGACTTCTCATTGATTAGTAAAATGGCTTGTGACAATATTGATATGGATGAGACTTTTGATAAGTATATTGTATATGTGGGAAGGTTGAGCCATGTGAAGAATGTGTTACTGCTGATACGTGCCTATGCATTATTTCGTGAACAGAACACGACATACAAATTATTAATAATTGGAGATGGAGAAGATAGTGACAATTTGAAGCATGAAGTTAAGCGAAAAGGATTATCTGAAAATGTCCTTTTTACAGGAAGTATGATAAATCCATACCCTTATATAAAAAAAGCATCTTTGTTAGTATTGCCTTCTCTGTCTGAATCTTTTGGTAATATCGTAGTAGAAGCAATGTTTTTAAATGTAACTGTTGTCTCAACACAAACAGCTGGAGTTAATGAAATTAATGGCAATACAGATAGTATATATATGGTTTCTTCTTTTCAGGACGAAGGAGTATTGAGTGATATAATGCTGTATGCTATAAATCATCCTAAGAATCCGGAATTGCTGCAAATGCGAGCTAACTATTTTGATGCGAATTTCATAATAAATGAGTATATCTCATTATTATAACTTCGTCCGTTATAAAATAGAAACGGTTCTTTCCGGTGAAACGGTTGAAAAATTCTGCTTCCGTAATGGCATACCTTATAATTTTTTCAGAAATGGCATCGAGATACGCGTCACAAAATAGCTCCCCGTAATCTCCACCTGTCGTATGCAGGGGAAATCTGTATCATGTTTTTTCAGAGACTTCTTTAGAGAAATCGTACTCGGTCGACGGGATTATGAGAATCTGCTGGCGATGATGCTAGAAATAAACAATTAATAAACATTAAAAAATTAGTCCATTTCGACAATCTTTATAGAAAACCTGCCGTTTGGCAAGTTTCAAATAGGGGATACATCAAAATTGGACGCTAATTAACGATTAAATAATATACAATGAATATAGTCTTAGATAATATAATATTTAGTCTCCAAAAATCAGGAGGGATTACTGTCGTTTGGAAAGAATTTTTAACGAGGCTATGTGTAATTCCTAAATTGAATATTTATCTTATTAATTATACTAACTCTAATGTATCAATACGATTTTGCGGTGAGAATATTAATGAAATTTTAAGAAAAGCATTTTTTTTTCGTTTGAAACGCTATATAAATCCAAGAATCCCTCTAAAAGAACAATTTATTTTTCATTCATCTTATTATAGAACTTCATCCTCAAAATATGCTATTAATATTACAACTGTCCATGATTTTACATATGAATATTTCTCTCATGGATTGAAAAGAATGGTTCATTGTTGGCAAAAGTATAGAGCGATTCGTCGTTCTGATTATATTATATGTATTTCTAATAATACAAAAGCTGATTTACTAAAATTTCTACCGGAAATAAATTGTGATAAAATTAAAGTTGTATATAATGGAGTCTCTGATGATTATTTTGTTATACATGATGAAAATAAGCGAACTTCAAATTTGCCTTTCCTGACTGATACTTATGTTTTGTTTGTAGGAGGGCGCGCAGGGTATAAGAACTTTCAATTAGTAGTAGATGCAATTTTTGAAACATCTTTAAATTTAGTTATTGTTGGTGGTCTATTAACAGGTAAAGAAAGATTTTACTTGGAAGAGAAATTAGGGAGCAGGTATAAATATGTTGGAAATATTTCCAATATACAACTAAATATATTATATAATAATGCTTTTTGTTTATTATATCCTTCTGCATATGAGGGGTTCGGTATTCCTGTTGTTGAAGCACAAAAAGCAGGTTGTCCAGTAATAGCATATAATAATTCTTCTATTCCTGAAATTATAGGAGATTCTTCTCTTTTAATAGATAATTTGTCTGTCAATGATATCAATGAGAAAATATCACTATTGTTAGATAAAAGTGTTAGAGAGGAAATAGTAAAACGTGGATTACAAAATGCTCAACGTTTTACATGGGAGAAAAACAATAAACAAATATATGATATTTATCAGGAGGCTTTTAGATCTAAATTATAATGAAAATTTCTCTTATAACTGTTACCTACAACAGTAGCAGGACTCTTCGTGATACAATAGTTTCTGTGTTAGCACAAACCTATCAAGATATTGAGTATATCATAATAGATGGACTCTCGGAAGATAATACAATAGAGATCATAAAAGAATATGAACCACAGTTTGAAGGGCGTATTAGATGGGTTAGTGAAAAAGACACCGGACTTTATGATGCTATGAATAAAGGTTTTAGAATGGCTACAGGAGAAATTATTGGAATAATCAATTCTGATGATTTAATAGCAGAGACGACTGCTATAGAAAAAATTGTAAGGTGTTTTGAAGCTAATAGCTCTGTTGATGCTGTTTATGCGGATTTATATTATGTTGCTCAAAGTGATACATCTAAAATCGTTCGATACTGGAAATCGGGTAAACAACGTCCTTTTGCTAAAGGATGGCATCCTGCTCATCCTACTTTTTATGTCAAGAAAGTGGTATATGAAAAAAGTGGATTGTTTGATTTAGGTTTTAAGTTTGCTGCCGATTTTGAATTGATGCTTCGTTTGATTGAGAAAGAGCATATAAAATTGTATTATCTACCTGAAGCATTAGTAAGAATGAGATTGGGGGGTACTACTAGTAAGAGTCTTTCTAATATAATAAAAGGTAATATTGAGTGTGTAGAAGCTTTTAGAAAAAACAGAATAAGGGTAAGTTGCTTATATCCTTTATTTCGCTTATTTCCTAAAATTAAACAATATTTCCAGTAAATAGATAAGTACTTGATAGCTTCTTTGTCTCCCTTAGCTTTAACTCATGCCTGTGAACTTCTTTTTGAACTTAAGAACCTCCACTTAAATATTATAATTATATGACAAACGATGAATTATTATTAGGAACGATTAGGTCTTTACGGTTTTTGCTCATGGCTGGAATCGTATTTATTCACTTGAAAATAAAAGTGGTATAAAATAAAATGTTGAGATGTAATAAACACGTGAGTGTTTCGTCTGTGAGATGAAAAAAATGTAGGTCCCTAGCTTCATGCTGTAAAGGCATGATTCTCCTACATTGTGGATTGGAAATCGTATGACGGTACATTTCTGATCTACACCCTGACATCGGAGGTTAAAGCCGATGTGAATTTCCCACTATATCAACTGTCTGTGAAGATCGTTGATATTTAAAATGAATCACAAACTATAATTATAAAAGAATATGTAGGTCCCTAGATTCATGATAAACTCATGAAATCCCTGCATTTTGCAGGTTAGAAATCGTACAGCGGTATATTTCTAACTTAGCCCTCATATTGGTTTAAAAACTGATATGTATCTATATGTGAAATATACCAACTGTCTGTGAGGATCGTTGGTATATTATTTTTTAGATGGTTAAAGAATACAAAAAAAGAGCAAACTCGCATGATTTCTAAATCTTTCCAGAATCTGTATCGTTATTTGCTGTATGAAACGAAAGTATAGTATTAACGCTAAAAGAATAACGATTATGAAGAAAATTCTATCTTTACTTGTGTTGGCTATTGTAGCCGTACAGTTTTCATTTGCAAAAGATGTAATTACCAAAGACATGAATCAGTTACCGCTTCCGGCACGTAATTTTATTAATGGTAATTTTGCAAAACCACAGATTGCTCATATCAAGATTGATAAAGATATGATGGAGTCTACCAAGTATGAAGTGGTATTGATGGATGGTACGGAAATTGATTTTGACAGTAAGGGCAACTGGGAAGAGGTAAGTGCAAAGAAAGGACAGGTTGTTCCTGTTAGTATTATTCCGGGATTTGCTGTCAATTATTTGAAGTCTCATAATTTTGTGAACGAAGGAGTGACCAAAGTCGAACGTGATCGCAAAGGATATGAAATAGAATTGTCTACCGGGCTTTCTTTCAAATTTGATAAGAAGGGAAAGTTTATCAAGGCTGATGATTAACTAAAGATTTGTGATAAATAGACCTAAACAAGAAGATAGCTATGTGGAGATTTAAGTTTAGCGCTTGGGCAGTGGTATTGATGATGACTGCTCTTTCGTTTGGCGCATGTGATAATGACGATGATGATGATACTTTTGTTCCGCCCAGTAATATTACAGAAGCTTTAAAGCAGGTATATCCGGCTGCCCAGAATGTAGAATGGGAGATGAAAGGTGCCTATTATGTAGCTGACTGTTGGGTTAGTAATGACGAACTGGAGGTTTGGTTTGATACCAATGCCAATTGGGTGATGACAGAAAATGAACTGAATAGCATAGACCAGCTGGTACCGGCTGTTTATACGGCTTTCATGGATTCCAAGTATAATGCATGGGTAGTGACGGATGTGTATGTGTTGACTTTCCCACAAAATCCGATGGAATCTGTGATTCAGGTGAAGCAAGGTAGCCAACGCTATGCGCTTTATTTCTTACAGGAAGGCGGATTGCTACATGAAAAAGATATTAGCAATGGAGACGATACAAATTGGCCGCCGACTGAATAGTTTTTAATCATAAAAATCAAAATGGGCTATTTCTATAAAAGGAATAGCCCGTTGTTTTTTATAATTACATTTGTTTATAATCCTTGGCTAATCCTCCTTCACTTGTTTCTTTGTAAAGTGACGGTAGGTCGTGTCCGGTTTGTTTCATTACTTGTACTACTTTGTCGAAAGAGACACGGTGCATACCATCGGTGAAAGCTGAATAAAGATTAGCATCCAGCGCACGTGCAGCGGCGTATGCATTTCGTTCGATGCAGGGAATTTGTACCAATCCGCATACCGGGTCGCAAGTCATTCCCAGATGGTGTTCCAAACCCATTTCTGCTGCATACTCAATTTGTGCAGGACTGCCTCCGAACAATTGATTGGCGGCAGCCGAAGCCATTGCGCAGGCAACACCGACTTCTCCCTGGCAACCTACTTCTGCTCCGGAAATGGATGCGTTGAATTTGACTATGTTACCAAACAAACCGGCAGTGGCTAACGCACGTAAAATGCGCATATCACTAAAGTCACGGCTTTTTTGAAGATGATAAAGCACGGCAGGCATAACTCCGCAGGAACCACAGGTAGGTGCGGTTACTATTTTTCCACCGGAAGCATTTTCTTCACTTACCGCCAAAGCATAAGAGAAGACGAGTCCTCTGGATTGGAGGGATTGTTTATATCCGGTGGCACGTATATAATAGGTGGAGGCTTTTCGTCTAAGATTTAGTGGACCGGGCAGTACGCCTTCCGCTTCCAGTCCACGGTGAATGGCATCTTTCATGGTGGCCCATACTTCAGTCAGGTAGTCCCATATATCTTCTTCCTCACATTCCTTTACGTATTCCCAATAACTTTTTCCGGTATCTTCACACCATTGGAGTATTTCGGTCATGTTTTCCATACCGTATACATCAGGGCTTTCAATGGTTGGATTATCATTGTTTTCTGCTAGTGTACCGCCTCCGATACTATAAACAGTCCAGTTTTCCTGCACTTTATCATTACTGTCCAGAGCTGCAAATGTCATTCCGTTGGGATGGAACGGTAGAAAGACTTTGGGTTGCCATACAATTTCTACCGGGGCGGTGGGTTGCAAGGTATCTATAATGGCTACATCCGTCATGTGTCCTTTGCCTGTAGCAGCTAAACTGCCGTAAAGGGTTACTTTAAAAGATGCAGCATCCGGATGACGTTCCAGAAACATTTCGGCAGCTTTGCGCGGTCCCATAGTGTGGCTACTGGAAGGTCCTGTACCTATCCTGTATAGCTCTTTAATCGATTTCATGACTGATGATGTGTTTTTGTTAATACCATTTCTTTTTTCTGAAGTACAAATATACAATAATACCGATAATTGCCATTATAATCCAGGCAAATAAATACCCGTACTGCCATTCCAGTTCCGGCATCCATTTGTAATTCATTCCCCATACTCCGACCAGAAATGTCAAAGGGATAAAGATGGTGGATACGATGGTTAATCTCTTCATGATGTCGTTCATTCGTAAGTCATTGTTGGAGATGTATAGATCGACTAATGAAGAAAGGGTTTCCCGGCAGATTTCGATGGTTTGTAATACAAATTGCAAGTGGTCGTTTACATCATTGAAAAAGGCGCGGTTCACTTTATGGATGAGCAGATTTTCTGCTCGCAATAGCTTTATATATTGTTCTTTTAAGGGGAGGATTGCTTTTTTCATTAGCATATATTGGCGTCGTAATGCCTGAATCTGGATACCGATGTCGTCTCCGCTGGTGATGGTTAGCAATTCTTCTTCCAAATCTTCGAGTGCGTCATCGATGGAAGAGATGGTTGAAATGTAGTTTCCCATCACGCTGTTGAGCAGTACGCTAAGTAGATAATCTGTTTGACGGCTGCGTATCTTCAGAACATCATTACGCAAGGCAGAACTGACATCATCAAAGAAATCAGTTTCTTTTTCGAGGAAAGTCAGTACATAATTATTTCCTATGATAAGGCAGACTTGCTGTTGGAGCAGTTCATCCAGTTCATTTTCTTCTTTATGTTCGTTCGGATAGAATATCTTTAAGATCAGGACAATGTATTTATCATGTTCTTCTATCTTGGTCGGATGATCCGCATTCAATATATCTTGTAAGACAAGGAAGTCTATTTCGAAATGACTGCAAATTTCCCGGATAGTTTCTGTGTTTTTCATTCCGTGTATCTGTAGCCAGTTGATTTGATCGTTGTTCAGCGTACCTTTGATGGCTTGAAAAGTATCACTAGAACTTTCCTGCATCTCGGTAGCATTGTAAGTACAAAGATGTAAATGGGTAGGAGTAAAACTTTCTCCTGTATAAATAAGCTTTTCGCTTAACAGATTATTTTTCATGCTTTATTCTCGTTTTAGAAAACCACTGTAACAAAGGTAGTGGTTTTCTAAATGAGAACAAGTTCTTTGAACGTTTTGTTTACGTGTTAGTCAAAATCGACTACTGTGATTCCGGCACCGCCAAACTGTACATGTTCGTCGGAATAGTGACTGACTCCCGGTACGGTGGCCAGATATTGGCGGATAAGTGTACGAAGTATTCCCGTTCCTGTGCCGTGAAGGATACGTACACGATCCATGCCGACTAATATGGCGTCATCAATAAAATAGGTGACTGCCTGTAAGGCTTCATCCCCACGCATTCCGCGTACATCAATGTCCTGTTTGAAGCTAAGCTTCTTTTCATACATCTGATCGTGTGTCTGGCTGCTGACAAAAGTGCTTTTTGCAATCCCTTCCGTCTTGGGCGTATGATTGGCACGTTCCAGACGGTCTATTTTTACGGTCGTTTTTATGCTTCCAAAAGCAACAGTCGCATTTTTACCACTGATTTCCATCACTTGGCCGACGCTTGTCTGTCCTTTGATTTTTACATTTTCTCCTATTGCAATCGGCACTATTTTAGGGGCACTTGATGGAGAAGAGACTGCAGCTTTCGGTTCACTCTTCTTGTTTTTCTTCCGTTCTTGCTTTTCCTTTAGTTTCTCCATTTTTTTTGCAATCTTCTCTTCATGCTCTTTAGATGCCAATGCATCCAGAGAAGTACGGAAGTCTGTCAGTTCCTGACGTGCCTGGCGCGTCTTTTCCTTTTCAGCTTGCGCTTCCTTTATTGTACGAATCGTATTTTCAATGCGGGCATTGGATTCCTGAAGCATGCGTTCCGCTTCTTCTTTTGCTTGCCGGATAATCTCTTTCCGGGATTTTTGCAATTCTTCTATCTCTGTCTGGTAACGGGTAATGGTTTCTTCCATGTGCTTTTCCCGTTGACGGATAGTTTGACGTTTTCCTTCCCAGTAACGCTTGTCGCGTACAATGTCCTGAAGGTATTTGTCTGCATTGATGTATTCGCTTCCTACGATTTCCGAAGCATCTGCGATGACATCTTCCGGTAGTCCGATTTTTCGTGCAATTTCTACGGCGAACGAACTTCCCGGATTACCGATTTGTAATTGGAAAAGTGCTTGCATGAGATGACGGTCGTAAAGCAT
>OGRI01003150.1_pt1 | contig 10727 bp, 16 predicted proteins | sample 1553391 | NCBI WGS metagenome assembly OGRI01 (sample SAMEA2580052, study PRJEB22360) | human gut metagenome | reverse complement strand
AAAACATTTGTTGTCAAGGTTCAAGTCTTGGCTGCGATTTTTATTTTCGTAGCAAGGTTCTTCCCGGCTGAAAACATCAGCCTGCCAAAAGACACCATAACCCTGATGTGTTTTGGCAGACTGTTTTCGGTCTGCATTTCTCTTTATTTTTTTAACCGGATAATCATATCTGCCCAAAATTCCGTATATGCCTGCCGCATCAACTCCAAAAGCCGGTCTTCGGTAATTCCCGTAATCACGTTCTCTTCTTTCTTTTCCGGTTGTGGTTCCGGTACTTCCAGTGCTTCCTCCCGTATCTTCATTGTGAGCATGGATAAGGAAGGGGAATTGGCACAGTTGATAAAACCGATATAATGGTTCACCACATCATAATCACCTCTGCAGCTTCGGACAATATCAAACGCATGACGGATTGCCCGTTCTACCCGCTGCCCTGTCGTACCATTTTGCTGAGCTACCTTAAAGTACAGATATGTCGTTTTGATCTTGCTGTCTTTCTCCAGGATCAGAACACAGTCTACGATATAACCAAATCCTTTTACATTGGCTGGCATTCCCATTTTAAATAATACTGCTTCCACCTTTTCTCTTGATAACATTTCCCTTTTCCTCCCCGTTTGTATTCTCACTTCCTGCTGTCTTGCTGATATTCCTTTAGCCCCTTCTTAATTCCCTCTATGGAATAAATCAAAAGGCTGGTTTCCCATTCATTACAATCCTGTACCAGATACCAGATCTTCTCCTTCAACATCATATCTTTTTTTGCTGTCCCCATGTGTATGAAGTGTTCTTTTATGGGAATGTCCATAGCTTCCAGCAGACGGATATAGGTTTTCATCCCCATAAGTCTGGCATGTGTTTCAATCTTTGCCAGATGTGATACAGAAATATCCGCTTTCTCTGCAAGCTGCTCCTGAGTCAGTCCTCTGGCTTCCCGCAAGGCTTTTATGGCATCTGCTACAATATAAAGTTCATTCTGCATTCTTTTATCTCCTCGTTGATTACAGGCTCTATTATAATTACAAATCCTTTCTCTGGTAATGGACTATGGAGGCAAGATTTCCCTGTTTCATTACCATTTCTTTCCTTTTTTTGTTTTAGAGATTTATTATATCTGAACGCCTTGAAAACGATTTTTGCACTATTTACGAAAAAGCACTGCATTATCTCTTCATTTAGGCATAAAAAATACAGGTGACTCCTCTATCTTAGAATCACCTGCACCTTATGTATCCTTATTCTTTTTTTATAAAATTCGTAGCATCTGAATATAATTCACATTTTCTTTTTCTGATAAACGTTCTCCGAATTTCCGGAATCTGTTTTTCTCGTTCTGATAGAAATTCAATAGCTCCGGCTTTTCCTCACACTCTAAGTACACAACGCCACCGCCAATTTCACGCTGTACATGTTTAAGAATGGTCAATACCGCTTCCATCATCTTTCCGCCATCTGGAACGGGTGCGTCTTTATGCTGATAATTTTTTCCAAACTGACCGATCAGAAAAGCAGAAAGAGCATATTCATCTGTCTTCTCATTTTTTTGTGCATACCGCTGTATCTTTTTTTGCAACGTAGAAGAAAGATTTTTTCCCCAGATTTGCACTGCTTTATGTGTGATTGCAAAAATTGCCAAAACCCTGCTATACTCATCTAACAAAAGATAAGTAATGGACATCTTCCGTTTTGCGAACTCTACCGCATTATTCCGGACAAAATTTTCTATTTCTTTATTCTTCGGACACGAAAAACTGGAGAGGACATCAACTACTGACTCCTCTCCTATAAGTTCCATATAATCTAAAATATTTACAACTGCATAATCCATCTCTCTTATTTCCTTTTCCTACCCAGGAATCTGCGTAATTCTTCTACACTATCTAATATTGGAATAGAGGGTGCAGAAGGTTTCCATACTGGATCTTGACTGGACTTTTCAAGTGCATCTACAAATGCTTCTGCTTTTTTCGGATCTTCAATTACAACATTGGTAAGAATACTTGATGTAGCCATATAAAAGCACCTCCTCTTCTCTTATCATTCTCTTTGTTTTCAAAAGCGGTTTTATGCTGGCTGTCAGCCACGACATCCTTCCGAATGTCTAAAATGTCGCCGGTATCATTGAGTCCCCGACGCAGACTCACCGTATCTCCCTGGTGTTGGCGTAATACCCTTCCGAGTATCAAATAGTCCCAGTAATTACCCTGCCCGGGCACAGTACAGCTTTTACGTGCCGCTACACGAAACCTTTTGGCTTAACTATATTATATGTGATACCCTAAGAAATATCAATGGTTTCCCCAAAATTTGTATCCTGTTATAGAAGGTTCATGATCGTTTCAATAAACTTTTTCTATAATCTGTATCCAATACTATTTTATGAAAATCCCGCATTGCACGCTCTTGCATCAGTTTCTCACCAAGTTTTACAAGAGGATTAGTTTCCCATTCCGGATCAATTCCTGTTTGATGAAAGTATCTTGCATAAGCAAATCCCTCAGCTACCGCATCTGAATTTTCAAATACTCCCACTATTGCATCTATAAACTGCACAATGATTGAGTTTCCAAAAATACCCTGCAATTCTTCTGCATTCGCATCATCATATTTCTCTACATCAAAAGATAAAGAGAAATCATACGTATTCTCTTCTCCGTCTTTTGTTTCATAAGAAATGGTTCCAAAAATATCTCCCTTGCCAGACGGAAGTTCGATTGACTCTGAAAGCTCTAATTCATATTCAATACCATTGAATACTGTCGTTGCTTCAAACATTTGTGATATACAGGTACCTTCTTTTTCATAAATATCTTTCTGTAAAAAGGAAATAGGATTATACTCCATATTTTCCCATATCTGTTTTCCTTCCACTGTCTGTTTACACAAGGAATCTAAAAGCAACATCATTGTTTCCTGATCTATTTCTTCATATACGTTCATAGTCAGCCTCCTTTTTCTTTGGATGATCCACAAAAGCTCTGTAAGGGTTTATCTTAATTTCTGGTTACAACATGATATTTAGTCAGATAACGTATGTACGCACCTTCTTATAGTTGTCAATATTATATGGCGTATCTTCCAAAAATTCAATCAGAATATAAAAACTTTTACTCACTCTATCCTGCCTTTACATCTTTTTTAGTCTATACCCTACATTGATCAATGTTTCTATAATATCATGCCCCATCTTTTTTCGTATCTTCCATACTACGTGTTCCACTGTTTTGTACGGAATCTGATCATCATAATAATTACTCCCCCAGACCGAACAATAGATATTCTTCTTTGGGATAACCCAATTTGGTCTTTGGGCTAAAAGATACAGGACTTCAAATTCCCTGGGAGCTAAGCTGATTTCTTTTCCTTCATAAATAACAGTATATGACATGGGATCAAGTTGAAATTCACCATTTCCTAATACAATTTCAGATTTATATTCTGGAAAAACGGTTTGCATTCATTTTCACCTCCATTAGCGTCTACTAAATTGGATCATACTATTTTATGCTATTAACAATTTTCTTGATACTTTATACGTTATCCAAAATAATACATTTTTTGTTATTTAGATACAAACAATGGGCAAAGCATAATGTGCCCTACCCATTGTTCCAAATTTCCTATTGTGAGTATTCTAATACACTATCGCTCACACATTCCATTGTATACTGATAAAATTAAATTTGTTTCAAAATATGTATCTGAATATTCATAGTCCATATTGCCACAATATTTATTTGCTAGGTTTTCTAAAATCATCATGCCCATACCGAGATGCCCATTTTTAGTTGAAACCAACTTCCCTTCTTTAATTTTAGGTTTTGTACCTATTGTATTACACACCTTTATAACAATATATTCTTTAAATCTATGGATACGTAAAATGATTTTTTTACATTGAATACTGCTTTCTTCGCACGCTTCTACAGCATTATCTAACAAATTAGCAAATAAAGCTGTAATATCTGTTTTATCCATAAAATCAAAAGTAATATCTTGCATATTTACTTCAAATTCAATTCTTCTCTGTTCACATATCTGCATTTTGTTCCATATGATTGCACAAACTATTTTATCGCTACAATAAAATTGTGGTTGAATTTCTGTAATATTACTAATCAATTCCTTTTCGTAATCTGTTTTATCGTTTCCAGTCAGTTCACTCAAAACTTGTATATGTTTTTTGGTATCATGTAGTATCTGCTGCATTTGTTCATAATTATCTTGTAGACCTTCATAATACCTCTGCGTCATCTCTAATTGTTGTTCAACTAATTCTGCTCTTTTTTCCATTGTAGCCTTTTTGGATAACATCTTATACAAATAAAGAATTCCCGCATCAAGAATTACCACCCCAAAACTTACAATTAATAATTGTATATTATTTTTTTTCCCTATTTCGTGTTTGACGAAATAACCTAAAATACTAAATTCAAAAACCATAAGAAAAATCATATAGAAATGTAAAATTCTTGAAATAGTATTTATTTGACAGTGTTGCAAAATTTGTATTACTAACTTATATGTGCATAAAATAATAACTGCATTTCCTATACCTGATACCAAAAAATATTTAGGATTGGTTATAGTATTATATGTACTACTTTGTAACACTGTGGAGAAAATAACTGTTACCACTATATCCGCAATTGCCAAATAGATAATTATTATTCCAGAATTAATTAATATACTTTTATCATGTGCTATATACAAACTTTTGCTTAATCCGTATAACAAAAGTGTTGAAAACAAAACATTTAATATCGGAATTCCAAACCATGCTATTCCGACACTCAAAATCACATATATGACATATATTCCTGTAAATGTTAGTTTATTATAACTAAATTTTCTTTCATATAAAGATTCCATAACATCAAAAAAGACATATCCAGTTACTATACAGGAACACATAACCCCTATAAGCCGAAGCACGTCAAACACCTCCCATTTAAATTTTATCAAATGTTGATTGCAAGAAATCATTAAACTTTGCTTTAAATCCTACTGCACGTTTCTGTGCCAATGGGATAGTACCTCCGTTTTCCATAAGTATATCAAACCCTTTGATGCGTTTAATGTGTAGCATGTTTATGATAAAGCTCTTATGTGGCGATTCAAAATTATATTTATTAAATTTTTCATACAATTCTTTCAAACTGTACGTAGCTATGTACTCACCCTGTGATGTATTAATCAAAACTCGCCTTGACATATACTCAAAATAATATATATCATCTAATTCTAATGTCAAAACTCCTTTTTCTGTTGTAAATGCAAATTTCTGTTTTTCTATTGAATTATCTAAGTAATGTATAACTTCTTTTAGAACGTTAAAGATTCTATTTTCTCGCACTGGTTTTTCAACATAATCAAATGCATGTACTTTATAAGCACAACTTGCATATTTACTGTAATTTGTTACATAAACAATTTTACTATTTACATCCCAGTTTCTTAACTTCTTTGCAGTTTCTATTCCATTAAGCCCTGGCATATCTATATCTAAAAATATGACATCAAAACGAATATTTGCCTTTAATAATTTTAAACCACTTGTAAATTCAGCCACCCACACAGGTCTTCCGATATCGGCAAAATATTCTTTCACTATAGCAATCAGTTTGCTGCATATCTGTTTATCATCATCACAAATAGCTACTTTTATCATTTGTATCACCTCCGTTATCCAACGCAAGTATATTTATAATTTTATATCATACCTAAAAAAAGAGGATTTTTCACTATTTTTAATAAATAATATCTAGAAAATCACTTATGTTTTTTGTCTTCCTTTCCCAATCAGTAACATAATTGTTTCTATAACCCAAGCACATATAATTCCATTTATAATTTCCTTAAAAAATAGGGATAACAGACAAATTATCCCTTCTATAATTAAAGTTTTTATTGTTTTTTTCTTATATATTGTCAATTCCTCTCGACTTAACGGTCTATTTGAAGTTTCTTGTGGAGAAAAAGTACTAATAGCCCCTGCACAAATACCTAAAATAATATATATCACGAATAATTCTACATATTCAAGAATATAAAAAAGAAGTATGGAAAACGAAGTAACAATCCCTGTACAAGCATAGCATCCTTTCGAACTTTTTGCATGATATCCGCCGGCATACTTTCGTATACCGGCATATGCCACCAAGAACACTGCTGTACATATGAATTTTTTGCAAATCGTTCCCAATAATAAGATTGTAACTATATGAAATATTTTTTTTATTAACAACGTCAATCCATATTGGTATAATTCTGAATCTTGCTGATGTATAATATTGTTTTTAATGAGTATTTTTACAACTCTCTCAACCATCTTTTATTTTTTTCTTTTCTCAATTTATGTACGCATTGAGGCATTTTAGGCTGCCCATGAAAAAATACACAAGTTGTATTTGCACTTCTTTCAGCCTCCTTATATGACATCTTTGCAATAAATTCAGCGATACCTCTTTTTACATTCATTGATCCTTCCTCCGTTTCGTGTCTATTATATTATTACATATAAGATTATATTTTTCTTTTATCTTAAATGCAATAGCAATGGACAAACTACGAATTATCAGGTTAAACTACGATTAAGTTCTTATATAACCTTTAGAAGTCATTTATACTTGTGATGCTGATATGATAGGTGTGTTTGTATCTGCCAGAGGCTAACATCACCGCCAAGTTGTTTCTAGATTCTTCGAACTCACACTGAGAGTAGAAAATCCTGATAGATCTCTTACATTTCCAATGGAACAGAGCCAAGAGATCCTTTTATTCTTAATTCAGTAAGCTTCCGTAGGAATCATTCATCCGATATCAGTATCAATAGATTGACATATTTTTCCAAGATTTTAATATAGCTACCTGCTGTCCTTGCTATTTCCAGATCAATAAGCAGTTCTGAACGACAGACATATTTGGTGTTGCAATAATGTTTATAGGCTTCTACGTCAAAAGCATAGATCATATACGTTTTACTACAATCTGTGTTTGTACCAGTAATAAATTCGATATATACCAGCATACCAAACCTATCTTTTAATGGAACTTCTTTTAATTTTAGGTTAGCAAACTAGTTACACGAATGTTTTTAATAACTTTGTAACTCAGTGATGTTATATAGAATAATATCTTTTACATACTGCTTCTAACAAGGGCTCCGGATATTTCTCGACAAGCACAGCATCGGTACTATTTGCATCCAATAGTTATGATATAGATAATTTTTTAGTACACTATAGCACACAATTAATCGTTTTCTTAGAAACACCGCAGCGCTCAACAATATTCTGTTGACTGAAATTTAGGCTTGATAGCCTGAGAATCTCACGATAATTGGTTTTCCCAAAAAAGGAATTTCCGTTTTCTCTGCATGAATAGTAAAGACACGGACACCAGAATACTCAGCAAATCATTTTTATTACTGTATATTGATTATGATATACAACATTAACCATAGTGATTTTATTTTTTCTCAATTTCTTATTTATTTTATTTATTAATTTTTGCGACAAACTCTTTTTTGTAAATATTCGTACAACATACCAATCTTTATATTTATGAATTCGTATATAAAAATGAAACACTTTACCATAAAAATATAAGTCATGAATTACTTGAATTAAGTATATTTCAACTCTTGCTATAGACTTTTTCTTCTTTGTTTATCCTCCAGAATACCGCCGCATGCAGGACATCTGGGAGGGTACAGTGCATCCAGACATTTTTCTTTTATTTTTTTCTCTAAAAGTTGACTCCATTCAATACATTGATATTCCATCACATCTTCTCCTTTTCCATTTTATATCAATATACAACTTTAAGTTCTATTATTCAACGCTTAAAGATTATTTCTGAACACGGAAGCATAAAATATAATGATATGAAACATAGGAGGTGATACTGTATGCAAAAACCTGATAAAAGAGCAATTGGTGAACGGATTAGAAAACATCGCGAGGAACTCAACATGAGTAGAGAACAGCTTTCCGAAATAATGGGTATTACTTCAAAGTTTCTCAGTGATATTGAATTTGGTCTTCGGGGATTTTCAATTGAAAAACTTTTTTTATTTTCAGAATCTCTAAACCTTTCAACCGAATATATTCTGTTCGGCACAGGTCCTTCTATTAATGATCGTATTTTTTTACAAAGCATTAATAAATGCCCAGAAGAAAAGAAAGAATATCTCCTCTTAATACTCAATAAAATCATAGAATCTTATAATATAGATACTAAAACTGTATGAAATACTCAGCAGGATTATAACTCGATCTACCCCTTATGTGCTAGATTTTCATGTATCAAAACCGTATTCAACATACAAAAAGGGGGTTGCATTCTGCAACACCCTAAAACAATTTACTTATAAAATAATCAAGCACCATTTGCATTCGCAGTTAATGCTCCACCTGCTGTTCCACCCAGCGTTCCGAAGGCAATTGTACTACCTCCACCAACCAGACATCCTGCTGCACATCCTGCTGCGCATGATCCTGAACACAATGTACCTGAACAGTTATCTACTGGCATTACTTCTCCCATGTAAGATTAAGCAATACGCTCTGTTTTGTTGATAATTTACTTATTCGCTCATTCAAATTATTTATTTTCTGCGACTCTGTTTTTTCTTTATTGGAAATTTTTACCTGTTCAATTCCTGAAAGAACTTGCTGTATTGTTCCATTTGCAGTGGCTACTTCCTCCATATTCTTTCCGACTATATATCTGGTTTTATTCATCATCATTTTTATTAGAAGAAAATAAATCGGCAAAAACAGATAAATGCATATAGTAAAACTAGTATTTATAGAAAATAAAAAGACCGATGCAATCACGAATTCTATAATACTTAAACCCAGTTTACATGTAGTACTTGAAAAAAGTGGTTTTATCGAATTGATCTCATTAGTTCTTGCCAATATATATCCCTTTTCCTTATTTCCAAAAAATGAAAGCGGATAATACATCAATTTATTATAAATTTCTTTTTTAATATCAAGATTCACTGTTTCACTCAGTAATGTAAAAATATATGATAGTAAAAAATTTCCCATAGAGTATAAAAAATATACAGCAACAGCCATACTTGATAATATCAGAATATACTCTATTCTCCCCTCTGGAATACCAACGTCAACAATCAATTTCATGATATAGGGTCCCAAACTAGAAACCAATGATATGACTATTGATAGCACAAGGCTAATTATTATTTTCCCTTTATGCCTTTTCATGTGCTTCCCTACAAATTTTAAAGCACTCATGATCATATCTCTCCTTTCGTCTAAACAATTTATTTGTTTGTTAAACATATTTTACAAAAAATGGATTTTAATACAAGACAAAATGCATGATATACCATTTTTGTGATTGAATGACAAAGTTTTATCTTACTTCATTCCCAATTTTAATCAAACATGCAATACAATTTTAAAGATAATACAATATTTCATCATTCCATATATTTATTTATATCTTGACACATTTTTATTAACCGTATATAATTATATATATACAGATATTTCGCAAAGGAGGTGAACACAAAATGGACTTTACCATACTAATAAGCAATTCTTCCGAACTTCCAATTTACATGCAAATTGTGGAACAGATTCGTGAGCAAATTGTTTTAGAGAAAATCCCTTCCAATACTCCTCTTCCTTCTATTCGCCAATTATCAAAAGATTTAGACATTAGCGTTATTACAGTAACTAATGCTTATAATAAGTTACAAATAGAAGGCTTCATTACTTCTTTACCTGGAAAAGGGTTCATAACATGTAGCAGGGAAAATAAAGAAATACAGTATTATTACAAAAATAATTAAAAATTAGAAATCAGTATTGATTGATTAATATAATAGAACTATTAAGGGGAGCAAGTCTCCCCTCTACATAAAAAATGTAAATACGAAAATTAAAAAATAAAAACAGAATAATTAAAACTAAATTATTTTTCGAGGAGGAAATATACAAAATGTACGGTTTACAAGAAACTTTAAGTAATATAGACAGACTTAAAGCTCAAGTTGAAAAAGCAACTCAAGCTGGAAAGTCTACACCGATAACAATGGAATCATTAGAAATGGTTGAAAAAATGGCTAGAAATATACACGGAGATTATTCTCAAGGTAAAGCTACAATACAAGAAGCTATAACTACAACAGATGCTGTTAAGTTAATACCTAAAGTAATAGAAGGTAAATTAAGAGAAGCAGCTGAGCCAGAATATTTAGGAACAAGATTCTTCAATACAGTAAGAGTAGAAGGAGGAAACTCTGCGGTATACGTTATACCAGTTGTTGGTGAAGTAACTGCTTACGAAGTTGGAGAAGGAACAAGATACAAAGAGACTGCATTAGATTACAACACACTAGAAAACGCAACTCTAGAAATAAGAGTTAAGAAGATAGGTGTTAAAGTATCTATAACAGAAGAAGCTATAGCAGACTCATCTTGGGACATATTAGGAATAAACGTAAGAAAAATGGGCAGAGCAATGGCTAGATACAAAGAAGAAATGATATTCAATGCATTCTCTAATCATGGACACGTAGTATTCGATAACGCTAAGAGACAATATCAAGAAGCTGCTGGAACTACAGGTTTAGGAAAAGACGGTAACTACAATGATACATTATCAGTAGAAGATTTCTTAGATTTAACATTAGCTTTAATGGGTAACGGATATAACCCAACAGACGTAATAATGCATCCATT
>OGRI01003133.1_pt1 | contig 10791 bp, 7 predicted proteins | sample 1553391 | NCBI WGS metagenome assembly OGRI01 (sample SAMEA2580052, study PRJEB22360) | human gut metagenome | reverse complement strand
CAGCAGTCAATGTCGAATCCGTCACGGTTGGTGTCTACTTTCAGATTGAGCAGGGTGAGGTGTTCCACACCGGTGGCTAGCAGGGCGAAGTGTCCGCAATGGAGCATGGAGAAGTCTTTTAGTGTGACATTCCGGCAATCCTTGAGGCTGATCGCTTTGTTGCCTACACCCGGCAGGCGGCTTTCTTCGCGGGTCAGTCCTTTGCCGTAGATCAGTCCCGGACCGCTGATGGTGATGTTTTCCAGACCGATTCCCCAGATCAGGGAGTTCTTCCAGTGGCTGTGACCGAAGTCCTGGTATTTATTATGCTCATTGGGTTCTGCCATGTCGTATCCTTTGTCCTTTTCCGGAAAGGCTGCGATGATGCGTGCGCCTTGTTCCAGATAGAGGTGGATATTACTTTTCAGCCGGATAGAATAACAGGCATATTCTCCGGCAGGCAGGTATACGGTACCTCCGCCTTCTTGTGCGGCAGCTTCGATGGCACGGTTGATGGCGGGAGAGTCAATCGCCTTTCCGTCCGCTTTTGCTCCGAAGTCTCTGACGTTATAGATTGCTGCCTGCATATACAGGCAACCGGTCAGTAGGCTGAGTAACAGATATATTCTTTTCATCTTTGTATGGATTATCATTTTTTGCTATGTTTAAGTTCATCAATCTTTGCAAAAAGATCCGGCAACATAAAATAATTATAATCTGCTCGTGCATTTTGCTCGTAGAAACAGAAATAAAGTTTACTGTTTGCTGCGAGCGGGCAGCGCCCTGCGAGGACGGGACGGTCTGTTCGTTTCCCCGATTCATAAAGCAAGAGGGGAGTCTTGTCCTGACGGCCGTTACTCAAACGGATATCGTCAGTGGGAGTGACCGCCTGCAAGGTGCGGAGTTTCATACTTTCACCATAATAACAGGTGAAAGCTTGTCTTTCTACGCTGAACACGTTTATATCCATGTCCGGCTGACAGTCTCCGAAGCTCCAGAATAAGATGTCGGCCTGCTGCAAGGAGGTGACCGCTACTTCGAGAATAAAGCCGCGGGTATCCGGCAGGGCTTTCCACCGGAAAGCGATTCCTTTCACTTTTTCCTGAGGAGCCAGCCAGTGACTGTCGGTTCCTTTCGATATACCCAGACGGAAAGTTCCGGCGGGAGGAGTCAGTTGCTGCGCCTGTACGTTAATGAGGCAGATTGCCAGCAGTACGACGGTCAGTAGTTGTTTTAACATAGTCGAAGTGGATATTACTTTGTTCATTTTCCTTTAATACAATAGCATCTTTGTCTTTGACGTCCAATGTTATTTCCGATAGATTAAAGTTTCTCGTATAGCAGATTTTCCCCGGTTTATTGGTCTGCGCTTCGATGCCGTAAAGATAGAAGTTTTCCAGACGCAATGTATCATTCCAGCCCGAAGCGGAGATAAATTCATCTACATTTTCCGCTTTTACCTGTGAGAGGTATATGTCACGGAATCGCGGATACCCTTTTTCGGGTGGTTCTACCGGAGTCAGCATCACTTTCCAGTGCTCCGGAATCTCCTTGCCCTCATATTCTTTGGGCAAAGTGCTGTAGCTGTAGCTCGGATTCCAGTTTAAATCCGCCGCCAATACCTGACGGACATTTTCTGCGCTGACACGGGTCATGTAGATATTCTCAATAGTTCCCCCACGGTTCATGGCACTTTTCAGTCGCAGCACGGTATACGTGCCGACAGCTTTAAGGTCATAGCCTAATACATTGCGGATGCTGCCGGAAGTTTCGCTGCCGCAGGTGATCAGTCCCGCTCCTTTGCGGGCTGTGCAGTTGCGCACTACCACATTCTCTGTCGGACGGTTCACACGCAGTCCGTCCGCGTCCCGTCCCGATTTGATACAAATATTGTCGTCGTTGCAGTCTACGTCACAGTTCTCGATCAGTATGTTGCAGGAGGAGTCGATGTCAATGCCGTCCGTGCTTGGGCCGTGGCCGCCGATGTTATTGTTGATAGTCAGTCCGTCTATGGTACAATAGTCGGAATAGAGAATCTGACATCCCCAGAATCCTGTGCGCATCAGGGTGAAACCGCTCAGTGTGATGTCCGAACTGCGTTCGACGAGGATTCCCCGTACACGTTTGCAGTCATAATCCACTATCCAGCGTAACCCTCTGGCTTCGTATTCTTTCCTCATTTCCCAGTATTTATCCCAGAAGACTTTTCCACGGCAGTCCAGTGTACCTTCTCCGCTGATGGCAGCGTTCTTCTCGTCGACAATGTTGATCACTGCTGCCGGCCATGTCATCTCTATCCCTGCTATGCGCGAACGGAATTCGGGATAATGGTGGATGTCGGGGCTGGCAAGCAGAGTCACCCCTTTGCCAATCTGCAGGTTTACGCCGCTTTTGACAAACAAGGCTCCTGTCTGGTAATACCCCGGTTGCAGGACAACCGTTCCTCCGCCGGAGACAGCGCAACTGTCGATTGCTTTCTGAATAGCCTCTGTGCTGAGTACGGTACTGTCTGCTACTGCGCCAAAGGAATTGGCGGATATAATCATCTTGTCTCCGGGAAGTTGGCGGCTGCCTACGCTGTCTGCCCACGATAAATCCGGTTGCTGAGGTACCTGCCCCCATTCGAAGCTGTTGCCGGCTTGTTTGGCAGGAGTGCACGCTATCATCAACGAGCCTGCCAGAAGTAGGGGAAGGAGGTTTTTAATTCTCATATAGTCTTTTAGTATAGGATTCTTTTAATTTCCATCCGGTTTCTCTATTTCCGTGAACGGTGAATCGTTCCAGTGGAAAGTATTCACATCGTCCGGATGTGCGGGATTGTATGCCGGGTCTATTTTCAGATGCTTCGCCAGTTCGGGAACGGCTTTCTTCATCCCTTCGATGACGCATTGGGCGATCTGATAGGCACCGTAAGGATTAAAGTGCGTATTGTCTGCAAAATTCCTGGTCTGTCCCGGATACGTTCCTGCCGGATAGTGGACGAAAGCACGTTTGGAAGTGTCCGGTCCCAGCGCCTCGTACAGGGTACGTGTCATTTCATTGAGATCGATCAGGGGAACATTCTCTTTGGCTGCCAGCCAGCGCATCGCTTCCGGATAGTCTTCGTGTGTGTCGCGGATATGTCCGTTGGCGTCGAAACTACGACGTTGGGTAGGAGTGACAAGCACCGGATGCGCTCCGCGTGCACGCGCTTCGTCAATGAATGTTTTCAGACTGGTCATGAAGGAGTAGTAAGCTCCTTTGCCCGGCCCTTTCTGCTTTTGGTCGTTGTGACCGAACTCCATAAAGAGGTAATCTCCTTTTTTGATCTGGCTTAAAGCCTTCGCCAGGCGTTTGGCTCCGATAAAGGTATTTGCCGATTCGCCGGATTCGGCATAATTGGCGATACAGACATCGGTGCCGAAGAAGTGAGGAATCATTTGTCCCCAGCTGGCCCAAGGCTCGTTGTCCTGATCGACTACCGTACTGTTGCCGCACAGGAATACGGTAATTACAGACGGGTCGGCAGGCTCGATACTGATGCTCTGACATACGGGAGCGTCACCGTTGAATTCCAGTGTCAGTTTGTCGTCCCAGTTCAGTTTCGTCTTTTCACGGGGTTTGATGCGTACCGATTCTTTGTCGGATATGCGTGGATTCCGTTTGTTGATGATAAATGTCTCCTCTGTGAACTGCCCTTTTCTGGTGGGCAGATTATCGATAAAGAGACGGCGTGATTCGCCTCGTACGGTAGTTACACCTGCCTGCTTCTTGCTTCCGAGGCGTACGGTTACTTTGTAGTTACCGTCCGGCACACGGACAGAAAAGAAGAAAGGTGCTTTGCTCCCTTTTTCGGGAGTGGGTGCAAGGTCATATCCGTAACCTGTTTCCTCGCTGTAGCGGGGGGCGTCTGCCAGTTGGAATGTGCGGGCTTGTTCCTGAGCGCTGATAGCTGTTGCTGTCAGCAGCAGAAGTCCGAGAAATGTTGTTTTCATATCAGTCATCAATTAGTTTAATTTATTTTCGGTTTTAGTTCGTCGGGTGAATCTTTGGTATAGGATTTCACGTCTCCCGCCACTTTGGTGAATAGTTCCTGAATCAGTTCCGGAGCGATATTCGCTGTCGGGCGGAAAGCATCGGAGTTCATATAGTCAAGGATGGCTTTATGCATCTGCCGGGCAACTACCCGTTTTTCCGGTTTCGAAGTGATGTCCATGCTGGTCATTATCAATTTGCCGTTCAGTACGTTGGCTTCGAATAACATTCCGATTTTCCGGTTGATAAACCAGGTGTCTATGCTCTGGATGGTCGGTTGGAATTCGGTCGGGAATCCGGTAAACTGCATGACCTGTGCTTTGTTCAGCAGTTCCCACCATTGCAGGTTGCTGTGATATTCGGTCGGGAATTCACGGAAAAGCGGATGATATTCGTTGAGGAAGATACCTGTGGTATGAGGCGGACGCATCTTGAACCAGGAAGTATTCCAGAAGACAGGAGTGAAGTATTGTTTCACTTCCTTGCCATACTGGATTTTTCCGGCTGCCGTGATCAATACGTTTCCTCCTTCTTGCAGGATGGAGATTGCTTTTGCGTCTAGTGTATCGGTGGTATATACGTCGCCCTGAGTCAGTTCTACCTGTGCGGGATATACCCAGAAGTCCCAGTCATTGACGGCATCGCTGCCTTCGATACGAATTTCCATATTCAGTTTCTGCGGTTTAGTGATTCCGCTTAGCTTCATGTCTACACTTCCCAGCGTACAAAGATTTCCGACTGGTATATTCTGAGTGCCTACAGTGCCGTGAGCGTATACTTTGCCATATTCATTCTTGATGCTGTATACCGTTTTGGCTTCCTGCAGAGGGGATGCTCCGAAATGGGAAACTTCGATGTCGGCATGGAAAGCCTCGTCGTTGGTATATACGAATTTAGGAATACGTGCCAGCGGAACGGTCGGGCTGCAGAAACGTCTGAACTCATCTGCGTTGATATAGCCTTTTTCTTCAAAGAAGACATCCAGAAGACCTACTAATGCAGTTCCCTGACCGGAATAGTCGTTCAGTGCCAGCAATTGGAATCCTGCATAGTCGGGTGTACGCAATGTTTTCTCGATTTCGTGTTTGTAGCAGATTGCCTGAAGTTTGCCCGAAGCCATCATAAAGTCGTGCCCCATGCTGCCCATGTGATTATCATTCAGGATATCACGGAAGATTTCAAAGTTCTTGGCCTTGTTCACTCCGGTGTATTTACGTATCTCGCTGAAATTCGGGAATGCACACCATTGTCCCGTCTCATGAGAAACGTACGGTTGCTTCACGGAATCGATCTTGGCGCGGTAGTCGGACATGCTTTCCGGTTGCGAGCCTGCCCAGCTAAGTCCGCGTGCACCGGCTTTCACATGATATTGATTGTGGGGCTGCCATTGCCAGCTGCCTCCTACGGAAGCTCCTGTATATACATGGCGGGGGTCGGTCGCTTTCCAGTAATCAACGAATTTGCTTACCCAAGGTACCCAACGGCCCGAAGGTTCATTGCCGCAGGCTAGCATGCAGTAAGAGGCGTAATTGCCGTATTCTTTGGTCAGAGCGATGGTTTCGTCCATCAGATATTTGTCAATCGGCTGCCCGTTGCCCAGTCTCGGACCGTGATTAGGCCAGCTGGGACCTTCGGGTTGCAGATAAAAACCAACGAGATCGGCAGCGATGAAGGCTGCTTCCGGTGGACAGAAAGAGTGGAAACGCATATGGTTTAATCCGTAGTTGCGGCAGATGCGGAAGACCCGTTCCCAGGAAGCTACGTCCATCGGTGCATAACCTGTAAGCGGGAAATCGCAGTTTTCCACTGTACCCCGGAGCATTGTCTTGCGTCCGTTGACGTAGAACCATTTGCCTTCTATCTTGAAATCACGCATACCGAACTGTACCTGTTTCTTTTCGGACTGCTTGCCGCTGTTCAGCGTGGCTGTCAGTTTGTAGAGTGCCGGATTGAACTCATCCCATGTCAGGAAGTCTTTTCCCATCGGTAGTTCCATTTCTACCCGGTTATCTCCTGCCTGAATACGGAAGGTCTGTTGAACAGGGAGGACGTTGTGGCGGGTATCCGTATTAAAGCTTTCGGCAGAAAGTGTTATTTCTCCTTTGGCAGAAGAAGAGGATTTTACATTCATGCGTACCAGCGCTTTCCCATGGCTCAGATCAGGATATACCTGTATATCGTCGAAATAGACTTTGGGAGTCGTCTGCAGTTCGATTTTACCTACGATTCCGTTCCAGTTGCCCTGTGTCTGGTCGGTGATGCTATGTGAATCCGGACCGACATTGATCTCTTTAATCCGGTTGTCAACCCGGATAGTGATCCGGCACGGCTTGCCGGGAGTGACGGCTGAGGTCAGGTCGTATACATGAGGAACGCAAAGGCTGTTTTGCATACCGATTTCTTTCGTGTTTACCCATACGGTTGTTTCAATATGTGGGCGTTCCAGAAAGAGGAGAATTCTTTACCATTTCCAGTCGGTTGGAATTGTCACTTTCTTTTGATACCAGGCGACACCTACATAGTGCTTGTCGGGAGTCAGGAAGAAAGGTAATTTGACTTGCCCTTCTATCCGGTATTTCTCCATGTAAGGATTGAAATAGTAAGAACTGTCATATAAACTTCCTGTCCATTGGGTGCGTGCGGTAACATTGTCCCCTTTCAGCTTTTCAGGCATGGAGCCGGGTAAGTTGATAGACTCGTCGAGCGATTTATTGAACCATTGTTCTTTCATCCCCGCATCTTCCCGGTCTATCTGGAAATTCCATTTTCCGGATAGGCTGAAAGAGTGGTTTTGCCCTGTTACAGTCAGTACAGAGGCGAATACAATGGCAATACTTACTAAAAGTTGTTTCATGATATGTAGAATTGATATGTTTTCCACTACGTTTAAAAATCTGCTGCTAAAGTAGAGCTTTTGAGTAATCTATAAAATAGAAAGATGTACAGATACATAGAATATTGTATCAAAAACGGCTTTTATGGCGGTTAGTGTACGAAACTACATGAATATGATAATATCTCCATCATCATTCATTTCTGAAATTCTGGGGGATACCATATCTTTGCGAAGTAAACTTTTTAATCTTAAAGTGAACCATGAAAAAAGTATTTGCCTGGATGGCTTTAACTCTTTGGTCAGTAATGACAATCTTTGCAGGTGAGACTGCTTATCTCTTTTCTTATTTTATCAATGACAGCAAGGACGGTCTGCATCTTGCCTACAGTTATGATGGGCTGAACTGGACTCCTTTGAACGGCGGACGCTCTTTTTTGGCTCCGTCTGTCGGTAAAGATAAATTGATGCGTGATCCCAGTATATGCCAAGCTCCCGACGGAACATTTCACATGGTCTGGACTTCCAGTTGGACGGACCGGATCATCGGATATGCTTCTTCCCGTGATTTGATTCATTGGAGTGAGCAACAGGCTATTCCCGTGATGATGCACGAGCCGGAAGCTCATAATTGTTGGGCGCCGGAACTCTTTTATGACGAACCTTCGGAAACATATTACATTTTTTGGGCGACCACCATCCCCGGACGCCACAAGGAAGTGCCTACCAGCGAAAGCGAAAAAGGGCTGAACCATCGTATGTACTATGTCACAACGAAGGATTTTCGTACTTTCTCAAAGACGAAGATGTTTTTCAATCCCGATTTCAGTGTGATCGACGCGGCTATCGTGAAAGATCCGACACAGGGAGATCTGATCATGGTCGTCAAGAACGAGAACTCCAATCCTCCGGAGAAAAACCTGCGTGTGACACGCACGAAGAATATTGCCAAAGGTTTTCCGACAAAGGTATCCGCCCCGATTACGGGAAAATATTGGGCGGAAGGACCGGCACCTCTTTTTGTGGGTGATGCGCTTTATGTGTATTTTGATAAGTATCGTGATCATCGTTACGGAGCTGTCCGTTCGCTGGATCATGGTGAAACGTGGGAAGATGTATCCGATCAGGTTTCGTTTCCGAAGGGAATCCGCCACGGGACTGCCTTTGCGGTAGATGCTTCCGTCGTAGAGTCTCTGATAGATGACCGAAAGTATCAATCTGTAAAAGCACAAACTTCTTCCTGGTTCAACGATAAGGACCTGACATTGACAGGAGTTTATTATTATCCCGAACACTGGGATGAAAGTCAGTGGGAACGTGATTTCAAGAAGATGCATGAACTGGGATTTGAGTTTACTCACTTTGCGGAGTTTGCATGGGCGCAGCTGGAGCCGGAAGAAGGACGATACGATTTTGCCTGGCTGGATAAAGCAGTAGCTCTTGCTGCCAAATATGATCTGAAAGTCATTATGTGTACTTCGACTGCCACGCCCCCGGTGTGGATGAGCCGGAAGTATCCCGAAATCCTGTTGAAGAATGAAGATGGTACGGTTCTCGATCACGGTGCCCGCCAGCATGCCTCATTTGCATCGCCGCTCTATCGGGAATTATCGTATAAGATGATCGAGAAACTGGCACAGCATTATGGCAATGATTCCCGTATTGTCGGATGGCAACTCGACAATGAACCTGCCGTACAGTTCGACTATAATCCGAAAGCGGAACAGGCTTTCCGTGATTATCTCCGTGCAAAATACAATCACAACATTCAGTTGCTGAACGACGCGTGGGGAACTGCTTTCTGGAGTGAGGCTTATTCGTCTTTTGATGAAATCACTCTTCCTAAGCGTGTCCAGATGTTTATGAATCATCATCAGATTCTGGATTATCGTCGTTTTGCCGCTGCGCAGACCAATGATTTTCTGAATGAACAATGTCTGCTGATCAGAAAATATGCAAAGAACCAGTGGATTACTACCAACTATATCCCCAACTATGATGAAGGACATATCGGCGGTAGTCCTGCACTCGATTTCCAGAGTTATACACGCTATATGGTGTATGGCGATAACGAAGGTATCGGACGCCGTGGATATCGGGTAGGAAATCCGTTGCGTATTGCATGGGCGAATGACTTCTTCCGTCCTATACAGGGTACGTATGGCGTGATGGAGTTGCAACCGGGACAAGTGAATTGGGGGAGCATTAATCCGCAACCGCTTCCGGGAGCTGTCCGTCTGTGGATGTGGAGTGTATTTGCCGGTGGAAGCGATTTTATCTGTACGTATCGCTATCGCCAGCCGCTGTACGGCACAGAGCAGTATCATTATGGGATAGTAGGATCGGACGGCGTAACCGTCACTCCCGGCGGAAGGGAATATGAGACCTTTATAAAAGAGATAAGAGAACTCCGGAAACATTATGCTCCGCGCGAAACGAAGCCTGCCGACTATCTGGCACGTCGTACCGCTATCCTTTTCAACCACGAGAATTCCTGGAGCATCGAGCAGCAGAAACAGAACCGTACATGGGATACTTTTGCACATATAGAGAAGTATTACCGGACTTTGAAGTCATTTGGTGCTCCCGTTGATTTTGTCTCCGAACAGAAGGAGTTGACGGAGTATCCTGTGGTGATAGCTCCTGCTTACCAACTGGCTGATAAGGAATTAGTAAATAAATGGATTGCCTATGTGAAAAATGGTGGTAATCTTGTGTTGACCTGCCGTACAGCACAGAAAGACCGTTATGGCCGTTTGCCGGAAGCTCCTTTCGGTTCTATGATCACACCTCTGACGGGAAATGAAATGAACTTTTATGATCTGCTTTTACCGGAAGATCCGGGTACTGTTGTCATGAATGGAAAGCAATATGAGTGGAATACATGGGGAGAAATACTGATTCCCGCATCTGATTCGCAGGTTTGGGCGACGTATGCCAATGAATTCTATGAAGGTGGTCCTGCTGTCACGTTCCGAAAACTGGGTAAAGGCACTGTTACATATGTCGGAGTTGACAGCCACAATGGTGCGTTGGAAAAGGATATCTTGAAGAAATTATATGCGCAGCTACAGATTCCTGTGATGAATTTGCCTTATGGAATAACGGTGGAATACCGGAACGGGCTGGGGATTGTGCTGAATTATTCAGATCGTTCTTATACATTCGACATACCGGAGGGAAGTAAGGTGCTGGTAGGAACTGAAGAGATCCCAACCGCAGGAGTACTGGTGTTTTCAATGTAAGGTATTGATTAATAATAGATAAGTGTAAAAAGATAAATAGGTGATGAAACAAATTGTAGGATTAGTATTGATTTTGTGTTGTACACAAATGGTGGCTCAGGAGGTTTTTCCTGATGGCAAGGCAATCCCTGAATGGTTCAGGGAAAACAAGGAAGTGAATGTGAATGCTTTAGGAAAGAAATATAGCATAACCGATTATGGAGTAGCGAACGACAGTACGGTGGTGCAGACAAAGAAGATACAGGGAGTAATTGATCTGGCTGCCCGGAATGGGGGTGGAGTTATAGTTATTCCCAAAGGTACTTTCTTAAGCGGATCACTTTTCTTTAAAAACAATACTCATTTACATCTGGAAGAAGATGCAGTATTAAAGGGAAGCGATGATATTAGTCATTTTCCGGTGAAAATGACCCGTATGGAGGGACAGACTTTAAAGTACTTCATGGCTTTGGTAAATGCAGACGGACTGGATGGATTTACAATTTCCGGAAAGGGAACATTGAATGGAAACGGGCTTCGGTACTGGAAGTCATTTTGGTTACGGCGTTCTATAAATCCGGATTGCACCAATATGGAAGAAATGCGTCCTCGCATTATTTATTTGTCCAACTGTAAGAATACTCAGATTGAGGGAATCAGAATTATGAATTCTCCTTTCTGGAGCACTCATTTCTATAAATGCAGTTTTTTGAAGTTGTTGAATCTTTGCATTACTTCGCC
>OGRI01003127.1_pt1 | contig 10818 bp, 9 predicted proteins | sample 1553391 | NCBI WGS metagenome assembly OGRI01 (sample SAMEA2580052, study PRJEB22360) | human gut metagenome | reverse complement strand
GCATGTGGCGCGCCTGCTGTGCCCGGAAATGCGCTTTTCCCTCACTGCCGACCCGGTGGAAGCGGCACAGGACGCGGACTATGTAATCACCACCATTCGGGTGGGGCAGGATGAAATGCGTGCCAAGGACGAGCGCATTGCCCTGGATCACGGGGTACTGGGGCAAGAAACCACCGGCGCTGCCGGGCTGTCCTTTGCCATGCGCAGCGTACCGGCGCTGGCTGCCTACTGCGAACTGATTAAGAAATATGCGAAGCCGAATGTAAAGGTATTCAACTTTACAAATCCGGCCGGGGTCGTGTCCCAAACCCTGCGGGATATGGGCTACGATTTTACCTACGGCATTTGCGACGCGCCCTCCGGCATGCTCCGCTCCTTTGCCCTGCTGTACGGGGCGAACCCGGCGAACATTACCGGCGAGGTGTACGGGCTCAACCACCTGTCCTACTTCAAAAGCATCACCATAAACGGCAAAGAGATTCTGCACGATCTGATCGAGAACGATGACGCCTACAAGAACAGCGATATGCGCTACTTCTCCAAAGAACTGCTACGGGATCGGGGCGCGGTGCTCAACGAATATCTCTACTACTTCTACTACCGGGAACAGGCGGTGGCCAATATTCTGAAAGCGCCCCAGACCCGTGGTGAACAGATTTTGGATATCAACCGGCAAATGACCGCCCAGCTGAGCCAAATGGATATTGAAAACGACTTTGAAGGCTGCCTGGCGGTATTCAATAAATGGTACGGTATGCGAGAGGGCAGTTATATGGCCAGCGAGACCGGCGAGAAACGTAGCCAGCCCTGGCACTTTAATATTTATGAAGAAGACGACGGCGGCTACGCCGGTGTGGCGCTGAAATTCATAGAAAACGCCCAAAGCGGCCAAACCGGCCCCATGATCCTGTGCGTGCCAAACGGCAACGCCATAGACGGCCTGCGACCGGACGATGTAGTGGAGGTCACCTGTGAGGTGGGGCCAAAGGGCTGCACGCCCCATCGGATCGGCGCCGTAGACGAGCAAAATCTGGAGCTGATCCGCCGGGTGAAGAACTACGAGCGTCTGGCCTCCAAAGCCATTCGGGAGAAAAGCCGCGCCACCGCCGTGCAAGCCCTGACCCTGCACCCGCTGGTAAACAGCTATTCCCTGGCCTGTGCCCTGACCGACGCCTACATTGCCCACAACAAAGACTACTGTGACGGCTGGCACTAAAAGCTAAATACAAAAAAGCAGTCGATGACTCGACTGCTTTTTTTGATCACACAGGAAAGGTATTTGACGCGCCTTATGGTATAATACCCATACACTTGCAAGTGAGAAGAAAGGAGAACGGCCGTGGATACCCGCCAACTGCTTCAAAATGCCATCGACTATATAGATGCGCACATAAAATCCCAAATCACGCCGGAGGATCTAAGCCGGGTCGCCGGATATTCCTATGTGCATTTGGTACGATTGTTCAAGTTGTACTTGGGTGTTACACCAAAAGCATATCTGCTGCGCAGAAGGCTGCTATTTGCCGTTTACGAGATGAAAAGTAAAAAGCCGAAAACAGATATTGCATTTGATTTTGGATTTGATACATACGCCGGATTTTACAAAGCGTTTCAACGCGAATTCGGTTGTTCTCCGTCAGCATTCACAAAAACCTATATCGGCAGCAAGCCCTATAGGATCAACATTTTGCAGGAGGACTATATTATGGTGTCAAAAACCGAGATTCAAAAGATACTGTCCCATTGGGAGTTGCAAAACTGCGCCGTAAAACCGATCATAAGTGAAAACACCGGCAGGCAAAACGAAAATGCTTACTATGTGGGCGATGACTACATCATCAAATACACCACTAACTTAGCTGCGGTCCAAAAAGCCATACTGTTTGATGAAGTGGTCAAATTGCATAATACGGACGCTTATTTACAGCTGGGCGAACTTTATTTTATGGTGACCAAACGCCTGCAGGGCACCCCGCTTTGCTGCCGCACTGTTTTTGAAGACCCCACTGTCGCCTATATCATCGGCGAAAAGATTGCCGACTTGCACAAGAAACTAAGCCTGTATGACCCGCAGGATTTTCAGCAGGCCAATCTGTACCGGGATAGTATGGAAAATCTGGAACAGGTACAAAAGATCGCCCATCTGAATAATGACTTTTGCACGCAATATAAAGAGGGGTTCAAAGCGTTGTACCCACAGCTGCCGGTGCAACTGATCCATCGGGATCTGAACCCCTCCAATATGATCTTCGACGGCAAAACATTTATAGGCTTCATTGATTTTGACTTGACAGAAGTAAACATACGGATCTTTGACCTTTGTTATTGTGCCACTGCCATACTATCCGAATGCTTTGGCAATGGGCGCCATTTAGAAAGATGGAAGACGATACTCCATGATCTGATCCAAGGCTACCACAGGGTATGCGCACTGAGCGAACAGGAAATGGCCGCTGTTCCCTATGTGATCTATTCCATTCAGATCATCTGTATTGCTTATTTCAGTGCACACGATAAATATGCAGAATTGGCAGAGACCAACATACAAATGCTCCGGTGGCTGATCGCAAATCTATAAAGTAAAACACGGCAGGTGTTCCTGCCGTGTTTTATTTATTCTACTGCGGTCAAGCGGACGATTTGATTATAATCGGCACCACGCACATAGACGGGCAAACCCACTTCCATGAGGAAGGCGCCGCCTTTCTTATACGCCACGCCGTCCAATGTAAAAGCATACGCTCTGTCCGGCGCCAAGCCCGCAAAGCGCAGGTTCATCTTCTTTTTAAAGAACCGGGTGCCCCGGGCACTCAGGAACAAAACCGCCTGCATTTTGTCCCGGCTGACATACTGATTGCAAAGCACCTGGTCCCGATCCGCATCCAGGATCCGATACAGGTCGCCGAACTGCACCAGCGAGCGGATCTCCTTATACAGCGCCACATTGCGGCGGCAGATCTCCAGCTCTTCCGGACTGTACTTCTCCAAATTACCGCCCAGGCCCAGCGCCCCCTGCATGGCGATATGGAAGCGGAAGTCCAGGGAGCAGGGCTTGTTGATCCCGGCAATATCCGTTACCCACGCTCGCATAGTCTTAATGGGGTGGAGCATGGAATAGCCTTTTTGTATGGTCATCCGGTCAATGCCGTCTGTATTATCGCTGGTCCACACCTGGTCAAAGTGACTGATGGCTCCTAAATCGCACCGACCGCCGCCGGAGGCACAGCTTTCAAACTGCACCGCCGGGTGACGGCGTTTCAGTTCATCCACGATCCGATACACTACCATGGTATGCAGATAAGAATACATTTTGGGATCTGCCAAATTCTCCGCCCCAACCTGGGAGAACGGCCGGTTCATATCCCACTTGATATAGCGGATATTGTGATCCGTCAGCAGCCGATCCAGGCAATCTAAAATATACGCCTGCACATCGCTGCGGGTCATATTCAGCACCAGCTGATGGCGCAACTCATCTGCGTGACGGTGTGGGAAGTAATATGTCCAGTCCGGATGGGCACGGTAAAGGTCGCTGTCCGGGTTCACCATCTCCGGCTCCACCCACAGACCGAAATCCATACCCAGGGCGTTTACATTGCCGATCAGTTCGTCCAGGCCGCCCGGGAACTTTGCCGGGTTCACAAACCAGTCCCCCAGCCCGGCACGGTCGTTGTTGCGGGCACCGAACCAGCCGTCATCCATCACAAACAGCTCCACTCCGATCCCCGCGGCAATCTCCGCCAAGCGGGTCTGGTCCGCCACATTTACATTAAATTCCGTGGCCTCCCAAGAATTATACAGCACCGGCAGCGTCTCTGCCCGGAATCGGGACGGCAACAGATGTTCCAAGCAAAAGCGGTTCATTTGGCGAGACATTTCGCCCAATCCCTCCGTCTTGCCGCAGTACACCGGCGGGGTCTCAAAGTGCGCCCCCGGCTCTAAAGTGTGCGAAAAATCAAAGTCGTTCATACCCAGACTCACCCGGGTAATACCGTACAGATCCCGCCCGGCAATTACCTTAAAATTGCCGCTGTACGCCAAGGAGCCAAAGTACACTGCGCCCCGGGTCTCCGTGGCACCGCGGTGGGCGATAAAATACGGCGACTGATTATGATTGGACGCGCCACGGTGGCTCTCATACACCAAATTGCCCCCATCCAGCACCGTGCGGCAGGGCAGGAATTCACCGCCCCAAGCACCGTTGGTATTCTCAAAAGTATACGGATCCATACCGGGCAAAGAAAACCCGGCGCTAAACAGCCGCTCAAAGGAAATCGGCGCGGAGCCGGTGTTCTCCACCTCCACCCAGCGCTTGATGATATCCAGCCCCGGATACACCTGGTAGCCCAGGCGCACCTGCAAGGGATAGTACGCGTCCGCAAACGCAACGCGCAGGGTATCGTCCTCCAGCCGATAGCCGGTGTAGCGCAGTGCCACCTCCCGGCAGCCGTCTGCAAACTGTGCCTTCAGGTCACAGGTGCGGTACACGGTGGATCCAAAGGGAGTCAGCTCCTGTCGGTATTCGTCCAGCATGGAATGATTGGAGTTTTCGTCTCCGATCTCCGTAAAAGCATAATCCGCCGGGTCACACTTGGCACCCCAGTGCAAATGCCGATTATACCCTGCCGAGTCAATGCCGAACACATAGTGGGTGTTCTCCGTCTCCAGCACAAAAATGCGATTTTCTTCTAAGTAAAAAATCATCTTTCGCCCTCCGGGTTTTTACAAGTATCTACACTATACCATACCTCCCCGTACAGAGCAATGGCAATTCTCCCACTTGCCACCCAAAAGATCCCACTATGTAAAGCCGTACAACCGTTTGGGATTGCCAATCAAAAACTTAGCAAAGTGCACAAATCGCAGGCTGAGTATTGACATTTTATACAAAATATATTGTAAGCAACTTGATTTTTTGTGCAATATGAGTTATGATGGCATTGGCCGTTTACGCGCAAAATTCGCCACGCATGCCCTACTGGGCCGGCACAACGGCTGATGGAGAAAAAATATGAAAGCAATCGGTATCCTGTTGGCAGTTGCCGCCGCAGCGGTGGTGCTGCTGTTTTTCGTATGCGGCTTTATTTTTAACCAACTGGTATGGCGCAAAACCGTGTCCATACCCCGCTGGATCACAGACCGCATTGCCGGCAACGCCATGCCGGACGCGTATGAAAAAAAGAACAACGCTGCCGTGGCAGCTTTTTCGCAACTGCCGATCCGATCGGTGGAACTGCACACGCCGGACGGTGCACGACTGGCAGCCAAAGTGCTGACTCCGGAGAAGCCCAACGGCCGCCTACTGATCGCCTGCCACGGCGCACGCAGCAACGGCACCGGCGAATTTGCCCTTATGGCGCCTTATCTGTATAAAAAAGGCTATACGGTGCTGTTCCCGGATCACCGGGGCTGCGGCGAAAGCGACGGCAAATATATGGGCTATGGCACCCACGAGAGCCGAGACACCCTGCTTTGGCTGGACTATGCAAAGATCCATTATCCGGACCTGCCGGTTTTTTTGCTTGGGGTATCCATGGGCGGTGCCACAGTGTTGATGATGAGCGACAAGGTAAACCCGGCGCAAGTAAAAGGCATCATTGCCGACTGCGCTTACACCAGCGCCTGGGCGGAATTCCGCTACCAACTGCGCACCTCGTTCCATCTGCCGCCCTTTCCCATTCTGCACATTTGCAATCTATACTGCAAGCTGTTTGCCGGCTATTCCTTCCACCAAGCTGCGCCGATTGCGGCGGTAGCCAAAGCCCGGGTGCCGGTACTGTTTATCCACGGCAAGAAGGACGACTTTGTGCCTTTTTTTATGCGGGATCAACTCTATAACGCCTGCCCCACGGAAAAGGCAAAGCTGACCGTACCGGCAGCCGTCCACGCCAGGAGCTACTACACCGACCCTACTGCCTATCAGTTGGCGCTGGAGCGGTTTACAGAGAACTGCCTGGCACCCAAAGCATAAATTACCGCCTGTGGCGGGCAAGAATACAAACCGTTTCCATTCATGAAAAGAAGGGGGATATGCTATGGAACAAACGGAACTGAAAGAGCGACGCTATGTAGGCGTTCGCGAAACCTTGATCTACGGCGTTGCCAACGGCGGCCAAGTGATCGGCTATAACTTGGTGCGTATGCAGCTGACCTTTTTCCTGGTCACTGTATTCGGCATACCCGGCCAGGCCGTGTCGCTGATGATCTTCTTTATGGGGATCTGGGACACCATGAACGACCCGATCATGGGCACCATTGTAGACAAGACCCGTACCCGCTACGGTAAGCTGCGGCCTTATCTGCTATTTGTACCCATTCCGCTGGGTGCCGCCACCATTCTCTTTTTCGGCGGCGCGGAGTTTTTGCGCGGGGTGGAGTCTACCACCGCCAAGATTGTCTACATGTGTATCACCTATTTTATTTGGGAGTTCTTTTACACCATTGGTGATATTCCCTTTTGGGGAATGTCGGCAGCCATCTCGCCGAACCCCAAGGATCGCAGCCGGGTCATTACCTCGGCCCGCCTGATCTCCGGTGCCATCGGCGGCCTGGTGGGTCCGGTTATCTCCATCTTCATTGACCTGCAAAAGAGCGGCAAGATCGGCATGGATATGCGGCAGCTGTTCTTTATCTTGGGCATTGTGGCCGGCACATTCGGTATGGGACTGTTCTCCCTGGCCGGACTGTGCACCAAAGAGCGGGTGATGCAGCAAAGCGAGGAGCCAAAAATCTCCGACTGCTTTAAGTGCCTGGTAAAGAACAAGCCGCTGCTGCTGATCGTGTGCTCCAATGTGCTGGGCACGGTGGAGAGCATTGCAGACGCCTTTACCCAGTATTTTTATCTCTTTACCCTGGGCAGCGCCAGTCTGTCCATTGTGGCGGGTATTCCCGGCACTATTACCGGATTTTTGGCCTATACCTTTATTCCGGCGCTGGAACGGCGCTGGACCTCCAAGCAGATCGTCATTCGTGCGGTGATCGTCAAGGCTGTGGTATCCAGCGCCATCTTCCTGATCGGCGCCCACTGGTATCGTGATCCTCGGGTGATCGTGCCGCTGATGATGGTGTGGGGCGTGTTTAACTCCGCCATAAGCAGCATAAAAATGGTGATCCCCACCAAAATGATCGGCGACACGGTGGACTATATGGAATGGAAAACCAAGGAGCGCAGCGAAGGCACCTCTTTCTCTCTGCTCACTTTCGTCAGTAAGCTCACCGGCTCTTTGGCCACCGCCGTGTCCGCAGCGCTGATCCCGGTGATCGGACTGCAACAGGTGAACCAGGATATGGTGCTGCCGGAGGGCGGCGAGTTGAATACCCGTTTTCTGCTTTGGGCCATTGTGACCATCATTCCCGCCGTGCTGAATCTGTTGTCCCTGATCCCGTTTATTTTCTACGACCTAGAGGGCGAAAAGCTGGACACCATCCACCGGGAGCTGGCACAGCGGAGAGAAAACCTGACCGGCGCTGCCGCAGACGCAGAATAAGGAGGAGCTTATGGAAAACAAATGCCCCAAGTGCGGTGCCAAGCTAAGCGTATTCTACTTAAAGCCGGAATGCCCAAAGTGCGGCTGCAATATTATGAACTACAATATGGAAGAGCGACTGGAAGCGGACGCCGACAAGGCGGAGGCCGAGTGGGCCAAGGCGGAAAAGTTGCTGGCCAAATTCAAAAAGAAAAAGAAAGCAGATAAGGAGGAACCTAAAGATGAAAACCCTGCGTAACACCCTGACAGCCCTATTGACCGCCCTGCTGATTTTGGGCACCCTGCCCTTTACGGCACTGGCTGCGAACAACACGGCCGGCGCACCCCTGCAATTCAAAAACGGCAAATTCAAAATTTTAATCTTATCCGATATTCAAGACACCAACACCCCCCAGCAGGCCACCGTGGACCTGATGAATAACGCCATTGACCAAACGAAGCCGGACTTTATCGCCCTGACCGGTGACAACATTGCCGGTTGGTGGAAGGGGGTCACCCCGGAGGAGACCAAGGCGGCGGTGGATATTGTGGGCAAAGCCATTAACGACCGCAAGATCCCCTTTGCCCTGGTGTTCGGCAACCATGACCACGAGGGGCTGTGTGACGAGCAAAACGGCATGACCGAAGAGCAGGCCAAAAAGCAACTGATGGCCTGGTTCCAAGCCTACGAATACTGTATGGCGGTGGACGGTGAGGAAATGACCGGCGTGGGCAACTACAACCTGCCCATTCTCAACACCGCCGGGAACAAAACCGTCTTTAATCTGTGGTTTATGGACTCCAATCCTTATACGGACGAAAGCGAGGGCGGCGGCTACGGCTATGTGCACAAGGATCAGATCGACTGGTACGAGCGTACCTCTAACGCCTTAAAGGCGGAGAACGGCGGCAAGCCCGTCCCCTCTCTGCTGTTCCAGCATATTGTGGTGCCGGAGGTGTACAATATGTTTACCGAAGTATCCAAGGGTACCAAAGGCGCCGTGCGAGGCAACGCCAACCATACCAAACAGTATTATGTGACCAACCCGGATTACATCGACGCCGGCCACCTGAACGAGGGTCCCTGCCCCGCCAATACAGCCAATGACGGCCAGCTGGACAGTTGGGTCAAGCAGGGCGATATTTTAGGCGCGATCTTTGGCCACGACCATGTGAACGACTACGCCGGTACATATAAAGGCATTCGCCTGTTGGCTGCGCCTGCCGTCACCTTTTACAGCTACGGCAATTACCGGGGTGTGCGCACCATTGACCTGGATGAAAGCAACCTGACTACGTTCCAAACCCAGGTGATTCCCGCCGACAAGCTGATGGATTATACAGTGAAGAACCCCTATATCCGAGAGCATGGCTATTATGAATATAAGAGTGTTTTTATTCCCGCACTGTGCGGCGGCATTGCCGGCCTGGCGGCGCTGACCGCGGTTATCATTGTACTGGTAAAAGTCATTAAAAAGCATAAAGCCAAAAAGCAAAATCAATAATATAAAAAAGCAGCAGCCATCGACCAAAAGCCGATGGCTGCTGTTTTACGCCTAAAATCAATCGCAATCCTTATCCATTCCCGTCGCAGGCAGGGGGGCACTTCACAGGGATCGCAGAAATGCCAGCACCAGGTGGGCCAGTTTAGGACTGTGGACGATATAGGTACCGTGGCCCTCATGGGGCAATTCTTGCAACCGGGCGCCGGGAATGGCGGCGGCAATAGCGCGGCTGTCTGCCGGGCGGATCATATCGTGGGCGCCGCACAACACCAGTGTAGGCACCTGAATACGCCCTAACATAGCCGGGGAGATCTGGGGCTGACAGAGCATCATTTTGGTCCGCGGTTCCCGGCACACCAGGTAACGAAGCGCCATACCCAGGCGCACCGGCCACTTCAGCCCTGCCGGGGCGGTATTGGCGCCGCAGGCGATCAGCGCACCGGGCAATTCCGGCGCCCGGATTGCTGCCAGCAGCGCCACGATTCCCCCATCCGAAAAACCGCAGATCACCGGCTTTTCCAACTTTAATGCTTTTGAAAATGCCAGCACGTCTGCCGCCATTAAGTCATAACTTAGGGGCACATTGCGGCTGCTTTTGCCGTGGCAGCGGCCGGCCATGGGGGTGGAGGGAAAAACCACAGCGGCTGTCAATGGTGTAGACGGTGTAATGAGGGGCCAATACTTCTGCGGTACGGTCAAAAATGCGTCCATCCTCCCCATTGCCGTGGAGCAGCACCAGCGGCGGCCCGCTGCCCTGCTTTTCATAGTATAATATCACGCCGTTGACCTGCACATTCATGACCGATCCTCCAACTACTGTTGACCTACAAGACAAAGCAAGATATAATAAGAGTTACTCTTGCAAACGAGGTCTGTTTATGATTTGCAATGTATTTTTTGTGGTTTTTGCGGTTCTTGTTCTGGCAGCCATTGGGCTGACCGTTTGGTTCTTAAAACTTGGCAAGCGCATTTTTCTGCTGATCCCGCTGCTGCTCTTGGCCGGCAGTGTGGCGTACTTTGCCGTTTACTACACGGCAGACAACAACTTTCCGCCTGCCCAGGTGATGATCGCCTCCAACTTTCCGTCCACGGTGGACAGTGCCTTGGTAGAGGAAAGCCTACAAAAGGCGGACGGCAACTACACCCGCACAGATGAATACGACACCGGCACCGTGCAGTACACCCTGCGCCTGACCTCTGAGGAGCAGCAGAATGCTACGGCGTTTTTCGACGCCAAACCCACCATCCGCGGCGGCGAATACACCCGCTCGGACATAAAGACCAGTCTGGCCATGAAGTACACGGACATTTGCGCCCAGCGCACCGGCGCTCTCCAGCTGCGCACCGGCCGCTTCCAGCAGGAGTTTTATATACGCGCCGCAGACTATACCTGCGATGTGATAATCACCTCAAACGGCAAAGACAACAAGGTGCTCCTCTCTGCTATGAAAAAAGAGCTGGCCGCGCTGCAAAAATAAAGATTCCACTGCCCGCCGGTATTTCCTGTTTCAGTATAGCGAAAATCCGGCGGTTATGCAAGGCACTGCGCCAAAAGCCGCCTCAATGCGCAAAGAATTTGCCATTTACAAACGCAGCGGATCGTCGCCGCTGCGATGATCCGAATTTTTTGCTGAGAAATTCTCATTTTTTCTTGACAACCTCTTCCGAATGTGCTAATATTATTCAGCAATGCGAAACCGCTTTGTCAACTGAATATAGAGGTATAGTGTAACGGTAACACTCCGGACTCTGACTCCGTCATTTAAGGTTCGAATCCTTATACCTCTGCCAACACCTCGGAACATTCGTGTTCCGAGGCTTTTTTATGCCCGAATACTGCTTTTTAC
>OGRI01003113.1_pt1 | contig 10862 bp, 13 predicted proteins | sample 1553391 | NCBI WGS metagenome assembly OGRI01 (sample SAMEA2580052, study PRJEB22360) | human gut metagenome | reverse complement strand
GAAAGTGAGTATGATGTCCATATTTTTTGTGTTGCACTTGATATTATAATCTACCCAGCCCCACATTCAGCCCCTTCCCGTGGGGAAGGGGTTTGGGGATAGGGATTGAGAATTTGCTCTATTTTTTATGAAAACAGGCTTTTCTACAAATAGCCGGAACAATCACCTTATTTTGATAAATAAAACTTCTTTATATCCTGAATAATGATTTCACGTCACATAAGTGACATAATTTGTTATATATTGCAGAAATTCTGAAATATAATGTCACTGTTTACTCTGTTGCGATACAATTATGCAAATAATTGTTGACAAACAGTACCGAAATAGAGTAAAATGAAATATAAGCACGTTTGCCTTATGGGGTAACTATGCCCTGCGGACGATAAAATCCGCAGTTACTGATTTATTATACAACAAAAAGAGAATAAAATCAACAATTAATATATAATATACGGCAGTCAGGAACGCCGCACGGAAGGAAAAGGATATGAACGGTATAACGATACTGGGTACGGGAGAATACACTCCCGAAACCGTAGTCACCAATGAAATGTTCACAAAGTTCATTGATACTACAGACGAATGGATAACCACAAGGACTGGTATCCGTGAAAGACGTATGAGCCCCGACAAGCCCAATTTCATGATGGCTGCCGAGGCGGCAAAGGCCGCACTTGCAAGTGCAGGAAAGACGGCGAAGGATATAGACTGCATCATCGTTTCGACCTGCTCGCCCGATTTCTATTATCCTAACACAGCCTGCCTTGTGCAGAATCTGATCGGCGCACAGCCCTGTGCCTGTATGGACGTAAATACCGCCTGCACAGGCTTTATAACAGCGGTTGACATTGCAAGAAACTTCCTTGCAAACGATACCTACAAGACTGTGCTGATCGTAGCCAGCGAGCGTCTGACAAGTCAGATAGACTATACAGACAGAGCAAGCTGTATACTTTTCGGTGACGGCGCAGGTGCGGTAGTTGTCGAAAAGGGAGAGGGCAAGGAATACTACAGCCACTCCGGTGCAGAGGGCGATATGCTCCAGAGCCTTTACTGCAAGAATTTCTATGACAGGAACAACCCCTATTTCAAGGGTGACGACTGCCTTAAGGATATAATAGACACTCCGAACAAGGAGCGTTATTTACAGATGGACGGAAAGGCAGTATACAAGTTCGCCGTTGACGCTATGGCAAATGCGGTAGAATATGTATGCGAACATTCCGGTGTATCTCTTGATGATATAGATCTTGTTATTCCCCATCAGGCGAATATAAGAATAATCCAGTCCGCACTCAAGAAGATGAACGTGGATCTTGACAAGGTATTTACAAACCTCGAAACACACGGCAACACATCAAGCTCGTGTATCCCTATGTGCCTTGCGGAGCTTGACCGTCAGGGCAGGCTTAAGCGTGGCATGAAGATATGCCTTGTCGGCTTCGGTGCGGGACTTACCTACGGCGCAACTATTTTCGAATATTAATCCACAGCTGAAAGGATAAAAACAATGGAAACAAGGATCACAAAATTACTCGGGATAAAGTACCCCATATTTCAGGGCGGTATGGCATGGATAGCCGAAAGCACACTTGCGGCGGCTGTTTCAAACGCAGGCGGAGTAGGTATAATCGCAGGCGGTTCTGCTCCTATCGACTATCTGAGAGATCAGATAAGAAGGGCAAAGTCGCTGACAGATAAGCCCTTCGGCGTTAATATAATGCTTATGAGCCCCAACGCAGAGGATCTTGCACAGCTTGTTATAGATGAAAAGGTTCCGATGATAACGACCGGTGCGGGCAACCCCGGCAAGTTTATGGAGGCGTGGAACAACGCAGGTATCAAGGTTATCCCCGTAGTACCAAGTGTTGCACTCGCAAAGAGAATGGAAAGAAGCGGTGCGTCCGCAGTAATCGCAGAGGGAACAGAATCGGGCGGTCACATAGGCGAGAACACCACTATGTGCCTTGTTCCGCAGGTAGTTGACGCTGTATCCATCCCCGTTATCGCCGCAGGCGGTATCGCAGACGGCAGAGGAATTGCCGCCAGCTTTATGCTCGGCGCAGAGGGCGTACAGGTAGGAACAAGATTCCTTGCCGCTGAGGAGTGCCAGATTCATCCTACATATAAACAGCTTGTTGTTGACGCAAAGGATACAGACAGTATAGTAACAGGCAGAACGACAGGTCACCCCTGCCGTAACGTAAAGACAAAGTTCTCGAAGAAACTCGCAAGCGGCGAGATGAACGGAACGATAACACCCGATGAATTCGAGCAGATAACGCTCGGCTCACTGCGTAAGGCGGTACAGGACGGCAACCTTGAGGAAGGCTCGTTCTTATGCGGCGCTATCGCAGGTATGGTAAAGAAGGTACAGCCTGCAAAGGAAATTGTGGAAGAAATGTTCGCAGAGGCTGAAAAACTGCTGAACAAGTAAGATAAAACTATAAAACTATAAAACGATAAAACAAAGGAGAAAATCAATGGCAACTGCAATCATCACAGGCTCTGCAAGAGGAATAGGTGCGGCAATAGCCCTCCGTCTTGCAAAGGACGGATATGACATCGCATTAAACGACATCGCCGAGAGCTGCTTTGAAAACAACGATATAATCGACAAGATAAAAGCAGAAGGCGTAAAGTGCGAAAAGTACATCGCTGACGTATCAAAGTACGATCAGTGTGAAGCATTCGTAAAGAGCGTAAAAGCCGATTTCGGCAGTATTGACATACTCGTTAACAACGCAGGTATAACCCGTGACGGTCTGCTTGTAAGAATGAGTGAAGAAAACTACGACCTCGTTGTTGCGGTAAACCAGAAAAGCGTATTCAATATGACAAAGCTCGTAGGCTCTGTTATGATGAAACAGCGCAGCGGCAGGATCATCAACCTTGCAAGCGTAGCAGGTCTTTACGGCAACCCCGGTCAGATGAACTACTCCGCTACAAAGGCGGCTATAATCGGTATGACAAAGACCACAGCAAAGGAGCTTGGTCCGAGAAACATCACCTGTAACGCAGTAGCGCCCGGATTTATCCACACAGCAATGACAGATGCTCTTTCGGAAGAGCTGAGAGCGGCAATGGTAAAGCAGATAGCTATGGGCAGATGCGGCGAAGTTGAAGAGATAGCAGGCGTTGTATCATTCCTTGCTTCAAAGGACGCAAGCTATGTAACAGGTCAGGTAATAGAGATAAGCGGCGGCTTATCAATGTAAAGACAAGCCACGAAAGGAAATACAAAAAATGAGCAGAGTTGTAATTACCGGTGTGGGCGTAGTAAGCCCCATAGGAAACACCAAGGAAGAATTCTGGAACAGTCTTATGGAGGGCAAGCACGGCTTTACATTAGAGCAGTGGTTCCCCGGTCAGAGCGAAGAGCTTAACGTAAAGGCTTCCGTAAAGGATTTCAGCGCAGACGGTCTTTTTGACAAGAAAGAGCTTCGCCGTACAGATATAATCACACAGTATGCCGTATATGCGGCTGACAAGGCTATAAAGGACGCAGGAAGCGACTTCAAGGATCTCGATCCTTACAGATGCGGCGTAATAATCGGCTCAGGTATAGGCGGCATGGAAACAACGCAGGAAGAGCTTCTCGCATATCACAACAAGGGCAACAAGAGAGTTTCAGTATTCACTATCCCCAAGATGATAGGCAATATGGCGGCAGGTACGGTTGCTATCCGTACAGGCTTCAAGGGCGTAAACTACTGCACAGTATCTGCCTGCGCCAGCGGTACACACGCTATAGGCGAGGCATTCCACGCTATAAAGAACGGCTATATGGACGTTGCCATAGCAGGCGGCACTGAGAAATGCTCGATAGGTTTTGCCTATGCAGGCTTCAACAATATGCACGCTATAACAAAGTCGACCGATGTTGACAGAGCAAGCATCCCCTTTGACGCAGAGAGAAGCGGCTTCGTTCTCGGTGACGGAAGCGGTATCGTAATTCTTGAAGAATACGAACACGCAAAGGCAAGAGGAGCGAACATCTATGCTGAGATCATCGGCTACGGTGCTACCTGCGATGCTTATCACGAAACAAGCCCCGACCCCGAGGGCAAGGGCGGCGCAAAGGCTATGGAGTTCGCTGTAAAGGAATCAGGCAGAGCACCCGAAACCTTCAACTATGTAAATGCACACGGCACATCCACACCTATGAACGATAAGACCGAAACAGCCGCTGTAAAGCTGGTATTCGGCGAACACGCAAAGGATATGGTCATCAACTCCACAAAGTCAATGACAGGTCACCTCTTGGGTGCGGCAGGCGGTGTAGAAGCAGTAGCCTGCGCCCTTCAGATAAAGAACAGCAAGGTGCACCGCACATTAGGTCTTAAGGTGGCAGATCCCGAATGTGATCTTGACTATGCGGCTGACGGCACGAGAGATATGAAGATAACAGGCGCACTCAGCAATTCGCTCGGCTTCGGCGGTCATAACGCTTGTATCGCATTTGCTCCCGTAGAGGACTAAGAGAAAGGTTGACACAATATGCAGTTTGAAACTAATTCGCTTACCGATGCCGTAAAGGAATTTATCGGTATTATGAAGGACAGCGGTCTGTCCTATATGTATGTAAAGAACGACAAGTTCGAGCTTGAGCTTGGTCAGAAGAATCCCCCTCCCGCACCCCCTATGATGCCCGCAATGCCTCCTATGGCTATGGCGGCTGCTCCCGCAGCACCGACATCAGCACCGCAGGCACAGGCTCCTGCTGCGGCACCTGCCGATACAGGCAAGAGCATAAAAAGCCCCATTGTCGGCACATTCTACTCTGCCCCCTCCCCCACAAAGCCTCCTTTTGTAAAGGTCGGCGATAAGGTAAACGAGGGCGACACAGTATGCATCGTTGAGAGTATGAAGGTAATGAACGAGATACAGGCGGATATTTCCGGCACTGTAAAGTCGATTGCCGTAAAGGACGGAGAGGCTGTTGAATTCGGTCAGCCGCTCATCATAATAGAATAACGGAGGACTGTATATGTCGCTTATGAATAAAGAGCAGATAATGGAGATAATCCCTCACAGAGATCCGTTCCTGCTTATTGATACTATCGAAGAAATGGAACCCGGTCAGCGTGTGGTTGCCACAAAGTATATGAAAGAGGACGAGTTCTGGTTCAAGGGACACTTCCCCGGATACCCCGTAGTACCCGGCGTACTTATGCTTGAGATGCTTGCACAGGCAGGCGCAGTGGCAATGCTTGCACTCCCCGAAAACAAGGGCAAGATAGGTCTGTTCGGCGGCGTCAAGGACGCTAAGTTCAGAAGACAGGTAGTACCCGGCGATCTTTTAAAGCTCGAAGTCGAGATAATAAAGGTCAAAGGTCCTATCGGTGTCGGCAAGGCTCTTGCCACAGTAAACGGTGAAAAGGCGGTATCCGCAGAGATCACCTTTGCTATCAAGTAAACGGAAGGCAAACGCTGTATGTTCAATAAGATTCTGATCGCCAACAGAGGCGAGATTGCTATAAGAATAATCCGTGCGTGCAGAGAGCTTGGAGTAAAGACTGTCGCAGTATATTCGACAGCCGACAAGACTGCGCTTCACGCACAGATAGCTGACGAGGCGGTATGTATAGGACCTGCTCCGTCAAAGGACAGCTATCTTAATTCAAAGGCACTGCTTGCCGCCTGCGAGATAACGGGCGCACAGGCAATTCACCCCGGCTTCGGTTTCCTGAACATACATTCCTTTCCGAAACCAGCCACTTTGTACGTCTTTGTGACAAGTGCGGAATAAAGTTCATAGGTCCGGGTGCTGACGCTATGGATGCTATGGGTGATAAAGCAAATGCAAAGAAGACGATGATAGAAAACAACGTTCCCGTAGTTCCCGGCTCCGACGGTGTTGTTGGGACGCTTGAGGAGGCTCAGGAGATTGCCGCAAAGATCGGCTATCCGATAATGGTAAAGGCGAGCGCAGGCGGCGGCGGACGAGGCATAAGACTTGTTGAAAAGCCCGAAGAGCTTGAAGCGGCAATGACCGCCGCAAAGCAGGAGGCTAAACAGTTCTTTGCAAACGATGATATATATATTGAGAAGTTCATTGTAAATCCCCGACACGTCGAGATACAGCTCCTTGCGGACGAGCACGGAAATGTAATTTATCTCGGTGAGCGTGACTGCTCGTTACAGCGCCGTAATCAGAAGGTGCTTGAAGAAAGCCCCAGCCCCATTATGACGGAGGATCTCCGTCGGAGAATGGGAGAAGCGGCAGTAAGAGCGGCAAAGGCTTGCGGCTATGCAAACGCAGGAACGGTAGAATTCCTTGTAGACAAGGATTTAAACTTCTACTTTATGGAGATGAACGCAAGAATACAGGTCGAACACCCCGTAACCGAAATGGTGACCGGCGTGGATCTTGTAAAGGCGCAGATAAACATCGCCGCAGGACTTCCCCTGCAGTATAAGCAGGAGGATATAAAGCTCAGCGGTCACGTTATCGAGTGCCGTATAAATGCGGAAGAGCCTAAGAACAACTTCCGCCCCTGCCCCGGTAAGATAGAGTCGATCCATATGCCCGGCGGTTTCGGTGTGCGTATTGATACGGCGGTATATCAGGGCTACGAGATACCCCCTTACTATGACAGTATGATAGCAAAGGTACTTGTAAAGGGCGAGGACAGGAAAGAGGCTATCCAGAAGATGAAGGTCGCCCTCTCCGAATTTCTCATAGAGGGTATCAACACCAACATTGATTTCCAGCTCAATCTCCTGCGTGACGAGGATGTCGAAAGCGGTAATTTCGATATAGGCTTCCTTAACCGCAAGGATCTGACGAATTATTGATAATGCCACAAGCAAACGAAAAGGCGGTGCTTTAATTGTTAGAAGATCTGTTTAAAATGGTCAAGGACCGTTTTAATGAGGAACAGAAGGACGTGGCGGATTCCTCCGCCCCCGAAATACCCAAGGACCTGCTGTTCAAATGTCCCCGCTGTCAGAACGTGTTCTATATGGACGAGTTTGAAAAGCGTAAGAAAACCTGCCCTGTCTGCAACTATCACGCAAGGCTTTCCGCTAAGGAGCGTCTTGATATAACGGTTGACAAGGACAGCTTCAAGCCGTTTGACGAAAATATGGTGTCACTGAATCCTATCGGCTTCCCCGACTATGAGAAGAAGATAAAGGGTATGCAGGAAAGCACGGGACTGAAGGACGCAGTAGTGACGGGCGAATGCACTATACGAGGCTACCGTGCGGTCATCGGCATTATGGATTCCAATTTTATGATGGCGAGCATGGGCAGTGTTGTAGGTGAAAAGATAACAAGAGCGTTTGAATATGCCACAGAGCATAAGCTACCCGTTATACTCTTCACAGCGTCGGGCGGTGCGAGAATGCAGGAGGGTATAATCTCCCTTATGCAGATGGCAAAGACAAGCGGTGCGGTAAAACGTCACAGCGATGCAGGCGGACTTTATATCACGGTGCTTACCGACCCCACAACAGGCGGTGTTACAGCGTCCTTTGCAAGTCTTGGAGATATAATCCTTGCCGAGCCTAAGGTGCTTGTAGGATTCGCAGGCAGACGTGTTATACAGGACACTATAAAGCAGAAGCTCCCCGACGATTTCCAGACGGCAGAATTCCTGCTTGAAAGCGGTTTTGTTGATGCGATAGCCGACAGACGCTCAATGCGTAAAACGCTGTCGAATATATTAAGACTGCATAACTATAAAAAAATCGGCGCTGACTGGCAGCACGGTTGAAAGGACGGTAATGATAATGTCAAATATGACTGCTACACAGCATCTTGAGATAATAAGAGAAAAGAATCGTCCAACCGTAAACGACTATATTCCCGCTATATTCAACCACTTCACCGAGCTTCACGGCGACCGCCACTACGGTGACGATGCCGCAATATTATCGGGTATAGCTACTCTTAACAGCACTCCCGTCACAGTGATCGCACAGGTAAAGGGCAGAAACCTTGAGGAAAACAAGAAGTCGAATTTCTCAATGCCTCATCCCGAGGGCTACAGAAAGGCATTAAGGCTTGCATATCAGGCGGAGAAGTTCCACAGACCAGTTATCTGCTTTGTTGATACACCGGGCGCATTCTGCGGAGTTGAAGCCGAAAAAAGAGGTCAGGGCGAGGCTATAGCAAAGAATATTGCCGAGTTTATGACGCTGAAAACCCCCGTTATATCGGTAGTTCTCGGTGAAGGCGGAAGCGGCGGCGCACTTGCACTTGCCGTATGCGATGAGCTTGCTATGCTTGAACACGCTTTATATTCCGTAATTTCTCCAAGAGGCTTTGCTTCTATTCTATGGAAGGATCCTTCAAGAGAAAAGGAAGCGGCCGATCTTATGAAGATCACCGCAGACGATCTGTACAATTTCGGCGTGTGCGATAAGATAATCGCCGAGCCTGTAGGCGGCGCTCATACCGACCCTGCACAGACAGCGGACAATATATCGGAATATCTTATAAGTGCGGTCGAAAGACTGTCAAGGATAGATATTCCTACCCTGCTTGACAACCGCTACAAGAAATTCCGCAAAATCGGTATGTTTTCCGAGTAACTGAAAGTCACGGCAAATTCGCCGTGCGGCGAGTCGCCGCTGACTGTTCGCCGTTCTGACGGCTTGTGATTTGTGTAACTTACGTTACCGGCGGTCATAATATGCTGCTGCATATTCGCTATTTCGGACGGTAAATCAACAGCTTTCAATAACCCTTTGAAAGTTGTGCAAAGTGTAGAAATACACCCTGTAAATTTAGACATTTTTTTAATGTATTTGTTGTAAATACGACTTGATTATTTCGGCGTAATGCCGTATAATATTAACGAAAGAAAATTTCTTTTTAAAAACACGGAGGAGATTTCAAATGGTATTTGATAAGGTAAAAAAGATAATCGTTGACCAGCTCGACGTTGAAGAAGACAAGGTTACTGAGGCTGCAAGCATCACAGACGACCTCGGCGCTGATTCACTTGACGTAGTAGACCTCGTAATGAGCTTTGAAGAAGAGTTCGACATCGAGATTCCCGATGATCAGGTTGAAAAGATCAAGACTGTCGGTGACATTGTTAAGTTCATCGAAGAAAAGGTTGAAGACTGATTTACATCTTGCTTTAGCACATCAGCCGTATTTGTCAGACGCAGATACGGCTTATTTTTCTTTTTATCGTAACTAAAAGGAGGCTTTGCGTATGACATCGGTTTGCTTTACAGGGCATCGTAAAATTGACAGCTCGGATATGTATGCGCTTAAATCTCTGCTTGACAGCACAATATGCGGACTTGTCAAGCGTGGCGTTACCGACTTCTACTGCGGCGGTGCTCTCGGCTTCGACACTATGTGCGCTCATATGGTGCTGTATCTGAGAAAACGCAAGGCACTCGATATAAAGCTCCACCTTGTACTCCCCTGCTCAAACGAAGAGCAGACAAAGAACTGGAGCTACAACGACAAGCAGGAGTTTTATGCGATAATGATGGCGGCTGACAGCATTGAGTATATAGGCAGTGAATACACCAAGGACTGTATGAAACAGCGTAATGCCCGCCTGACAGAGCTTGCAGACTGCTGTGTGGCATATTATGACCAAAGCAACAGCAGGAGCGGCACAGGACAGACGGTACGCATGGCTGAAGCCAAAGGTATTGAAGTGATAAACCTGTTCGATATGTAACCGCATAATATCGCATATCGGCACAATAAGTTAAATCCATCGTACTTGCCGGTAATCTTCCGGCAAGTACGATGGATTTTTTCATAAAAAACACCCTCACAGCTTTAGCTGTGAGGGTGTATATTTTGTAATATCTCAGAATCTCTTACTTTGTTTCCGTATCATCGTGAACAGTTCTGTTCTCGGCAATACTGCTCTTTAATACACGGATCTTTGTTCTGTCAGAGCCTGTTTCGATAAGTACAGTATCATCTGTAACTCTTAATACTCTGCCGACAATACCGCCTGTTGTTACTACTTCGTCAGCAACCTCAAGGTTGTTGAGCATTTCCTGCATCTTCTTGCCACGCTTCTTTTCGGGTCTTATGATAAGGAAGTAGAATATAACTACCATAAGCGCAAGGGGGATAAGCATTGTGAGAATGCTCACTATATCGTTTCCGCCCTGTCCTGTGGTTGTTGCTGTCTGTCCGCTTGATAATAATGTCAGTAATTCTGTCATTTTGTATTCCTTTCTTTTCCGTGCGATATTCGCTCTTTCGTTATTCTCTAATTATACCTTAAAAGTGCCGCAAATGCAAGCACTTTTGTGTATTTATTCGAATCTTATATCGGTAAATCCGAGCTTTTCGAGTGCCGTTTTACAATTTTTGATTTCGTCTGCCGATAAATTTGCACTGCCTGTTATTCCGACCGATATTTCCTTGTCGCCGACAGTCTTCTTTACAAGCGTGAATATCTGATTTACTGCCTTGACCTTGTCCTTTTCGACCGTTGCTGTTTTGTCTGCCGAGGTCTGAAGCTTTGTGCCAAGCAGCGACATATCCATTGTGACAAGCACCCTGCTGTCACCCATCTTATCCTTCACAGACCATATTTCAGCCGTACCGTCATAAGCCGTAGCCGACATTGTAAGCAGTGCGTCGGCCTTTATTTCAACCGTTGCGGTTGCGTTGCCTTCCTTTGCTTTCTTTGCACACGTTGCCGCAAGAACGGCTAATTTCTCGCTTCTGTTTGCATTCTGCAGTTCCTTTGACAACAGCGAGTAGTCATAGGACTGGAAGTTCGGGAAGACGGTGTTTTCAAGCTCAATATCGGCAAATCCTGCCTTTGCAAGCTCTCCGCATATATCCGCATAATAATTTACCGCATCTGCGGAATAGGGAGTAGTCCACGGTTTACCGCCGTTATCGGCGGGGG
>OGRI01003109.1_pt1 | contig 10873 bp, 11 predicted proteins | sample 1553391 | NCBI WGS metagenome assembly OGRI01 (sample SAMEA2580052, study PRJEB22360) | human gut metagenome | reverse complement strand
TGAAGACGCCGCACTCGGAAACGGCGGTCTCGGCAGACTTGCGGCTTGCTTTTTAGACAGTGCCGCTACATTGTCTTTACCGCTTGACGGCTATGGCATACGCTATAAGTACGGACTTTTCAAGCAGTCTATTGTTGACGGATTTCAGAAAGAAGAGGCTGACGACTGGACAAAATACGGCGACCCGTGGAGCAGAAGAAACGAAAGCGACAAGGTAATTATAAACTTTGCAAATCAGACAGTTGTTGCAGTGCCTTACGATATGCCGATTGTCGCATACGGCACAAAAAACATAGGAACACTGCGTCTATGGCAGGCTGAGCCTGTGAATACATTTGATTTTCTCAAGTTCAATGCACAGGACTATGTAAACGCAAGCATAGAGCAGATAAAGGCTGAGGATATTTCGAGAGTGCTTTATCCTAATGACGATACAAGAGAGGGCAAGATTCTCCGCTTCAAACAGCAGTATTTTTTCTGTGCGGCTTCTCTTGCCGACATTGTGAAAAAGCACAAGGCAGCAGGATACGACATTGAAAAGCTGTACGAAAAGGTTACTATCCAGCTTAACGATACCCACCCTGTCATATCTATCCCCGAGCTTATAAGAATACTTGTAGACAACGAGGGTCTTTCATTCGAAAAGGCTCTTGAAATTCAACTACACAAACCACACCGTAATGGCTGAGGCTATGGAGAAGTGGGGACTTGATATAGTAAAGGAAGTCCTGCCCGAAATTTACGATATTATTTTACAGATAAACGAAGCTTTCGTTGCCGAAATGTACGCAAAGGATATGCCCAAGGGCAAGACTGACTATATGAAGATGATTTCCGGCGGCGTTGTACATATGGCTAAGATGGCGGTTTACTGCTCAAGCTACACAAACGGCGTTGCGGCGCTCCATACCGAGATACTTAAGAACGATGTTTTAAAGGACTGGTATCAGCTTTTCCCTGAGAAATTCCAGAACAAGACAAACGGCATTACACCAAGACGCTGGATTGCCCTTTGCAACAAGGAGTTATCATCGCTCATAACCGAACAGCTCGGTGATAATTCGTGGGTGACAGACCTTTCAAGGCTGAAAACGCTTGAAAGACTTCGTGGCGACAACAATATGATGCAGAGATTCATGGATATAAAGCAGGAAAAGAAAAATCAGCTTGCCGCATATATGAAGGCAAAGGACGGAATCGAAGTCAATACAAACAGCATTTTTGATATTCAGATAAAGCGTCTGCACGAATATAAGAGGCAGCTTCTCAATGCGTTCAGCATCCTTTATATCTACTTTGGTATCAAGGACGGAAGCATAAAGAACTTCTACCCGACCACGTTTATTTTCGGTGCAAAGTCAGCTCCCGGATATATGAGGGCAAAGGCTATCATCAAATATATAAACGAGATAGGCAGACTTATCAATGCCGATGAAGAAGTAAACAAGCTGATAAAGGTCGTATTCGTGCAGAATTACAACGTTTCCTATGCGGAAAAGCTGGTTACAGCCGCCGATATTTCAGAGCAGATCTCTACCGCAGGAACAGAAGCGTCCGGTACGGGAAATATGAAGTTTATGCTCAACGGCACTGTTACTCTCGGCACATATGACGGTGCAAATGTAGAGATAGTGCAGGAGGCAGGCGAAAGCAACAACTACATCTTCGGCGCAAGGGTCGAGGAGCTTGAAAAGATAATGAAGGACTACGACCCGAGAAAGCTTGTCAGCAAGAATCCGAAAATCAAGCGTGTGCTTGATACGCTTATTGACGGCACTGTGAGCGATGGCGGAACAGGCGATTTCAAGGAGCTTTACTTTGCTCTGACAGACGGCGCAAGCTGGCACGTTCCCGATCATTACTACCTGCTCGGCGACCTTGAATCCTACGTTGAGGCAAAGCTGAAGGCAAACAGCGACTATGCAAACTCCCGTCTTGACTTTGCAAGAAAGTGCTGGGCGAATATGTGCTTCTCTGGCAAGTTCAGCTCGGACAGAACGATAAGCGATTACGCCAAGGAGATATGGAAGATAGAGCCGGTACAGCTGTAAGAGGTATAATGTATGATAAACGGTATACACCACGTTTCATTCAAATGCAGCGGCGAACAATTAAGAAGGGTTATCGCTTTCTACAGCGATACGCTCGGCGAGCAGATAGAACTTTTCTGTGAAAAGTAAACAAAACAGCCGCAGACCTGCGATAAAGCGGTCTGCGGCTTTGCTGTATTCAGCTGTCGATCTCGGGTATGCCGGTAGTGTAGCCATAGGCTGAGGCGCACTCTTTGGCGAGGATCAGAAACAGCTCTCTTGTGGCTGTAAGTGCGGAGAGCAGGTCGTCCGCATCGTAGTGGGAAAAGCAATCGCCAAGCTTATCGACGATGAACGGCTCTGCCCACTGCTCTGCCATTCTGCCGTTATGCCATGTATCGTAGGCGGTGCCGTGAATGCAATGTTCATACATCTCGATAACTGTGATCAGTTTTGTCTTGAGATAGTCGTTCACGCACATTATCGCTGTCCAAAGCTCTCCACGTCTGATTTTCTTCTCTGCCCACACGGTATGGAACATAAAATCATTTGTAAGATTACGGAAACTTTCCTCTGATAAAGCGGTAAAATCACAGGGTGTGATTTTTGATGATTTACAAATAAGCTGTGATATGCCGCAAGCGTCATAACAAAGCGAAAAACCACGATTCAGAATAAAATCAGCATTGTGTGATTTAAGTAGATTTACAAGGCTGTCCTCAGACATAACAATCATATCAACATCAAGTGATTTTTCGAATAGTATGCGGCGTTCTTTTTATCCTGCAAAACTATCTTCAACAAACGAATATACAGGCTTACCCAGTTTGTTTATTATATTATTTTCATAAAGCAATATTTTCGGGTCAGAGCAAGCGATAATCAGATCGAGGTCGGAATATTCGTCCGCCTTTGAAATTTCTCTTGCCTGCGAGCCGACAATTATTATCGCCTTTATTTCGGGCTGAGCTTCGCACACAGCGAGCAAACGTTTCATCAGCTCATTGTAACGATTCATAGACACCTCCGGTAAAGCAGAAAATGAAAAGCCGCAGTAAAAAGCTGTGGCTTAAGTTTGTGGAAAAAGTCTTGTATTTGATGTACTTCTGTTATATCATTCAGCTTAGGTTATGACAGCAGGCTACCGATAGTGCTATTTGTCGGACAGCACTTCTCGGGTTCGCTATTCGAATAGATAAACTTGTCGAAAGAGGGAGACAACCAAAGTAATTAGGCAAACAACTGCTGAACAATTACAATCCCCACCATAGTTGGCTCGGATTGACCGAGCAACAGAACCTCACCCTTTTTCGAGGGCGGGCAAGTTTAGTGCAGAGCGAAGGGGGTGTTGTCCTTTTGCAATGGTTGTGGGAATGGCAGTATTCGGTGCAACGGAAAGCAATCCCTCCGGTAGTCGCCCGAATTTTTTCGGGCGACAGCACCTCACCTTTGACAAGGGAGGCAAGGATATAGTGCTTTTCGTGGGATAGTGCGGTTTTTTTGAAAAGTCAATGCGGTGCAATTGCACTGATATACTCACGAAATTATTAATGAGACCTGTCGGCACGGAAACGGTTTTAAGCAGTGTTGGCGATATATTTCATCGGGTGGGCTTTAATAATCGGTTTATCTGCAGACTGAAAGCCACAGTAAAAAGCTGTGGCTTTAATTATTTACGTTAATACTTAAGCGGTTCAAGCTTTGTGAGATCGAACGGTGTTTCCTGATATACGCAGAAGTTGAGCCAGTTTGAGTACATAAGGCTTGCGTGACCTCGCCAAGTAAAATGCGGCGTCAGCTTAGGGTTATCATCGGGGAAATAGTTATACGGCACTTCTATCGGTATGCCCTTTTCCACGTCACGCATATACTCATCCTTGAGCGTGTTCCTGTCGTACTCGGCGTGACCTGTGATAAAAATCTGTCTGTTCGTGCGGTCTGCAACGATATATGCTCCCGCAATGTCCGAATAGGCAAGCAGTGCAAGATTAGGATTGGTTTCAATATCTTCCATCTTTACACCCGTATAACGTGAATGGGGTACCATAAAAATATCGTCAAAGCCCTTGAGAAGCGGGTGGTTGATTGCATTTATCTTATGAGGGAAGATGCCGAACATCTTCTTGTCAAGCACCTGCTTCTGAATACCGTAATGATAGTACAGCCCTGCAAATGCCGCCCAGCAGATATGCACCGTGCTGAATGCGTGAGTTTTACTCCACTCCATTATATCGCACAGCTCCTTCCAGTAATGGACGGAGTTGAAGTCGAGCAATTCAACGGGCGCACCCGTTATAATAAGTGCGTCAAAATACTGCTCCTTTATCTGATTGAAGGTGGTGTAGAAGTTCAGAAGATGCTCCTGCGAGGTGTTTTTCGGATTGTGGGTTTCCGTTTTCACAAGAGTAATATCCACCTGCAAGGGAGTGTTACTGAGCAGCCTTAAAAGCTGTGTTTCGGTAACTATCTTTGTAGGCATAAGGTTTACTATAGCGACCTTGAGCGGTCTTATGTCCTGTCGTGATGCTTTTTCATCAGCCATAACGAAAATATTCTCGTTGACAAGCGTGCTGAAAGCCGGCAGATTATTCGGTATTTTAATCGGCATTTACATCATCCTTTTCATTTCGTCATAATATTTGATTATACCACACGAAACGTATAAATGCAAGCAAAACAGATAATATCACCGAATTTGCGTGATTATTCCGATAACTCCCGATAAATCGTCGCAACTTGCAAAAACCTTTTCGGTAATTTCCGACGGCACGTCTACTATATCCTTTATGAACACTGTCCGTATACCCGACGCTATGCCTGCCCTGAGGCCGTTTGAGCTGTCCTCGACAATAAGACATTCCGACTTGTCAAAGCCCGTCTTTTCGGCGGCCGTTATAAATATTTCCGGGTCGGGTTTTCCTCTTGTTATCTCATCGCCGCCGATAATTCCGTCAAAATATCCGAGTATGCCCGAATGCTCAAGCTCCTTAGCCGCAGAAGCGTGATATGTAGAGGTGGCAACGTACATTCCGACTTTATTTGCTTTAAGATATGTGCAAAGCTCATCGAAGCCTTGCTTTACGGGTATGCCGTTCTTCTCTTCGTATTCCGAAAAATACCGCTTTGCGTATCCCCAGTATTTATCAAAGGGGTAATCCTTGCCAAGCTCGGAAAGAAAGAGGGTCTTCATCGAATCATAATTCAGTCCGATAGAACGGTAAGAAGCGAAAGGTCAAACGGCAGGCTGTACTTATCAATAACATACTGCCACGCCTTAAGTCCTATCCTTTCGCTGTCAAGCAGCGTACCGTCCATATCGAATATTACCGCTTTAATCATTTATTCACCGCTACTACGGCACTGCATCCGTCAAGATGAACACTGCCCGATAAATCTATCTTCTTTCCGGTAAGCACATCTGTGAATTCACCGGAAATACCGGGATTGAAATCAAACGGATTATCGTCTATATTAAGAAGCGTTACAACTGTTTCGCCGTCACAGTCACGTCTGAACGAGAACTGTCTGTTTAAAAGCTGTAAGGGTGTATAATCGCCGTGAGCGAGTGCCTTTGAGGAGGTACGCAGATTACACAGCGCAGTGATCTCGGCTGTGAGATCGGCTATACCCTCAGCCCTGAACTTTTCCTCGTTATATTCAACACGCAGAGCGTCATCGCCGTTGTGCTTGTCACCCTCTATGCCGTACTCACTGCCGTAATAAACACCGGGTATGCCGGGCATCGTGAACAGGAGCGGGTAAATCACGGGAAGCTGGCGCTTATTATTAAGCATTGTGGCTATTCGTGAAACATCGTGATTGTCAACAAAGCTGTAAAGGAGCTTTCCTGTATAAAGACACCACTGCTCTTTTCCGAACTGGCGGTTGAGCGAATGCGCAATCTCGAACATATTAAGGTCGTTGAAGCTGGAGAACAAGCCCTTATAGCATTCATAATTGGTCACGCTGTCAAGCATTTCGGGATTCATCCAGCGGTTATAATCGCCGTGGAGCGTTTCACCCATCAGCCAGAAATCGTTTTTCAGCCACTTGCAATGACCGTGCAGTTCCTTCAGGAAATTAAGGTCGAGGCAGTATGCAACATCAAGGCGAAGTCCGTCAATGTCAAATTCCTTAACCCACCCTGTGATGACCTCCTTTAAGTATTCCTTTACTGCGGGGTTGTACAGATTCAGCTTTACAAGCTCGTAATGTCCTTCCCAGCCCTCGTACCAGAAGCCGTCATTATAGCAGGAATTTCCGTCATTGATATGAAACCAGTCACGATAACTGTTGTTGCCGTTTCTGACCTCAACGAATTTTGTGAAATCTCTGCCGACGTGGTTGAACACGCCGTCAAGTATTATCTTGATGCCGTTTTCGTGCAGCTTTTTGCAAAGTGCGGCAAAATCTGCGTTTGTGCCGAGTCTGCTGTCTATTTTTGTATAGTCAACGGTATCATATCCGTGCGCTACCGACTGGAACACGGGTCCGAAATATATAGCGTTGAAGCCCATTTCCTTTATATGAGGAATAGCGTCCTCTATCTTTTTAAGTCTGTTTTCGGTGTTCTCCGAATAATCGTTTGTCTTGGGGCAACCGCAGAATCCTAAAGGATAAATGTGATATACCGCAAAGTTTGTGAAATCACTCATTTTGAAATCTCCCTTATTTATTTTACACATCCGTAATGGCATAAAGCTCCGCCGCCGAATCGAAAACCGGTTTATCCGAAACGAACAGAGCGATATTATGCTCCTGCGCTTTAAGCAAAGCGTCGGTATCCGGTTTTACCTTTTCGCAAAGCACAACACAGGACGCACCCGTGTGTGCCGCTACGGCTATCGTATTTACGTTTCCGATAACGGTAAACCAAGCACAGCCGTCAAGGTCTTTGGTCATTGCAAGGCTTAACAGGTCGCACGAAAACACATTACTTATAACACTGTCTTCGTTACCGCTGTTAAGCACTCCGAACAATCCTTTTTCTATAAGCTGTCCGACCGTCATTTGTGAAACCTGCCTTTACCGATTGTTGCGATTCATGCCGTGTTATATGCAATATGCACAAATCATAGTGCTATTATACCACAATTCTGCCCTTATGTAAAGTTGAAAAATACACGTTGAATTTGTAGAAAATGACGGTTTTTAGGTAAAAATAGAGTAAATTTATCCGATATAAAAATACCGATTAGTGCAACATCCACAAAGAGTTGTGCAAATTTTGGTTACTAATATATAGTGAAATTTACATAGCAAATATGTTATAATTATCATATTCCCGTGAGTCTGCAAGAATTGCGGGTCAAATCCAAGGAGGTTATATAATGGGTTCCAAAGAAAAAAATACCGTACCGTTCAACGGCACGCCCGAACAAGAAAAGGCACTGCGTGAAATGATCGGTAATCACAAGGGTCAGCAGGGCGCACTTATGCCTGTACTGCAACAGGCTCAGGAAATCTACGGCTATCTTCCTATTGAGGTTCAGTCAATAATAGCCGAAGAAATGGGAATACCGCTTGAAAAGGTATATGGTGTTTCTACGTTCTACTCGCAATTCTCACTTTATCCCAAGGGTAAGTACAAAATCTCGGTATGTCTGGGTACAGCCTGCTATGTTAAAGGCTCCGGCGACATATTTGCAAAGCTTTCCGAAAAGCTCGGAATTTCGGACGGAAAATGTACACAGGACGGCATATTCTCACTTGATGCCTGTCGCTGTATAGGAGCGTGCGGACTTGCTCCCGTAATGACAGTAAACGACGATGTATACGGAAAGCTGACCGTTGACGAAATTGACGGTATTCTGGCTAAATATACAGAATAATGTTTCCGGAAATTTCTCTTAACATTCTTGATGTTGTGCAGAATTCTATCGGCGCACGGGCTTCGCTTGTCGAAATAACCGTCAGCATTGACACATCGGCGGATACTCTTACGGTCATCATCAGGGATGACGGTCGGGGAATGAGCGAGGCAGAACTGTCAAGAGCCGTCGATCCGTTCTATACCACAAGAACAACGAGAAAATACGGATTCGGAGTACCTTTTTTCAAAGCCGCATCGGAAATGACCGGCGGCAGCTTCGAGATAAGTTCAAAAGAAGGAGAAGGTACTTATATAAAGGCTGTTTTTGTACTGTCGCACATTGACAGAATGCCGCTGGGCGATATGACGGGTACGCTTATATCGCTTATAAATGCGAACTGCCGTATAGATTTCAGCTATAACTATTCGGTTGACGAAAAGCGGTTTTCGCTTGATACAAGGCAGCTCAGAGCCATACTCGGCAGTGTTCCGTTAAATATACCCGAGGTCACGGGATATATCACCCGTTATCTTGAGGACAGTACAGCCGAGGTAAACGGCGGCATCCAATATTAACGACCACGAAAGGATAATTTAAGATATGAAATCTCTTGAAGAATTAGCTGCTATCCGTGACAAGATGCAGAACGTTGTGAACCTGAGAAGCGAAGCATCGGACTGCACAAGAATTGTTGTCGGAATGGCGACCTGCGGAATTGCGGCAGGGGCAAGACCTGTTCTCAAAGCATTTTCCGACGGGATACAGGAAAAGGGCATAAAAGACGTAATGGTAATACAGGAAGGCTGTATCGGTCTTTGCCAGTATGAGCCTGTTGTTGAAGTCATCACACCCGGCAAGGAAAAGGTAACCTACGTCAATATGACATCTGAAAAGGCTGTAGAAGTAATCGAACAGCACATTATCGGCGGCAACGTTGTAACGAAGTACACGATAAACTCCGCTATGTAAAATCTGAAAGGAAACTAATATATGTATCGTTCACAAGTATTGATATGCGGTGGTACCGGTTGTACTTCTTCAGGCAGTGTTAAAATTGCCAAAAGATTACAGGAAGAAATCGACAAGAACGGTCTTACCGATGAAGTTATGGTAGTCCGCACAGGATGTTTCGGTCTGTGTGCGCTCGGTCCTATTATGATCGTTTATCCTGAGGGTACATTCTACTCGATGGTAAAGGAAGAGGATATTGCTGAAATCGTTTCGGAGCATCTGCTCAAGGGACGTATCGTTACACGTCTTGTATACGATGAAACAGTCGCAGAAAACGAGATAAAGTCGCTCAAGGAAACCGACTTCTATAAAAAGCAGCACAGAATCGCACTGAGAAACTGCGGTGTAATCAATCCCGAATGTATTGACGAATATATCGGAAGAAACGGTTATGAGGCACTCGGAAAGGTGCTCAAGACAATGACTCCCGATGATGTAATTCAGGTAATTCTTGATTCGGGTCTGCGTGGCAGAGGCGGCGGCGGATTCCCTACAGGCAAGAAGTGGCAGCTTGCAAGAAACCTTGTCAAGGACGCCGATCAGAAGTATGTATGCTGTAACGCCGACGAGGGCGACCCCGGTGCATTCATGGACCGTTCTGTTCTCGAAGGCGATCCCCACGTTGTAATCGAAGCTATGGCTATTGCAGGCTATGCTATAGGCGCAACACAGGGCTATATCTACATAAGAGCGGAATATCCGATAGCCGTTCAGCGTTTACAGATAGCGATAGATCAGGCAAGAGAATACGGTCTGCTCGGAAAGAACATTTTTGACAGCGGATTCGACTTCGACCTTGATATAAGACTTGGCGCAGGCGCATTCGTATGCGGCGAGGAAACAGCGCTTATGACATCTATCGAAGGTAACAGAGGCGAGCCCAGACCCCGTCCTCCCTTCCCTGCGGAAAGCGGTCTTTTCAAGAAGCCTACCGTACTCAACAACGTTGAAACATACGCTAACATTCCTCAGATAATCCTTAACGGTGCTGACTGGTTCGCATCTATGGGTACTGAAAAGTCAAAGGGAACAAAGGTATTTGCTCTCGGCGGTAAGATACACAACACGGGACTTGTTGAGGTTCCTATGGGTACTACACTGCGTGAGGTTATTTACGAAATCGGCGGCGGTATCCCCAACGGCAAGGCATTCAAGGCGGCTCAGACGGGCGGTCCTTCGGGCGGATGTATCCCTGCGGAGCATCTCGATATACCGATAGACTATGATAACCTTATCGCTATCGGCTCTATGATGGGTTCGGGCGGACTTATCGTTATGGACGAGGATAACTGTATGGTAGATATTGCGAAGTTCTTCCTTCAGTTCACCGTTGATGAGTCCTGCGGTAAATGTACACCCTGCCGTATCGGTACAAAGCGTCTTTACGAAATGCTCGAAAAGATAACATCGGGCAACGCTACTATGGAAGACCTCGACAAGATGGAGAAGCTGTGCTACTACATCAAGAACAACTCTCTGTGCGGTCTTGGTCAGACAGCTCCCAACCCCGTTTTATCAACTCTGCGTTACTTCAAGAACGAGTATATCGCACACGTTCAGGACAAGAAGTGTCCTGCAGGCGTATGTCAGGATCTTCTCACATACAAGATCATCGACCTCAGGTGTAAGGGCTGTACAGCCTGCGCAAGAGGCTGCCCTGTCGGAGCGATCTCGGGTACTGTCAAGCAGCCCCACACCATTGACACTGCAAAGTGCATCAAGTGCGGTGCTTGTATGGCTAAGTGTAAGTTCGGTGCAATTATTAAGGAATGATCCGGTTTGACGGATAACTGAAAGGAATAAATTTTACTATGGTTAATATAAAGATTAACGGCATAGAGTACGCAGTCGAAGAAGGTACAACCATCCTTGAAGCCTGTCGTCAGAACGGCATCAGAATTCCTACTCTCTGCTGGTTAAAGGATATAAACGCAATCGGTGCGTGCCGTATCTGCGTGGTTGAAATGACAGGCGCAAGAAGCCTTGTTGCATCGTGCGTTTACCCGTTATCGAAATTTG
>OGRI01003093.1_pt1 | contig 10931 bp, 9 predicted proteins | sample 1553391 | NCBI WGS metagenome assembly OGRI01 (sample SAMEA2580052, study PRJEB22360) | human gut metagenome | reverse complement strand
CCCCCGCGGATGTGCTGGGCCCGGTACGCCGGGGTCTGCGGTTCGTGTTCTCGGGTGACACCGCTCCCTGCCCGGCGCTGGAACAGGCCGCGCAGAACGCCGACCTTTTTCTCTGCGATGCCACCTACCCCGACAACGAGCAGGAGGCGCAGGCAAAGCAGTGGGGGCACAGCACTTTTGCGCAGGGTGCGGCCATTGCAAAAAAGGCTGACGTGCGCCGGTTCTGGCTGATGCATTATTCGCCCATGATCCTTGAACCGGAAGCCGCCCTGCCCAATGCGCAGGCGGTATTCCCGGCGGCGGAGTGCGGCTTTGACGGTAAACAGATCATCCTGCAATATGACGAGGAAGCAACATGACAACGATCAAACTTGACCCGGGTGCAGCCCTGCTGCTGGATGCGCTCCATGGGGCGGGCCATGCGGCCTACGCTGTGGGCGGCTGTGTCCGGGACAGCCTGCTGGGGCTGGACCCCCACGATTGGGACCTCTGCACCAGCGCCCGCCCGGAGCAGGTGATGGCGCTGTTCGGGGAGGAAAAGTGTATCCCCACCGGCCTGCAGCACGGCACCGTGACGGTGAAGCAGGGCGGCAGGCTCTATGAGACAACGACCTTCCGCACCGAGGGGGCCTATTCCGATGGCCGCCACCCGGATGCCGTCTGCTTTGTGCCGGATGTGCGGGAGGATCTTGCCCGGCGGGATTTCACCATCAACGCTATGGCATACAGCGCCGAGGAAGGGCTCATCGACCCCTTTGGCGGACGGGACGACCTTGCCGCCCATCTCGTGCGGGCGGTGGGGGAGCCGGAACGCCGCTTTGAGGAGGACGCGCTGCGCATCCTGCGGCTCTACCGGTTCGCGGCCCGGTTCGGCTTTGCCATCGACCCAGCCACCGGTGCTGCTGCCCGGGCACTGGGGCCGCATCTGGACTGCGTTTCGGCGGAGCGCATCCAGGAAGAACTGCTCAAGCTGCTGGCGGCCCCCCGGCCCGGAAGCTATCTGGAACCCGCCGTTCTGGCCGTTGTCCTGCCGGAGCTGGAACCGGAAAAACAGCCGGAACGGTTTGCGGAACTCTGCCGTACCATCGACCGGATCGAACCAACAGCGGAGAACGTGCCCACCCGGCTGGCGGCCCTTCTCTGCCCGCTGGGTGAAGCCGGTGCCCGCAAGGCACTGCGCAAACTGAAATGCTCCAACGCGCTCACAGATGAGGTGACAGCGTTGGAAAGGGAAGCTGGAGGGGGTGCTGGGAGATTTCTCCTCGGACACGAGTTCGAGTTGCGGCACCCAGCGGATGCTTTGTGCCTTGAGCGGCACTCGCATCCTGCTGGCCGCTGCCCCAACAGCAACTCCTTGTTTCCGCCGCAGGCGGCAGTCGTTACCGTTGCAGGCCATTCCATCGCCCGCCCTATTGCCTGCGGCAACAGGGTCCCACCCCAGCGGACGGTCCTTGGAGAAACTCCCGGCACCCCCAACACCACGCTGACCGTACAGGCCAAACGTCTTTTGGGCCGCTATGAGCTGCCGACGATCCAGCGCCTGACCGCCCTTTGCAGTGCCCGGCATCCGGAACAGACCGGGGCCTTTGCTGCCCTGCGGGCCGAAGCAGAGCGGCTGACAGCAGAAAATGCCTGCTGCCGGGTGAGCCAGCTGGCCGTGAATGGCCGTGACCTGATGGCGGCGGGGGTCAGACCTGGCCCGGGTCTGCGGCAGGTGCTGAACGCCCTGCTGGAGGCTGTCATCACCGGGCAGATACCCAACGAAAAAGACGCGCTGCTGGCTGCGGCGGCCCAATTTTCTGCGTCTTGACAAGAGAAAGAAGCTGCGGTAGTATTATACTACTGTTTTAGTGTGTTGAATGCACCAAAGGAGAACTTATGACCACACAGACCCCTGATTCAAAGCCGCGTGCCCTCATTGCCATGAGCGGCGGCGTGGACAGCTCGGTGGCGGCATGGCTCATGCAGCAGGCAGGCTATGACTGCACCGGCATCACCATGCGGCTCACCCGCAACGAAACGCTGGGACAGTCCGGCTTTCACACCTGCTGCTCGGAAAAGGACATCGAGGACGCGGCAGAGGTGGCGTATGCCATGGATATCCCGTACGAGGTGCTGGATTTCACGGCCGACTTCCGGGAACAGATCATTGAAAAATTCGTCCGCGTGTATGAGGCGGGCGGCACGCCGAACCCCTGCATCGACTGCAATAAATATATGAAGTTCCGCCATCTGCTGGACTGGGCCCGGGCACACGGCATGGAGTATGTGGTCACGGGCCACTATGCCCGGGTGGAGCAGGACGAGGCCACCGGCCGTTTCCTGCTCAAAAAGGGGCTGGACGAGGGCAAGGACCAGAGCTACGTGCTCTACAACCTCACTCAGGAGCAGCTGGCGCATATCCGTCTGCCGCTGGGCGGCCTGCACAAGACTGAGGTGCGCGAGATCGCGGAACAGCACAAATTTGTCAATGCCCGCAAGCACGACAGTCAGGACATCTGTTTCGTGCCGGATGGCGACTATGCCCGCTTTATGGAGGACTTCACCGGCAAACACTACCCAGCAGGTGATTTTCTGGACGAAAACGGCAGGGTGGTGGGCACCCACAACGGCGCGGTGCGGTACACCATCGGCCAGCGCAAGGGGCTGGGCCTTGCCATGGGGGCACCTGTGTACGTCTGCGGCAAGGACATGCAGGCAAACACCGTTACGGTAGGGCCGGAGGAGATGCTGTTCGACCGCATCGTGTATGCGGACGAGGTGAACTGGATCGCCATCCCGGAGCTGACCGCGCCCTTGCGGGTCACGGCCCGCACCCGCTACCACCAGACCGAGCAGGCGGCCACCGTCTACCCGGCGGGAGAGGGGCAGTTCCGGCTGGAATTTGACCAGCCCCAGCGTGCCCCCACGCCCGGTCAGGCCGTGGTGCTGTATCAGGGGGATGTTGTGCTGGGGGGCGGCACGATTGTGGCAGTTGAATAAACCGCTCAGGCGCTTCGCAGGAAAGTGATAAAGCAAAACGAAAGTAGCTGTGCCGAACCGGTAAAACGAACGGCACAGTGTAAAATGGAGGAGCAAGTATCTATGCAGGATCAATATTCCCGCACCCAGCTGCTGCTGGGCAAGGAAGCAATGGAAAAGCTGCACAATTCCCGTGTGGCGGTGTTTGGCATTGGCGGCGTGGGCGGCTACACGGTGGAAGCGCTGGCACGCAGCGGTGTGGGTGCGCTGGACCTCATTGATGATGACAAGGTCTGCCTGACCAACCTGAACCGCCAGATCGTGGCCACCCGCAAGACCGTGGGCCAGTACAAGGTGGATGTGGCCGAACAGCGTATCCACGAGATCGACCCCAACATCAAGGTCACCACCTACAAGATCTTCTTCACCCCGGAAACGCAGGATCAGTTCGATTTCACCCAGTACGACTATGTGGTGGATGCCATCGACACCGTCACCGGCAAGATCGCGCTGGTGGTCAAGGCCAAGGAGGCCGGTACCCCCATCATCTGCGCCATGGGCGCGGGCAACAAGATGGACCCCACCCGCTTTGAGGTAACGGATATCTACAAGACCTCCGTCTGCCCGCTGGCCAAGGTGATGCGCACCGAGTGCCGCAAGCGGCGGATCAAGCACCTGAAGGTCGTCTACTCCAAGGAGCCTGCCATGACCCCCATCGAGGATGATTCCATCAGCTGCAAGAACCACTGCATCTGTCCTCCGGGCACCCAGCGCAAGTGCACCATCCGGCGCTCTGTCCCCGGTTCCAACGCCTTTGTGCCCTCGGTGGCCGGGCTCATCATCGGCGGCGAGGTCGTGAAGGATCTGGTCGGATTTGTGCCGATGAAAGGTTAAAAACGAGAACGCCCCTCTCCGGTCTCACAGATGCCGGAGAGGGGCGTTTTGGGTCAGGGAAAACCGCTCCCACGGCATGGGAACAGGTGGAGCGTGCATCAGGCTGCAGGGCTGCCGCCTGCCCGGGCGTAACCATTGGCGGTCACCCCAGCAAACACAATGTTGAAATACGTTCATTTGACAAAATACTTTTGCTAATTTATACTGGGATGCATATTCACATGCAAAAATCAAGGATAGAAGATAGGAAGTATCGTCATGCTGACTCTGGATAAGATCTACCACGCCGCCTTTGTGCTCAAGGATGTTGCCCGCAAGACCGACCTCATCGAGGCACCCAAGCTCTCCAAGGACTGCCAGCTGTACCTGAAAACCGAAAACCTGCAGGCCACCGGCAGCTTTAAGGTGCGCGGTGCTTACTATAAGATCAGCCAGCTTTCCGAGGAGGAGAGCGCCAAGGGCGTGATCGCCTGCTCTGCCGGCAACCACGCACAGGGCGTGGCGCTGGCTGCTACCCGTCGCGGCATCAAGAGCATCGTCTGTATGCCGGACGGTGCGCCCATCATGAAGGTGGAGAACACCAAGAATCTGGGCGCAGAGGTGTGTCTGGTGCCCGGCACCTACGACGACGCCCACGACAAGGCTGTGGAGCTGCAGGAAGAGACCGGCATGACCTTTATCCACCCCTATGACGATGAGCAGGTCATCGCGGGGCAGGGAACCATTGGTCTGGAAATTCTGGATCAGCTGCCGGATGTGGATGCGGTTGTTGTGCCGGTGGGCGGCGGCGGCCTGATCTCCGGCGTGGCCTTTGCCATCAAGAGTCTGCGCCCGGAGGTGAAGGTCTATGGCGTACAGGCCGAGGGTGCACCCAGCATGTACCGCAGCCTGCACGAGCATAAGTACCAGACCCTGAAAGCCGTTTCTACCTTTGCAGACGGCATTCAGGTCAAGACTCCCGGTGAGCTGACCTACCAGATCTGTGAGCAGTATGTGGACGACATCGTGACCGTGAGCGAGGATGAGACCGCTGCCGCCATCCTCTCGCTGATGGAGAACCAGAAGCTGGTTGCCGAGGGTGCCGGAGCCGTGCCGGTGGCTGCAGTGCTGTTCCACAAGCTGCCGGTCGAGGGCAAAAAGGTGGCCTGCGTCGTCTCCGGCGGCAACATCGATGTGAACATCCTCAACCGCGTGATCACCCGCGGTCTGGTGATGAGCGGCCGCAAGGCGAACATGACCATTGCGCTGGAGGACAAGCCCGGCCAGCTCAAGAAGGTGGCCGAGATCGTGTCCCGCTGCGGCAGCAATGTGGTGTCGGTGCAGCACGATGGCTCCGATCCCAACATGCCCATTTCCAGCTGCTTCCTCAAGCTCACCCTTGAGACCCGCGATGCCGAGCAGATCGAGCAGATCCGCGCAGAGCTTGCAAAAGAGGGTTTCCAGCTTGTGAGCGAAAGAGTATAATAGAAGAAAAAAGAAAGGAACGTTTTATCATGAAAGTCGTTTCCACTTCCAACGCACCCGCAGCCATCGGCCCTTACAGCCAGGCGATCGATCTGGGCAATATGGTGTTTGTTTCCGGCCAGATCCCGGTAGACCCTGCTACCGGCAAGATGGCCGATACGGTGGAAGAGCAGGCTGCACAGAGCCTTGCAAACCTCAAGGCCATTCTGGCCGAGGCTGGCCTTTCCATGGCAAATGTGGTCAAGACTGTCATTTTTCTGGCCGATATCAACGATTTTGCCGCTGTGAATGCCGTGTATGCCAAGGCCTTTGCGGAGCCGTTCCCTGCCCGCAGCTGCGTGCAGGTGGCCGCCATCCCCAAGGGCGCAAAGCTGGAGATCGAGTGCATCGCCGTGCGCGAATGACCAGGCCTAAACACAAAAGGGGCTGTGCCGCTGGCACAGCCCCTTTTGTATGTATGAGGAAGAATGAGAATAGCAATTACGGGCGCAGACCCATGCCGCCCTCCAGCGTGAGGGTCTCGCCGGACAGATACTTGAAGTCCGGCATGGCCAGCTGCACGCATACCCGGCCGATCTCGGTCTCGGGGTTGGCGTAGTGGCCCATGGGCGGCATCTTGACGTTGGCTTTGAACGCATCCGGGTATGCCTGCTGGAACTGCTCCAGCTTGGCGGTCCAGGCCAGCGGGCAGATCACGTTGACATTGATGCCATCCTTGCCCCACTCAGTAGCGGCCACGCGGGACAGGCCGCGGATGCCCTCCTTGGCGGCAGCGTAGGAGCACTGGCCAAAGTTGCCAAACAAGCCTGCACCGGATGCAAAGTTGATCACGCTGCCCTTGGACTTGGCCAGATAGGGATAGCAGGCCTTCATATAGTAAAATGCAGCGTACAGGCCGGAATAAAGGGCCAGATCAAACTGCTCGGTGGTGTGCTCTGCCAGCGGCACGCCGGAAGCGGATGCCTGTGCGTTGTTCACCAGCACTTGAATGCCACCAAAGGTATCCACAGCCTGATTGACGACATTTTGCACGGTGGCTTCGTTGTCGGTGCCTGCACACACATCTGCCTGCACCGGCAGAACACGGATGCCATACTTGGCTTCCAGCTCGTTTTTTGCCTCTTCCAGTTTTTTCACATTACGGCCAGTGATGACCAGATTTGCGCCCTCTTTTGCAAAGGCGGTGGCAATGCCATAGCCGATGGAGCCGCAGCTGCCATCGGAAAGTACGGCGCGGCCTGCGCCGGTGATGATAGCGGTCTTACCCGTTAAAAAGCCCATAGTTGCCCTCCAGAAGTGCTCAATTGGCTGATGTTGGCCATATTATAGCCTGAATTTCAATAGAATGCAAGGCTTTTTACCGATAAATAAAAAATAGACAAAGACTGCCGAGAAAGTGAAAAAATTCACGACTTCTCGGCATTTTGTGAAAGATTTGTCAGAGACTTTGATGTTAAAATAAAGACAAACTAATTACTTCTGCACGCCCGCCTCGCACTGCTCAATAAACTGCTTTGCCACGCGGGGGCTGCGGCCGCCGGCGCGGATGGCAAAGGCTTCGGCTTTGACCAGCAGCTGATCCATCGGCATGTCGATGCCGTGCTGCTTTGCCAGTTCGGCCAGAATGGTCTCAAACCGGGCCTTCTCCGGCCGCTGGAAAGTGACCGTCAGGCCGAACCGGGCCGAAAGGCTCATCAGCTCCTGCCGGGTATCGGCTTCGTGGATGTCGTCGCCGGTGCGGTCGGTCAGTGTTTCTTTAATAAGGTGGCGGCGGTTGGAGGTGGCATATACCGCAATGTTCTTGGCCCGGCCGCCTACGCTGCCTTCCAGAATGGCCTTGAGCGCGGCAAAGTTGTCGTCGTTGGCGGTAAAGCTCAGGTCGTCGATGAACAGGATGAATTTGAGCGGGTTCGCGGCCAGCTTGTCCATCAGATCCGGGATCTGGTAGAGCTGGTTCTTCTTCACTTCCACCAGCCGCAGGCCTTCAGGCGCAAACTCATTGGCAATGGCTTTCACCGCACTGGACTTGCCGGTGCCTGCATCGCCGTACAGCAGCACATTGTTGGCGGGCATCCCGGCCAGCAGGGCCTTTGTGTTGGCAATGACCTTTTCGCGCTCCTTTTCGTAGCCGGGCAGCTCGGAAAGGCGCTGAGGGTCCGGGTATTTCACCGGCACCAGCTGGCCGCTCTCCACCGTGAACACATGGTGCTTGGCAAACATGCCATAGCCCTTTTTTCCCACCTCGCTCATGCGCTGGGCGTAGGCGGCAGGCAGGTCGATGCTGGAGGTCTCCCACCGGGGCAGGAAAGCCAGCTCCTGCGCCTGCCCTGTGGCAGAACCGGCAGCGGTCAGCAGTTCGTCCAGCGTCAGGCCGCACAGAGCCTGCAGAAAAGCCAGTTCACTGTCCAGCGCGGTCTGCAGTGCAGGGGCAAGGGTGCCCGATGCAGCCTGACGCACGCAGACGGTCTCGGCTTCCAGCACAGCGGCGCTGAGGTAGCTGCCCCAGTTGGTGGTGTGCTCGAACAGTGCGGCTTCAAATTGGGCCACAGCGTCGCACACTGGGCCATAGCCGGGCGCACCGGCTTCCATGCGGTCGGTCAGGTCCAAAAGCTTTGCCACAACGGGGTCGTCCAGCAGGCTGCGGAAAACAACAAGCCCGTGCAGCCGGGCATTCCATTCTCTCAATTTCATATTCCTGTCCTCTAGTTGGTCTTAAATTAAACGCGCAGGCGCGCATATCAGAAGTATACAGCGCATTGTGCCATGGCGCAAGAGGTGTTCAATTAACTTCATGTTTGGGGTGATTCAGGTTACAAATTGTCGATTGACAAAAGGCCGATTTATAGTATAATTTACATCAACAAATGCGCAGATGGGAAAAAGTACCACACGATCCCCACTGTTCAGAGAGCTGCCGTCTGGTGCAAGGCAGTCAGTGCTTCGTGCGGAAAATCATCCCGGAGCAGCCTGCCCAACGGGTGCAAAACCCTTGTAAGCAGCGCCGGTTGCAGCCGTTACCGTGCAGGGCTTTGTTGGAAGCCCGTGAGAGGGTGTGCACAGCACGCCAACGAGAGTGGTACCGCAGAGAGCTTGATGATCACAAGGTCTTTGTCTCTTGATAACAGGGGACAAAGGCCTTTTCTTTTAAAAAAGAAGCTCCCCGGGAACGTGTAAAAAGTGGAAAAAGGTTAGGAAAACAGGAGAAACTCACCATGCAGTTGAATGGTTCTCAGATTTTTGTGGAGGTCCTCTGCGAGCAGGGCGTGGACACCCTTTTTGGTTATCCCGGCGGCGCAGTGCTGAACCTTTACGATGAGCTGTACAAGAATTCGGACCGCATCACCCATGTGCTGACGGCACATGAACAGGGCGCGGCCCACGCGGCAGACGGCTATGCCCGCGCGACCGGCCGCACCGGCGTGGTGCTGGCTACCAGCGGCCCGGGTGCCACCAATCTGGTCACCGGCATTGCCACGGCCTATATGGACTCGGTGCCCATGGTAGCCTTTACCGGCAACGTGACCACGGACGGGATCGGGAGGGACAGCTTTCAGGAAGCCTACATTGAGGGCATCACAATGCCCATCACCAAGCACAATTTCACGGTGCGCCGGGTGGAAGAGCTGGCCGATACCATGCGCTCTGCCTTCCGTATTGCACAGAGCGGGCGCAAAGGCCCGGTGCTGGTGGATATCCCCAAGGACGTGACGGCAGCGGTATGCGAGTTCACCCCCAAAAAGCCGGAGCCCATCCGCACCGTTACCACCTTCAACGCAGAGCAGGTCAAGTGGGCAGCGGATCTTATCAATGCGGCCCAGCGCCCGCTGGTCTACTTTGGCGGCGGCGTGCGCAGCGCAGCCTCCTGCCAGCCGCTGCGTGATCTGCTGCACAAGGCAGAGATCCCGGCCACCTACACCCTGATGGCCGCAGGCGTTGTGCCCTACGGTGACCCGATGAACATTGGCATGGTGGGTATGCACGGCTGTTACACCTCCAATCGTGCCGTGGCCGACTGCGACGTGCTGATCGCGGTGGGCACCCGCTTTTCGGACCGTGTGGCCCTGAACCCCAAGACCTTTGCAAAGAACGCCACCATCATCCAGATCGACATCGACCCCAGTGAGCTGGGCAAGAATGTGGAGGTCGATCTTTCCATCGTGGGCGATGCCGCTTACGTGCTGAACGCCATGCTGCCGCAGATCGAGGAAAAGAAGCATCCCGACTGGATGAAGATGATCCGTGAGTGGCAGGCACAGGATTACCACCCGGTGTCCGACCCCACCCGCCTGATGCCCCATCAGGTGATCGGCGAGGTGTGCAACCAGTGCGGCCCGGAGGCCGTGTATGTGACCGATGTGGGCCAGCACCAGATGTGGGCGGCACAGTACCTGCGCCACGCTAAGAGCCGCGGCTTTATCACCAGCGGCGGTCTGGGCACCATGGGCTTTGGCTACGGTGCCGCCATTGGCGCACAGATGGCTCTGGGCCGCGACCAGCGGGTGGTCATGTTTACCGGCGACGGCTCCTTCCACATGAACCTGAACGAGGCCTGCACCGCCGTGAGCTATGAGCTGCCCATCATCACCGTGATCTTCAACAACTCGGTGCTGGGCATGGTGCGCCAGTGGCAGAACATCTTCTACGAAAAGCGCTACAGCCAGACCGACCCCCACCGCAAGACGGACTTCGTCAAGCTGGCCGAGGGCTTTGGCCTGAAGGGCTACCGCTGCAGAAACCTGCCGGAGTTTCAGGCTGCCTTTGCCGATGCAATGAAGCAGAAAGGCCCTACTTGGATCGAGTGCATCATCGATAAGGACGAAAAGGTGCTGCCCATGATCCCCGGCGGCGGCGATATCAACGACATCATCATGGAATAAGGAGGACACAGCAATATGGAATCCAACAAGCGCAGGGTCATCAGCCTGCTGGTGGACAACCAGAGCGGTGTTCTGGCCCGTGTGTCCAACCTGTTCTGCCGCCGCGGCTTCAACATCGACAGCCTGACGGTCTCGGCCACCAACGACCCGGCAGTCAGCCGCATCACCGTGACCATTACCAGCGATGACAAGGCCCTCAAGCAGTTGATCCTGCAGACCGAACGGCTGGAAGTTACCCGTCAGGTGTTCGTGCTGGACGGCGAAAAATCTCTGGAACGGGAACTGCTGCTGCTGAAGGTGGCGTCCGATGTGCACAACCGCAGCGAGCTGCGGGAGATCGCCAGCATCTACAAGGCCAAGATCATCGACCTTTCGCCGGACAGCATGGTGTTCGAGCTGATCGGCAAGCCGGATAAGATCGATGCCTTCCTGAAAATGTTTACAGATTACAAAATTTTGGAGCAGTGCCGCACCGGTGTTACCGCACTGGAGCGCGGCGGGATGCATCAGCATATGCAGAAGCCTCCGCAGGAGGTGCGCGAAGCACAGCTGCCTCTGCCGGGGACCCACTGCCCGGAACGGACCTGAGCTTTTCCGCTCCACAGTGAGCGAAAATATAAAATGTTTACAATCAGCCACTGAATAAACACAAAACAAAAAGGAGAACAACTACCATGGCTATCAAGAAATACTACGATTCCGACTGCAACCTCGGCGTGCTGGACGGCAAGACCG
>OGRI01003081.1_pt1 | contig 10975 bp, 10 predicted proteins | sample 1553391 | NCBI WGS metagenome assembly OGRI01 (sample SAMEA2580052, study PRJEB22360) | human gut metagenome | reverse complement strand
AAAAAGAGGTTGTATTTTAATTTATTGTGAAAAATATGGTGAATGATAAGGTGGTTCAAAAGGCTGGGAGCGGGAAAATACTTTCCATAGTAATACCAACCTATAATATGGAAAAATATCTGCCTGCCTGTCTGGATTCTGTGACCGATGAGCTTGTCAGCGATAGGCTTGAAGTCATAGTGGTGAATGACGGCAGTACGGACGGGTCTTTGGACATTATTCGTCGATATGAACAGAAAAGGCCCGATTTGATTAAAGTCATAGACAAGGCCAACGGACATTATGGTTCTTGTGTGAATGCCGGATTAGGAATTGCAACCGGAAAGTATTTCAAGATATTGGATGCAGACGATTGGTTCGATACTTCGGCGTTAGTGGAGTTTTTGCAGAAGTTGGAGACTTGTGATACCGATTTGGTGATAACGTTAAGGGTGGATGAGATTTTTGACAAAGACAAGAAGGTGGATGAAATCAAGCATTCTTTCTGTTCCGTGTTTAAGGACCATGTCTATCGGACGGATGAATTTTATATCCGTACGCATTCCTATGAAGCTGAATTTGGCATGAATGGCATGGCTTATAAAACTTCCCTTCTTAAAGAAATGAATTTCCGTTTGTTGGAAGGGATAAATTATACGGATACGTTGTATTGCTTTCTGCCCTATTCACGTGTGAAAGACTTTATTGTGTATGACTTGTATCTTTACCATTACCGTATGGGAAGGGAAGGGCAGTCGGTGGATACGGAGAGCCAGAAAAAGAATCTGATGCAGATTGTCCACATGGTGGAGGCTATGTTTGAAAAGATGGACAAGGAAAACGTGGGCAAGCATGTGAGAAAGAATCAGGCTTATTTTGTTGATGGAGCCGTAAATTTCTGCCTCCTCAGTCTGAAAATGCAGTCGAGAATCTCGTCCTCGGATTACTCGGAATTCGAGAAGCTGATAAAACATATAAAAACCTATCGTGTACGCCATAAATTATTTAAAAAATGGTATTTAAAGTTATGGTGGGTTACAGAAAAGGCTGTGGTGTTGGATTATGCACTTAGATTTCATTCTTTTGTCAGTGTAAAATAACTATTAGTATCAATGGCGCCATTAATATCTGTAATTGTTCCTGTATATAAGGCCGAGGATACTTTGAGAAACTGTGTGGATAGTATCTTGAAGCAGACAAACCGTGATTTTGAGTTGTTGCTCATAGATGACGGCAGCCCGGATCGTTGCAGGGAAATTTGCGACACTTATGCCGCAAAGGATGCCCGTGTCCGGGTGTGGCATAAAGAAAATGGTGGAGTGAGTACGGCACGTAATTTGGGGCTTGAAGTGGCGTGCGGAGAGTGGATTGCTTTTGTCGACGCGGACGACTCCGTGGACGAGGGCTTTTTCGACGTCTTGAAAGAGGGGCTCGGTTACGATTTGGTGATAGGAGGATACAAGACTCTTCCGAAGGGGGAGATATATTATAATTTCGAGGGGGATTTTAAGGACGATACAATGGGGGATTTCGTCGCCCGGCATTTATGGAATGGGTATGTTTGGGGAAAATTTTACAAAACCTCGATTCTAAGGGAGCACCGCATTATGTTCCGTACCGATTTGGTCGTGTATGAGGACTTGTTGTTCAATTTGGATTATATTCTACAGTGCAACAGCATCAAGTTGGTGCCTTCGTGCTTGTATCTTTATATGGATCCTCCCGGAAAGATGATTCAGGAGAAATATGCGCTTTTGCCGGACGAAATTAGGAAGATTTATGCGCTTGTCGATGACAGGTTGGAGCGGTTGGCTCATAAATTCCATTGTTGGCGTCCTGCATTTATCTTTGATTTTATTGAGCATTATCCGTTGGAACGGATTTTAAGGCAAGGGAGTGACGATGAACTGTACCATTTGTATGTAGAGGTGAAAGGAAATGTGGACCGTTCGGTCTTTTACAACGACCGTATTGCGAGTCCTATTTTGCGTTTCATTTCTTGTATTAAGAAAGAATATATCGTCAGAAGGCATAGGGTGAGGGGGCGATTGTTGGCTAAAGCCTTGTCTTCTTTGTATGGAAGGGAACTGCTTCGGGTCAAGTACTCTTCATTCAGTAAGAAGTTTCAGGCCATATTGATTACCTATCGTTTGTTTGGTCTGCTGGATGTTTATTTTGCAATCCGTTCTTTGGTGAATCGGTTTCGGAAGGTTTGATTCGAAAGTTCTTGGCATGAAAAGGAAGTATCGTCGGGGGGCAGAAGAATGATTTTTCAGTCTGCGGATTTTGAGTGTGCCTTTTCTTCATATCGTTTGCCGGATGAAAAAATAATCCCTATCTTTGCAGCGGTTATGGCAAAATGTTTATCCTATTTGGTATTTGCTTTGTGTCTCTTTCTGTGGGACTTTTCTTTTTCCACAGCGGAGGGAGATATGGCTGCATGCCTTCTACTACCATAATGGAGGCGGGAGACGGTGGAGAGACAGATACGAAATACTGCGGACAGGATAAGGAGATACGTGCAGGGTTTGGATGGGGTGATATCGGTTATGCACTTCTTTCGTGTCCAATCGGGCACTCGATTCAGGCTATGCGTTCTTTCAAAGGGCATACAGCTTGTGCTGGATGGAAAAATGGTGTGTGGCAGGTTGCAGCCTTGTGGCTGCCGGAGAGAGGAGAGAAACTCCCGGATACATCGTTTTCCAGCAATGCCAAATTATATTTTGTATATACGTTAAGGCGTATCCTTATTTAAGACTTTCCTGTAAGAGATTGCAGAGAAAGTCTTTTTTTATGGCAGCTTTTCGGCTGCTGGTTTTCATTTTATTAGTAATAAGGATATAAAGTAATGGATTTTATAATAGATTTTATCCTGCACATCGACCATTATATGGTGGAGATGGTGCAGCAGTATCATACGTGGACTTATGCCATATTGTTTGCTGTTATTTTTTGTGAGACGGGACTGGTGGTCACGCCCTTTTTGCCGGGCGATTCCTTGCTTTTTGTGGGGGGCGCCATTGCCGCTGTTCCCTCCGTTCCGCTCGATGTCAATTTATTATTCCTGATATTGTTTGTAGCTGCGGTCTTAGGAGATTCCTGCAATTATATGATAGGGCGCTTTTTGGGAAAACGACTGTTTCATAATCCGGATTCCAGAATATTCAAGCAAAGTTATTTGGACAAGACTCATGAATTTTATAAAAAATACGGAGGGAAAACAATCATCATAGCCCGTTTCGTTCCTATTGTCCGTACGTTTGCTCCTTTTGTGGCCGGAATGGGGCGTATGCATTATTACTATTTCATGATGTATAATGTCGTCGGAGGAGGGCTTTGGGTGGCATCGTTTTGCTATGCGGGTTACTTTTTCGGAGACTTGCCTTTCGTACAAGACAATCTGAAAATTCTCATTGTGGCTATTATTGTAATTTCGATTTTGCCGGCCGTAGTGGAGGTATTGCGAGAGAAAATGAAGAAGACGAAATAGAATTTAAACACTTGATTTTATGAAAAATTCCTTTTTTAACAGCTTCGTACCGAAGCAACCTAATTTTTTCTGTTTGCTGAAACAGCTTGCGGATATTCTGTCTGAGGCAGCCGATGTGCTGACGGAGAGTGTGGAACAGGGCAAACCGGAAGAACGGGAGACTTATTACAGACGGGTGAAAGAAGTCGAACGTAAGGGGGATATGGTGACCCATCAGGTGCTTGACGAACTGGAAACGACGTTCATTACTCCTCTTGACCGCGAGGACATCAATGCCCTGGCCTCTGGCATAGACGATGTGATAGACTGCGTGAACAGTTGTGCCAAGCGTATCAATATTTATAATCCCCGTGTTTTGGGCGATAGTGCAAGAGAATTATGTCATTTCATACAGCAAGAGGCAGCCTGTATTTGCAAGGCGGTGGAAGAATTGAATGTGTTCCGGAAGAATCCGGCTCGTTTGCGGGGGCTTTGTGTCGAACTTCATGATTTGGAGAATCAGGCAGACGATGTCTATGAGTTTTTTATCCGAAGGCTTTTTGAAGAAGAGAAGGACAGCATAGAGTTGATAAAGATCAAAGAAATCATGCAGGAACTGGAGCGGACAACCGATGCGGCCGAGCATGTGGGAAAGATTCTGAAGAATCTGATCGTGAAGTATGTATAAATGAAAGGCAAGAACCATGGAGTTATTATTGATTATCATTGTACTGTCTCTCTTGTTCGACTATATCAATGGGTTTCATGATGCAGCCAATTCGATTGCTACCATTGTGTCTACTAAGGTGTTGACTCCTTTTCAAGCTGTGTTGTGGGCTGCCGCTTTCAATTTTGTGGCTTTCTTCATTGCCAAATATGTTATCGGTGGTTTCGGGATAGCCAATACCGTATCAAAGACGGTCATGGAGGAATATATCACTTTGCCGATTATCCTGTCTGGTGTGATTGCCGCTATTATATGGAATTTGTTTACATGGTGGAAGGGTATTCCTTCTTCCTCTTCCCATACGTTGATTGGTGGTTTTGCCGGTGCGGCTATCATGGCCAGTGGTTTCGGCTCTATACAGTTGGATATCATATTGAAGATTGCGGCTTTTATTTTTCTGGCTCCTTTGATTGGTATGATAGTGGCATTGGGATTCACGATTCTCGTATTGCACGCATGTCGGAAAGCGCATCCGCATACGGCCGAGGTGTGGTTTAAGAAGTTGCAACTCGTGTCTTCGGCCTTGTTCAGCATCGGACATGGGTTGAACGATTCCCAAAAGGTGATGGGTATTATTGCGGCAGCCATGATTGCCGGTCATTCCGAAGGGTTGGGAATGGGAATACGCAGTATAGAAGATTTGCCCGACTGGGTAGCTTTTTCTTGTTTCACGGCCATCTCGTTGGGTACTATGTCCGGGGGATGGAAAATAGTGCGGACTATGGGAACGCGTATCACCAAGGTGACACCTTTTGAAGGGGTTATTGCGGAAACAGCCGGTGCTTTTACGCTTTATCTGACGGAATACCTGAAAATTCCGGTAAGTACGACTCATACGATAACGGGAGCCATCATCGGCGTTGGAGCCACTAAGAGGCTTTCTGCTGTGCGGTGGGGCGTGACAAGGAGTTTGATGACAGCTTGGGTGTTGACGATTCCCGTGAGTGCTTTGTTGGCTGCTGCTGTCTATTGGAGCGTGACTTTATGGCTGTAAATGCGGGATTGCCAATTGGGGGAAACGTGTCAGTTTTCCCCCAATTGGTCGTATGAGGTTTGCAGGATAGCCATACCTTTTTCTTCACGTGCACCATCGGGAGCAGGTTCGTTGTAGACCGGTTTTCGGGCTGCATTGTCAAAAATGGTCACACCGGTACTGTCCTTGAACATGAATCCGTCGCTGAACGTGGAGTAAGCGAAGGGATAGGTGTAGGATGTCGAAAAGATATTGCGGCTGTATTTGAAGTCTTGATGTGGCAAACCAAGTTGTCCGAGCAATGTGGCGGGCATGTCGCTTTGGTTCATTAAGGTATGGATGACGGCCGGTGCTTTTATGGCTCCGCCTAACCATAGCATGGGAATGTGGTAGAAGGTGGGCGACGTGACATTGAAAGTGGGTGAGCTGCCGTGGTCGGGTAGGCAGATGACCAACAGGTTGTTCCACACCGGAAGTTGTTTCAGACGGTCGATAAATTCACCCAAGCAATGATCGGTATAAGCAAAAGAGTTTTGCCGTTTGTCTTTTAACCGGTTGTAGGGGACTTCGAACGGTTCGTGGCTGCTGAGAGTCAAGAATCCGGTATGCCACAGTCGGTCGGCCGGTCGGGATTCGAGCATTTCATACAGCCGGTCGAATGTGTATTCGTCGTGCGCGCCCCAGGAGCTTGAAGTGCGTTCCTGTAGGCTGAAGTCCGTGTCACTGGTCAGGTGTTGGTAGCCCGTAGTCGTGAAATAACTTCTCATGTTGGTAAAATTAATGTCGCCGCCGTAGAGGAAGTCCGTCTGGTATCCTGCTTGTTGCAACGTGCGGGCTATGCCGGGCAAAAGGCGTGACTTGGCCGGGAGTTTCATAATGGAGGTGGTGGGGTAACTGATATGCCCGCTTAACGTGCTGACCAGTCCGCGGTCGGTGCGGAAACTGTTGGCATATACGTTGTCGAAAAAGATGCCCTCGCGAATGAGACGGCTTATATTCGGAGATACGTTTTTAGCTCCGCCCAGTTCTTCTATATATTCTCCTCCGAATCCTTCAAGGATGATGATGAGTATATTGGGGCGTGTGGCGCGTAGCAATTGCCGGGTGCAGTCTTCTGTCGAGGCCGGATAAAGCGGTGCATAGCAGGCGGCCCGTTTATGTTCGTCTAAGTAATTGTATTTCTCGGCGAAGTTTTCGGATTTGTTCCAAGAATACATCAGGCTGAAAGCCGGGTTTACGGCAGCATGGTTCATGTAGGTGTTTTCACTGAAATAAGCGTTGCCGATATTCATGGTGGAACGTCCTACCCCTCCCCGTATGGCCAAAAAGATAAGGCCGCCTAATAGTACGTATGTGAAATTGTGAAGCAGCATTTTCAGATTGATGGGCAAAACAGGGAATGTTTTGGGCGTAAGGCGGATGCAAGTCCATGACAAGAGAACGGAGAATACCGTAATCCAAAGCAGGCGCATGACGACATAGCCGGTGGAGACACTGGCCATAGCCTGTTTGGGAGCGTCCATGTAATTGAAGATCGTGGCGTCGAGCTTGAATTTCCAGAATGTGTAGAGTGATGTGTCTGCCACACAAATCAGCGAGAGCAGAATGGCAATAAGGATGAAATAAGGGCGTAATACGGCTTTGGTCTTCATGCGACGCATCCAAATGCTGAGCCATACGACGAGGAATGGAAAGATGAGCAAGTATCCCGTTGTAGAAGCATCCAGCCCCAACCCGTGGACGATGACCTGGAACAGATCGCCTGCCGGCAAAGGCTCGTTCAAATAGACGAATACGATTTTCTGCAACAGCAGGAAGGCTAAAAACAATTTAATAAGGTAAGATATACGTTGTTTCATCGTTTTTCTTTTTTAGGATACACAAGTGGAGATGATTATTTTCTGCCGAAATCGGCTGGGACTTCACCCCATCGTTCCGTCTCCCATTTCAGTATGGGGATGTCTGTTTTGTGGGTCTTGAGCCAGGTTTCAGCCCGTTCTATCATTTGATAGAGAGCTTCTGTACGGGGGCTGCGTTCCAACTTGGTCTTGCAACGCTTTTGCTTGACCCAACCGATGGCGTTTCGGCTGTCTGAGAAAACCGGCATCCGGATATTTTTCTGTTCCATCAGAGCCAAGGCATGTACAATGGCCAGAAATTCACCGATATTATTGGTGCCATACACCGGTCCGAAATGGAAGACGGTTTCGCCCGTACGGAGATAAACGCCTCGGTATTCCATCGGACCCGGGTTACCACTGCATGCTGCGTCGACAGCCAAGGCTTCGGCCGGGACTTCGGGCGGAAGGGGTAACACGGTGTCGTGCCGATAAGACGGCACGTCTGTCGGTGCGTTTCCGGAAACTGCCGGAGCGGTAGTCTTTTTTTTCTGGATATAAAGATAAGGAGAGGTGTTGTAAGCTCTTTCGGCTTCCTCTTGGGTGTCGAAAGATTTATAAATGGCCCCTTCGAAGCCATTGATTTGCAGTTTGCAGTCAGTCCAGGATGTGTAAATGCCCGGACTGACTCCATGCCAAACTACATAGAATTTCTTTTTCCCCATCGCAAGAGGAGGTTTTTTACATGCGTTCAGGCACTTCTATGCCCAACAAGCCCATGCCCGTACGTATGATTTTGCTGATTTCGGCAGACAGTACCAGACGGAACGTTTTCTTGTTTTCGTTCTCTTCATGCAAGATGCTGAAATCGTGATAGAATTGGTTGTATTCTTTCACCAAGTCGTAGCAATAGTTGGCAATGCAGCTTGGATTATAGTCGGAACCTGCTTGTTTTACTACGTTCGGGAAGTCGGCCAGCATTTGAATCAAGCTGATTTCTTTCTCGCTCAAATCCGTTTGGGCTGACAGCGTTTCGGGGATGGAGATGCCCGCTTCGGAGGCTTTGCGCAGGATGGAACGGATACGTGCGTACGTATATTGGATGAACGGTCCGGTATTTCCGTTGAAATCGATGCTTTCAGCCGGATTGAACAACATGTTCTTTCGTGCGTCTACCTTTAATATAAAATATTTCAAGGCTCCTAAACCGACAATCCGTGCAATCTCATTGGCTTCGTCCTCGCTCAAATCCGTAAGCTTGTTGATTTTGTCTTCCGACATCTTGCGTGCGCTACCTATCATCTCTGCCACCAAGTCATCGGCATCCACGACCGTACCTTCGCGGCTTTTCATCTTACCGTTAGGTAATTCCACCATGCCGTATGAGAAATGTACAAGGTCTTTGCCCCACTCGAAACCGAGTTTGTCCAACAGGATGGAAAGCACTTGGAAGTGGTAGTTTTGTTCGTTACCTACCACGTAAATCATTTTGTCTATGGGATAGTCGCGGAATCGCAGTTTGGCTGTACCGATATCTTGTGTCATGTAGACGGATGTTCCGTCGGAACGGAGCAGAAGTTTCTCGTCCAATCCTTCCGGAGTCAGGTCGGCCCATACGGAACCGTCTTCTTTGCGGAAAAACAGTCCTTTGTCAAGCCCTTCCAAAACTTTCTCTTTACCTTCGAGATAAGTCTCCGATTCATAATATATCTTGTCGAAACTTACGCCAAGGGCTTTATAGGTGACATCGAAGCCGGCATAGACCCATTCGTTCATTTTACGCCAAAGGGCGCGGACTTCCGGATCATTGTTTTCCCATTTTACCAACATTTCGCGGGCTTCCTTGATGAGCGGGGCTTCATTTTTGGCTTCCTCCTCGCTCATACCTTCTTCCATAAGCTCCTTGATTTGTTCTTTATAGTGTTTGTCAAAAGCCACATAGTAGTCTCCGATGAGGTGGTCGCCTTTAATGCCGGTACTTTCCGGAGTGGCACCGTTCCCGTATTTCAACCACGCCCACATGCTTTTGCAGATATGTATGCCGCGGTCGTTCACGATATTGGTCTTCACCACGCGATTGCCATTGGCTGCCATGATGTTGGCCAAAGCGCATCCTAACAGATTGTTGCGGACATGTCCCAAATGCAAAGGCTTGTTGGTGTTGGGGGAAGAGTATTCTATCATGACTAACGGCGAATGGTCGGTCGCTTCGGCCAGGCCGAACTGTGCATCTTGATGGATATCGGTGAGCAGACCGATCCAACTGGCCGGAGCGATTACAAGGTTCAGAAAGCCTTTGACGGCATTGAAATCGGCTACGACGGAAGGGATTTCCGTTTTCAGGAAATGACCAATCTCCTGGGCTGTGTCTTCCGGTTTCTTACGAGATATTTTTAAAAAAGGGAAAACGACTAATGTCAGGTGCCCTGCAAATTCTTTTTTCGTCTTTTGGAGTTGCACCGTTTCGGGAGCTATGTCCTGTCCGTATAAAGTTTTGATGCCGAGAACTACGGCTGATACGATTTTATTTTCTATCTCCATAACCTTGTTTTTACCTTATCATTCAGGCTGCAAAGATACATAATAAAAGGGAGAAGCAAAAGTTTGCTTCTCCCTTTTTTCCGCATAATAGATTTATTCTGATTACTGGAGTGCGTCAGCTAATTCCGCACCAGCTTTGAATTTAGCTATTTTCTTGGCTGCAATGGTGATTTGCTCTTTCGTTCTGGGGTTAATACCCGTGCGGGCCGGTCTTTCATTCACGGAGAATGTTCCGAAACCTACAAGTGCGATTTTGTCACCCTTCTTTAATGCTTCAGAGATAGCACTGATTGTTGCGTCTAAAGCTTTCTTGGCATCTGCCTTGTTCAAGCCTGCGTTCTCTGCAATGGCGTTGATAAGTTCTGTTTTGTTCATTTGATGAAATAATTTAGTAGATAATAATTCGCTTATTTTGTATCCTATCATGCAAATGTATGTAAATTAGCCGTTAAAACAAACTTTTTCATTGAAAAAATATTTCTTTTTATGAAAAAGCACAAGCTTGAAGGGATTATTTAAAATGAAATGGAATAAAATTAGTATTTTTGCGGTCTCAATGAATAATGAAAATAGAGTGTGAATATGATGAATATGCCTCCCGTAACGAAGAATCTGATTATAATCAATCTTTTGTTCTTCTTGGCTAAATTGGTAGCAGTGCGCTATGGTGTGGATTTGGATAATTTGCTGGGACTACACTTCTTTTTAGCTCCCGATTTCAACTTCTACCAGTTCTTTACGTATATGTTCATGCACGGTGGCGTCACGCATATCCTTTTTAATATGTTCGCCGTGTGGATGTTCGGTCGGGTGATGGAGTCTTATTGGGGCGGTCGTCGCTTCTTGCTTTATTATGTCGTGTGCGGCTTGGGTGCCGGTTTGGTTCAGGAAGGAGTGCAATATATACAGTATCTGTGGCAAGGCTTGGGAGCGTACGATACGGTTAATATCGGCTATACCGTGATTTCCATGGGCGACTATTTGAATCGTTGGACCACTATCGGAGCCTCTGGTGCAGTCTATGGAATTTTGTTGGCTTTCGGCATGTCGTTTCCTAATGAACGCCTGTTTATTTTTCCGCTTCCCGTACCTATTAAAGCTAAGTTTTTTGTGATAGGTTATGCCGTCATAGAGTTGCTTTCCGCTTTGGGGAACTCCGGTGACGGAGTCGCTCATTTCGCCCATCTCGGAGGAATGATATTCGGTTTGTTGCTCATCTTGTATTGGAGGAGAAACAGCGGTGGAGGATATTATGGCAATCGGACATCCGCTGCGGAACGCTTGAAGAAATGGTTTGCCGGAGGACGAGACCGGTTTTCTTCTTATCGGAAGCCTAAAATGAATGTCTCTATGGGGGAGCGAAAGGATGATTATGAGTATAACGCTCGTAAAAAGGCAGAGGCGGAAGAGATAGACCATATTTTAGAGAAGGTACGTAAATCCGGATA
>OGRI01003080.1_pt1 | contig 10979 bp, 8 predicted proteins | sample 1553391 | NCBI WGS metagenome assembly OGRI01 (sample SAMEA2580052, study PRJEB22360) | human gut metagenome | reverse complement strand
CGCCTGATATTGCTGTTGCTGTCGTACATGGTCAGTTTGCAGCTGAGCTTAGCTGTGAGGATGAACTGATGGTAAGAGTACCGGATACCGGAGAGGAAATGGTTTTGAAACCGGATAGGTATTTTGTAAATGCTGAGGGTGGTACTGTCAATTTGGGTGCGCAGAAGTTTGGCGCCAAAACGTTACGTTTTGTGGTAAAAGAAAATGGCAAGCCCATTGAAGTAAATAAAAAAGCTTACCGTGGCAGCTTTGAGGTACGTATTTCCGCTGACGGAAAGACTTTAGATGTGGTCAATGTACTGCCGTTAGAGCAGTATTTATATAGTGTTGTGGGCGAAGAAATACCTGTGATTTTCCCTGATGAGGCAATTAAGGCCCAGGCTGTAGCAGCAAGGTCGCTGGCTTATAACAGGCTTGGAAACCGCAGTCGTTTAGGTTATGATCTGAAAGCCAGTGAAGAAGGGCAGGATTATTATGGACTGACAACAGAAAAACAGGCTATTAATAAACTGGTCGATGTCACAGCGGGAATGGTAGTCACTTATAACGGGCAGCCAATTGAAGCTGTTTATCACCAAAGTGGTGGCGGGCAGACGGAAAACAGCCGCGATGTGTGGGGCAGATATGTACCTTATCTGCGCAGTGTGAAGGATTACGACTGGGATGCACCTATGTATAACTGGGAAAAAGCTTTGCCTGCAAGTGAGATCGAACGACGTTTATCGACGCGTGGATATGCTGTCGGCAAACTTGAAAGCATACGTTTATCACCGCTGGAAGGCAGTAGCAAAATGTTTGGAAATGATCGCACTGCCAGCGGACGGGTGCAGGAAATGCTGTTCAGCGGCAGCGGCGGGACATTTCTTTTTACAGGACAGCAGGTGCAGGAAATATTAGGGCTCAACAGTACTTTTTTTGAAGTGGAAGTCAACCGTCCTGTACCAAATTCTATTGAGATTCCTATTGAAAATCCTTATGGAATAGAAATCGGCAGGAAGGAAGTCCCGATAAAAGTCAGCGAACGTAGTATTAGTTTTAAAGATATTTTAAAGGATCTGCATTTTGTCAGCGGTGAAAAAGGTGAGATGGTAACTTTTAAAGGCCGTGGGCAGGGGTCCGGACTGGGACTTTCCCAGTGGGGAGCACGTGGGATGGCAAATAGTGCGCCGCCACGCAGCAGGGACTATTATAAAGAAATTTTAACTCATTATTATACAGATACCAGGGTTGAAAAAATTTACTGAAACCGGAGATTAAGATGCAGGTAAAAGATTTTACTTATGAATTGCCGCAGGAATTGATTGCGCAGTATCCGTTGGAACCGCGCGATCACTCAAGATTGCTTGTTGTAGATAAAAATACGGGAACAATAGAACACAGACATTTTTATGATTTATGTGAATATTTGCGGCATGATGATTTACTGGTTTTTAATGATACACGTGTTATTCCGGCACGTCTGCATGGCGTGAAGGATACTGGTGCAAGAGTTGAGGTATTTTTGCTGACACGTTTAAACAGTACGGATTGGGAAGTTTTGGTTAAACCTGGTCGCAAACTGCGCGTTGGGGCAAAAATAAAATTTAGTGATGATTTGTCCTGTGATATTATTGCTGATACGGATTTTGGCGGAAGAATAGCACGTTTTTATTATAATGGCGTATTCGAAGAGATTTTGGATCGTTTGGGTGAAACGCCGCTGCCTCCGTATATTACGGCACCACTGGAAGATAAGGAACGTTATCAAACAGTCTATTCAAGAGAGAATGGCAGTGCTGCAGCACCAACTGCCGGATTGCATTTTACCAAAGAACTTTTGCAAAAGATTAGGGATATTGGCTGCGAAGAGGTTTTTGTAACACTGCATGTTGGTCTTGGGACTTTTCGCCCTGTCAGTGTTGATGACATCAAAGATCATGTGATGCACAGAGAGTTTTACTCTGTTTCACCTGAAGCGGCTGAAGCTATTAATAAGGCTAAAGCTGAAGGTCGGCGTATCGTTGCTGTAGGAACTACTGCGGTACGTACTTTAGAAGCTGCGGGTGAAAGTGGTGTGATTAAAGCTGGCGGGAACTGGACAAATATCTTTATTTATCCTGGATATCGCTTTCGACTGGTAAATTCATTGATAACTAATTTTCATTTGCCGCAGAGCACGCTTTTGATGTTGGTATCAGCCCTGTCAACACGTGAGATTATGCTGTCGACTTATGCTGAAGCTGTATGCGAACATTATCGTTTCTTTTCTTTTGGTGACGCTATGTTTATTACTGATTTGAATAAATAATTTTTAGGAGAATTTATGCACGCAGTTACATATGAATTAATAAAAGAGTGCAGTCGGAGCGGCGCGCGATTAGGTAAATTACATACTCCGCACGGAACTTTTGATACGCCGATGTTTATGCCTGTTGGAACACAGGCGACCGTAAAAACATTAGCGCCAGAAGAATTATATGCTATGGGCAGTCAGGTTATTTTGTCTAACACTTATCATTTGTTTTTACGGCCTGGCCACGAATTGGTCAAGAAAGCCGGAGGTTTGCATAATTTTATGCGTTATGACCGGGGGATGCTGACAGACAGCGGTGGATTTCAGGTTTTCAGTTTGGGAGCCATGAGAAAAATCAAAGAAGAAGGTGTGACATTCAGGTCGCATATTGACGGTTCAAAAAAATTTCTGTCGCCAGAGATAGCCACAGAAGTACAGGAAGCATTAGGCGCCGATATCGCAATGGCTTTTGATGAATGCATTCCTTATCCGGCTGATTTTGATTATGCCAAAGAATCAACTCTGAGAACTACGCGTTGGGCCAAACGCTGTTTAGATATACATACCCGTGAAGACCAAGCTATGTTTGGCATTGTTCAGGGTGGAATGTATCCGGAACTTCGAAAAATGAGTGCTGATCAGCTGACGGAAATGGATTTTGCTGGTTATGGAATCGGTGGACTGAGTGTTGGTGAACCTAAGCCGCTGATGTATGACATTTTAAACCAAACAACTGAGCATATGCCAAAGAATAAAGCCCGTTATCTAATGGGAGTTGGAACCCCAGACTGTATAGTAGAGGCAGTAAACCTGGGTGTCGATATGTTTGACTGTGTATTTCCAACAAGGGTAGCGCGTAACGGTACAGCAATGATCCCAGAAGGACGGCTGGTTGTACGGAATGCAGCATATGCTGAGGATTTTCGTCCTATTGATGAACGCTGCGGCTGTTATACTTGCCGTAATTTTTCACGGGCCTATATCAGGCATCTGTTTAAGGCAGAAGAGTTGTTTGCTCTGAGGCTGCTTACGATTCACAATCTACATTTTCTGCTTGATTTTACAAAGCAGATTCGTTCTGCTATTGCCAGTGATACTTTCCCTGAGCTGCGCGAAAGATTTTTAGAAAATTATCGAGGCTAAAACAGGATTTTTCGTTTTTATGGCGAATATAATCCCAGATAGGGGAGAATTATGAAGGAGGTGTTCCCATGCAAGGTGGAGATACTATGGCGATGATCAATGCGATCTGGCCGTTTATCTTAATGGGCGGTATCTTTTATTTTATGCTGTATCGTCCTCAGAAACAAGAACAACAAAAACGTCAGAGAATGCTTGATTCTTTGAAAAAAGGCGATAAAGTAGTGACTATTGGCGGTATGTTTGGTGTGATTACCGCTATCAGTGAAAAAAAGGTTACCTTAAAGCTGGCTGAAGACGTGGAAGTTGATTTTGCACGTTCCGCTATCAGTGCTTTTCAAGATCCCGTTAAGCAGGAAATGGCAGAAAAATAATGAAGAAGCAACAATTGCGCAAGGAGTTAAAATCTTTGCGCAATCAGCTTTCTAGGGATCAGGTTGACCGCTGGAGCAAAAAAATCTGTGCAAATATTATGCTTTCGCCACAATATCGTCATGCTGACGTCATTTTTGGTTATCTGGCATTCGGAAACGAACCGAATATAGACATTGTTTTAGAGCAGGCTAGACTCGCTGGTAAAACGGTTTGTGTTCCGCAGATAATTTCAGAAACAGAGATTTGTGCGGTGCGGTTTGAAGGTTTTGGTCAGTTATCACTTGACCGTTACGGAATCCGCAGTGTTAGTGGTACAGATGTTGTGATAAATCCACATGAAATAGCTTTGGTATTGGTGCCTGGAGTTGGGTTTGCTAAAAATGGCAACCGAATAGGCATGGGTGCAGGTTATTATGACCGCTTCTTGGCACAGGTTGATAAAGCTGTGCTGATGGGTGTGACTTATAATGCCCTGTTATGCAGTAAAATACCAGTAGATTATTATGATAAACCGGTGCAGTATCTGGTTACTGAAACAAACGTTACTCTTTGTGAGTAGCTTGTTTATAAAAGTTTTGATGAACTTACTAAAGGGGGCAGCTAATTTTGAGATGGAATGAATTAGGCAAATTCTTGATTATCTCGTTGGCGATAATCGGGGGTTTCTGTGTTTATATTTCGCCTTTGTCAAATTCCATTAAACAGGGACTTGATCTGCAGGGTGGTACACATGTTGTGCTTCAGGCTGTTGATACACCTGAGTTAAAGGTTGATGATGATGCAGTTAATCGTTCAGTGAAAATTATTGAACGCCGTGTTAATGAACTTGGATTGACCGAACCGGTTATACAGCGTCAGGGTAAGGATCGTATTATTGTTGAGCTTCCTGGAGTTAAAGATCCTGATAAAGCGATTGCGATGCTCGGACGTACCGCACTTTTGGAATTTAAAGATGTCAGCGGGAAAACTGTTCTGACAGGTAAAGACTTAAAGGATGCTAAAGCGCAAATTTCTCAGGGCAACCAGTCTGTTGTCGGTTTGGAGTTCAGTGATGAAGGCGGCAAAAAGTTTGCTGATCTTACCGCACGTAACATAGGTAAACCGATCGCTATTGTGTTAGATGGTGAAGTGCTTACCAATCCTGTAGTACAGGAAGCTATAACTGGCGGCAGAGCTCAAATCTCAGGATCACGTACTATGGAAGAGGCTGAGCATTTGGCTATTTTACTGCGTAGCGGTTCTTTGCCTGTGAAAATTGAGGTTATGGAAAACCGGACTGTTGGACCTACATTAGGTCAGGATTCTAAAGAAAAAAGTATTAAAGCTTTTGGAATCGGTGTTATCGGTGTTTTTGTATTTATGATTCTGTTTTACCGTTTATCAGGTATTGTAGCTTGTATTGCATTACTGCTTTATGTAATGATGCTGCTTTTAGTGATGCGGTATCTGAATGCGACGCTGACTCTGCCTGGTATAGCTGGTATCATCCTGTCTATTGGCATGGCAGTAGATGCTAATGTCTTGATTTTTGAACGATTTAAAGAAGAAATTCGCAATGGTAAAACTTTACGTTCAGCAATGGATGCAGGATTTAATCGTGCGTTTGTAACTATTTTTGACTCTAACGTAACGACTTTAATGGCTGCCGTTATTCTTTTCTATCTTGGTACTGGACCGATTAAAGGCTTTGCAGTAACATTGGCTATTGGTGTTATTTTGAGTATGTTCTCGGCTATTACTGTGACTAAATTTTTGCTGCGCTTTTTGATTTCAAGCAATTTCACTAAAAATCCCGCTTTCTTTGGCGTTTCTGCTCCGAAGGAGGTGAATAAATAATGTTTTCGATCGTAAAGAATTATAAAATTTTCTTTTCCATCACCATTATTTTTCTGTTGATCGGCTTTGGTTCTATTGTTACCAGTGGTTTTAATCTTGGAATTGATTTTACAGGCGGCAGTATTGTTGATTTGACTTTTGAAAATCCAGTCAATGTGGCACAGGTTCGGGATGTCCTGAAAGAACATGATATGGGCAATAGTATCATCCAACTGGAAAACAGTGATGGCAAAACTGAAGCCAACAGTGTATTGATTCGTACTGGTGTTGTGGAGGATACTGAATTAAGAGCTACGATGAATGATCTGCAAAGCAAGCTTGGCAATTATCAGATACAGCGTGTTGAGCAGGTTGGCGCTACAATCGGTTCAGAACTGGTACAGCAGGCGGCTATGGCAATAGTTCTTTCCTGGGTATTGATGATTGCTTATATTACCTTTAGGTTTGAGTTTAAATTTGCAATAGCGGCAATTATAGCACTTATTATTGATGTTTTGGTAGTATTGAGTTATTTCTCATTGTTCCAAATGGAAATGGATTCTTCGTTTGTTGCAGCACTGCTGACGGTAGTCGGTTATTCTGTTAACGGTACGATCGTTATTTTTGACCGTATTCGTGAAAATCTGAAAATACATCGACGCAGTGAAAGCCTGGGCGAGATGGTCGATAACAGCATTTGGCAGTGTATGACGAGGACAATTTATACTGTGGCAACATCATTGTTTGCTATAGTGTCAATCTTCCTTTTTGGCGGAGAGACTATACATAATTTTTCTTTCGCTATGCTGGTAGGTTTTGCCAGTGGTGCCTATACTTCGATTTTTCTGGCTGGTCCGATGTGGATGTTCTTGAAAAATAAGAAAATTGGCATTTGATGAGTAAATAAAATCCCCTGTGCTTTGCACAGGGGATTTTTCATTTATCTGTGAATAGTATTGTACTGATACAAAAATGAGATCTTTTTTCATAAAAATGCTTGATAGTACTCAGAAATAGATTTCGTTTTTTGAAGCGGCTATTTAAATAGAGCGAAATAACCGTTGATAAAAATTCCAAGAACGATCAGAGGCAAAATATAAGTGACATAAAACCGCATCCATTTAGGAAATTTAAGACCGTTGCCGGTATCAGCTTCTTTGATAAAATTGTTCCAGCCCCAGCCATAACGCTGTGTGCAAAATAGCAGATAAACGAGGCTGCCTAATGGCAGTAGATTGTTGCTGATAAAGAAATCTTCTAAATCAAGGATACAGCTTCCAGGACCTAAAGGCTGGATATGGCTCCAGACATTGAAACCAAGTATACAGGGCATAGAAAGCATTGTTATCAGCACTATATTGATATAAATAGTTTTACTGCGGCTCCAGCCAGTAAGATCGCGGATGCAGGCAGTTATATTTTCAAAGACTGCAATAACAGTAGAATAAGAGGCAAATATCATGAAGAGGAAGAATAATGCTCCCCAAAATTGACCCCATGGCATTGCGTTAAAAACGTTAGGTAAAGTTACAAAAAGGAGGTTAGGTCCACTGTCCGGATTAACACCAAAACTAAAGCAGGCTGGAAAAATGATCAAGCCTGAAATAAGTGCTACGGCTGTATCCAAAATAGTGATAAATACTGCCTCGCCTGTTAGAGAACGTTCTTTGGCAATATAGCTTCCGAAGATAGCCAGAGCACCTATACCAAGGCTGAGTGTAAAGAAAGCCTGTCCCATAGCGGCGAAAATAACTTCGGAAACACCTTTTTCAAAGACTTTATTGAAATCAGGATAGAGGTAATATTTAAGACCAGCTTCCGCTCCTGGTAAGAACATGGAGTTTGCAGCTAAGGCTAACATGAGGATGAGCAGGCATAACATCATTGTTTTTGTGATTTTTTCTACACCGGCCTGTAAACCTAAAAGACAAACACCAAAACAAACCAGGACTGTCAGAACCATATTGAAAGTCATAGTCAGCGGATCACCAAGCAGGCCACCAAAAAGAGCGCCTACACCCTTAGCATCAAGCCCTGCGAAGTCACCAACAGCCATTTTATAAAAATAATACAGCATCCAACCAGCAACTGTTGTGTAGAACATCATCAGGATATAGTTGCCGGCAATAGCTCCGTATTTATAAAGGTGCCATTTAGTTCCTTTGGGTTCTAAAACATCAAATGAAAGTGCAGCGCTACGGCAACTGGCACGGCCTACTGAAAATTCTGCTACCATGATAGGCAATCCTAGAATGAGCAGGAAAAATAGATAGATAAGTACGAAAGAGGCGCCTCCGTACATGCCTGTAATAAATGGAAAACGCCATACGTTACCAAGGCCGATAGCACAGCCTGCAGAAATAAGGATAAAGCCAAGTCGGGATGAGAAATTTTCACGTTCCATAGTAATAAAAGTCCTTTCACTCTGCATACACAGCATATGATAAAATAATAATTATAGTAAAAACAATTATACAAAAGAATCTGATTTTTGTAAATTGTTTGTGAACTTAGAATGAAATGAAAGTAAAAAGCATCTTGAATTTTCAAGATGCTTTTTTTGTAGAGGTAGTTCGTTTTCCTGTTAATAATAAACCTAACCAAGGAAGTTTACCTCCTAATTTAGTTATGATAATACTTGAGAGTACAGATAAAGTGACAAGAAGACAGTAGATCAAAAGAATTTTTTTGCTGGTCATAACAATTCCGCCAACGTGACAAAGCCTGCTGATGATATCCATCCAAAAGGGATGGATGAGATAAACAATAAGCGAGTTTACTGATAAGAGATGAATAAACTTTCTGATAGGATTCGAAAGACTTGTTTTGGCAAAGACTGCACAGAAAAAAATCAGAGAACCTATTGTGTAAAGGAACCCCTGCAGACTTAATTGCTGAAGAGTGTTTACCAGAATGATCAGACTGGAATTATGATAAAAATAATAATAGTAATAACTGCCCCCGATAAACAAGAGCGTAAAGATGTAGAAGACACTTACTTTTGTGAAATGTCTGATAATAAATTTTATAAAAGTATTATAATAAACTGCTGCCAGGCCGCCTGACATGAAAATAAATAAATAATGCAGAGGCAGGTAATTTAGACGATAGTTAAAAAGGTTTTGTAAAAATACTGGTAAGTCAGTACTTTTAAGATTGGGATGACAGGTCCAGTAGTTGAAGACGATCTGCAGTAAGAACAGCAGCATAAAACCAATTTTAAGATTGCTGTTTTGGAAAAAAGAAAATAATTTATGCCATAATGGGAAAGTAAAATAAAACCATAGCAGTATGACCATAAAATATAAGTGGTAGCAGGATAAACCATAAAAGAGAAGAAAAAGGATATTTGCTGTCTGCCAGTTTATACATCCTGGCATAACAGCAGAAAAGTAAAGCAGATAAAACAGTGACCAGATAACATAGGGAAGTCCGACACTTTGCAGCCGTTTTTTTAAAAAAGGCAGATAAGCTATAGTAGTTTCTGGTCGGTATTGGCAGAATAAACCATAACCGGAGATAAAAAAGAACGCGGGAACACTATAGCGTGAAAGTATTTCCAGCAGCATATATAAGAAACTATTGGGATAAGGTGCTTCTAGGACAAAAGAACCAACGTGGATACCGATGACTCCAAGCATACAGATACCGCGCAGGTCGTCAATTATTTGATTGCGTTCCGGCATAAGATACTCCTTTTGAAAGTAGATTTATTGATTTATATATTATACTCTAAGCCTGCAGGGATGGCAAAGGAAAGTATGAACAAATAAAAAACAGACTCGTAAGAGTCTGTTTTTAGGAGGTTATAAAACAATGTTTAAGGATTAACTGTTGCGCGGTAAACCTGTTTGCCATCTTTAAATCCAACTATAACAGCACTTTTTACTGCATCGTGGGAAGCGTCTAAAGAGGTTTTGCCTGTTACTGCCTGAAAATCTTTGGTAGCAGCTAATGCTTCTGCTACTTTTGCTGATTCATAGACACCTGCGCGTTTGATGCTGTCGGCTAAAAGCATGGCTCCATCATAGCCAAGCACTGCGGGCGCGTCAGGTTTTTGCTTATAAGTTTTAGCATAAGTATCTACGAAAGCTTTGGAAGCTTCATTGGTAGAATCCGGGCTGTAATGGTTTGTGAAATAGGTATTGTTAAGAGATGATGCACCTGCTATTTCGACTAATTTAGGACTATCCCAGCCGTCACCGCCGATAATAGGAACAGTAATACCTAGTTCACGGGCTTGCTTGCATATTTTACCTACTTCTTCATAATAACCAGGTACATAAATTACTTCAGGCTTTGCCGCAGCTATTTTTGTCAAAACAGCTTTAAAGTCCGAATCTTTTTGCAGATATGATTCTTCAATGACAACTGTACCGCCTTTTTCTGTATAAGCTTTTTTGAAAAATTCAGCCAGACCTTTGGCATAGTCACTGCTGTTATCAATGTAAACAGCAGCTTTTTGGAGCTTCAGTTCATTTAAAATAAAATTAGCACCGACAGTACCCTGAAACGGATCGATGAAGCAAACTCTAAAGGTATTTGGTTTTACCTTACCTGTTTTTTCATCTAAGGTTACTTTTGGATTAGTGGCTCCAACTGCAAGAAAAGGAACCTTAGCGGCTTCACTTACGTTAGAGGCAGCTATGGCACTGGAACTGGCAAATAATCCCATAACAACGGGAGCTTTATCCTGATTGACCAGTTTACTCATTGCATTAGCAGCTTCTGCAGGTTCAGATTTATTATCGGCAACGACCAGTTTAATTTTTTTGCCAAGCAGACCACCGGTATCATTTAGCTGCTGTACGGCAAGTTTGATTCCATTTGTAATGGATGTTCCGTAAGTAGCGTTATTACCTGTCAGCTCAGCAACAACGCCTATTTTAATAGTGTCTGCTTTCTTGTCGCTGCCTGTACTGCAGCCGCTGACTAAAACTGACATGGTTATAAGGGCACCGCCTATGGCCAGAGCCAGTTTTTTCTTAGTAAATTTCATGATAAATCCCCCTCATAAATAAATTAATAATTACGAAGAACAACAAGGTATTGTACTGGAGAGAAAAAGTCGAATTAAAAGCTTTGACTTCTCGAAGCAGCAGTACTGGAAAACAGTACGATAAAAGTACCTTGATACTATTCGATGAGATAATTGTACTTTGCAAAAAAGCAAAAAGCAAGAAAAACTTGATAAAGCATAAAAAACGAAGAAAAGTGTAAACAAAGGTATAGTTTCCATATCAGAATAGTATAATGAATTACCAGATTTACGGCAGGATTTAAATATTTAACAGCGAATTAAGATTTATAAAACAATATATATTCAAAGATGAAAGCAATATTTTAACAAGGGTGTGGAAGGTATGCAGTTAACAAC
>OGRI01003073.1_pt1 | contig 11001 bp, 9 predicted proteins | sample 1553391 | NCBI WGS metagenome assembly OGRI01 (sample SAMEA2580052, study PRJEB22360) | human gut metagenome | reverse complement strand
GCTGCGGGAGAAGGATCCACAGCTATCCATCTGCGTCCCAGCTTCTGGGCTTCGGCCGCCGTGGTTCCGCTGCCCGAAAAAAGGTCTGCGACTATGTCCCCTTCTTTTGATGAAGACAGTATTATACGTCTGAGCAGCGCCTCGGGCTTCTGAGTGCTGTAGCCCGTGCGTTCCGGATCCCGTTGCTGAAGATGCTCTATGTCGGTCCATACGTCGCTTGGGTATATCAGCGAATCCTCATAGTACTTATACAGTTTGCCGCCAGAGCGTATAGAGTAGTATATCCTGCCGGTATCATCGATGTGCCGTTTCATATGGTTGCGGCGCTCCGGCCCCCGGGGTATCCCCACAGCCTCGATATTGAAGTAGTTGCTCCTGCCCTTGCGGTAGACAAGGATATTGTCATGCTTACGTGAAAAGTGCTTTGTAGCCCTTCCGCCAGACCTGTATGCCCAGATTATCTCATTCACAAAGTTCTTTTTGCCGAATACTTCGTCCAGCAGCACCCGCAGATAGGCGGCCATGCGGTAATCCACGTGCAGGTACAGGGTGCCATCGGAGGTCATAAGCTCACGGCACAGCTCCAGCACGTTTTTCATCATTTCCATATAGGCGTCGTCCGACATTTTATCGCTGTACGCCGGTACCTTTATCCTTTTTCCTTTTGTCCCCCGGCTTATCTCAAAGGCGTCGCCGGTACCGAAGGGAGGGTCGAGATAAATTAGCTGCACTTTGCCGCGATACTCAGTCAGCAGCCTCTCGCCCGACTCCTCCGCCCTGCCGAATATAAACAGTCCCGGGCCGCCTGTGCTGTGAATTTCTGCTGTGTATTCCATGCGCAGCATGCTTTTGCCCTCCTCATGTAAAATAAGAAAAATGCGCCCTATTGGAGCGCATTAAATGACCTAACCCTTGGCGCTGTGAGCGTTCTTTATGTGCTCCTCCATCGCCTTCTTGGCGGCCAGCGCGTCCTTCGCCTCCATAGCGGCGAATATGGCCCTGTGTTCCTCAAGGGATTCATTGGAACGGGCAGGAAGGTTAAGATTGCTGGTGCGCGCCCGACGTATGTTCTGATGCAGCGAACCCAGAATATGCTTAAGCATTCTGCTGTCGCTGGCCTTGTAGATTATATCGTGGAACTCGTTGTCAAGCCTTGTAAGCTGGTTGGCGTCCCCTTTTTTGGTGTAGAACTCCATCAGCTCCAGCTTTTCGGTCAGACTGTCCATCTGCTCTTGGGTTATCCTCTGAGTAGCCCAATAAGCCGCCTGACCCTCAAGTATCTGGCGAATTGTGAATATATCATCTATATCGTTTTCGGATATGGCCTGAACCATTGAGCCACGATTTGGTATGGATACCACAAGGCCCTCCAGCTCCAGCTGCTTCAAAGCTTCTCTTATAGGTGTACGGCTGACCTCCAGCTCCTCGGCGAGGCGCGTCTCCACGAGAAAGTCCCCGTCCTTATAGCTTCCGTCCAGTATGCCGTTCCGAATGTGATTGTATACCTTTGTAGTCAGCGATTGCTTATCGCTCAAATCAAAAAACATATTTATCTCTGTATCTCCTTCGGAGCAAGGTTGCTTATATGTATATTGTACACCCGATATTTAAAACATTCAAGCATACGTGTATTCTTTGTATACACATAATGCGTCCCTATCCAAAATACCCCGCGCATTGGCCATAAAGCATATGGCAATACTAAAGCATACAATAATTTGACCGCGAGGATATTTTTTGGCATGAAAAAAATATTTACTATGTTCTCCATTCTGCTGTGCTGCCTATGCTGTGCCGCCTGCTCTTCCGGCTATTCCTCCATAGAGGAGGCGGAAGCCGACGGCGCCCGTTTGGGAGAATGCATAACAATAGACGGAGTGAATGTCTCAGGCATGAGCCCGGCCGAGGCGCTCGAAGCTGTGGAAACCGCCCATACAGAGGCGCTCAAAGCACTATACTACACCGTATCCGCCGGCGAGGACAGCCTTGACATATCCGGCAGCCTGCTGCCCGTCGCATTCAATACACGTGAAGTCATACTCGAGGCGCTGTTGCTGAAAAAATACTGGCCGGCCGCCAATGGGGCCCGCCAGCTTCATACTTCCATGACGGCAGACAGCGGTGAGCTGAAGGCTGCACTTGAGCAGCAATCCGCATCGCTGCAATACGCCCCGGAAAACGCCGGTGCAAACTATGACAAGGCTAAGGGCGGCTTTCGCTACACTGAGCATAGGGATGGACGCAGTATAGATTTTGACGACCTTACATCCCAGATTTCCGCCCTTATCACGAGCAGCAGCGGCGGCAGCGGCACAGCCAAGTCCTCCCCCATCCTGCCCGAATACACCACCGACATGGTTAAAGCGGACACACAGCTTATATCCGAATTTTCCACATCGTTTGCCGGCAGCACATACGGCAAGGCAAACCGGGTATTCAACATATGCAAGGCGGCAGACATGATAGACGGGGTCACCCTCGCCCCCGGGGAGGAATTCGATATGAACGCCGCCATAGGCGACCGCAATAAGGATAACGGCTGGAAGACCGCCACAGCCATAAAGGAGGGTACGTACGTTCAGGAATACGGCGGCGGAGTATGTCAGGTCTCCACCACGCTGTACAACGCGGTATTGATGGCCGACCTTGAGGTGACGGAAAGAAGTCACCATTCCTGGCCGCTGGGATATGTTGACATAGGCCGTGACGCCACCATATCCACCGGCGGGCCTAACTTCAAATTCAGGAACACACAGGAAGTACCCGTGACCGTATCGGCAACTGCCGACGCCAAGGCAAAGACTGTCACTGTAAGGATTTATGGCCGCCCGCTGCCCGATGGGCAGCACATAGAGCTTACTTCAAAAAAGATAAGGGCGCTGAGCAGTCCCGGAACAAATACCGAATTTGATTATTCCCTGGCCCCAGGCCAGAGTAAGATTACCCGCAAGCCCCGAAGGGGCAGCGTAGCGGAAAGCTACAAGCTGTATTACGATGCAGATAACAACCTGATAAAAAAAGAGCTTGTAAGCACGGATACTTACCGCTCTATAACAGGCATAATCAGCGTTTCGCCATATTAATCCAAAGGGCCGTCCTTTTCAGACGGCCATTGCTGTATTTGCATTAGTTTTCGCTTATCACATTGTGGTGCATCTTGTACATCAGACAGATAAGACTGTCAGTCATATGTATGTTCTCAACCGGTACCGTAGCCGTTACGTCCATGGGGGCAAAGTTCCATATGCCCTTTATACCGGAGGCTACCATTCTGTCAGCAATTTCCTGAGCAACGCTTCTGCGCGCGGCGATAACGCCTATAGTGATATTGTTTTCCTGAACGTACCTTTCCATCTCGTCTATATGATACACTGGCTTCCCGTCTATCTCTGTGCCCAACAGCTCTTCCTTTACGTCAAACAGCGCCTTTATTATGAAACCTTCCTGCTCGAACCCGTCAAAGTTGGCAAGGGCGGTACCGATGTTGCCGGCGCCCACGATTATGGCGTTGTAAGGGTGGGTTATAGCGAGTATGTTCTTTATTTCGGCAAGCAGCGTGTTTACGTTATAGCCGTAGCCCTGCTGGCCAAATCCGCCGAAGCAATTGAAATCCTGCCTTACCTGAGAAGCGTTAAGGCGCATCATCTGGGCCAGACGCCCGGATGAGATACGCTCCATGCCCTGATCCCGCAGAACAGTAAGCTGCCTGTAATACTTGGGCATGCGCCTTATGACCGCTTCGGAAACCCTACGAAACTCCATCTATTATAATCCTCCATCTTTGGAAACATAAGCTTGACCAAAGCTATTATACATTCATCATCGTTAGTTTTCAAGCATTATAATTACGCGGTATTTTGAAGGATGGCCGCCGGTATTGTTATTTTCGCTTTGTCCTTTCGGCGTCCCTGTGGAGTATGGGGGCAAGGTATTGACCGGTGTAGCTTTCCTTTACCTTTGCCACCTCTTCGGGCGTGCCCTTTGCTATAACGGTACCTCCGCCTGCGCCTCCCTCAGGGCCCATGTCAATTATATAGTCCGCGCACTTTATGACGTCGAGGTTGTGCTCTATGACCACTACCGTGCTGCCGCCGTCCGCAAGCCGCTGCAGTATATCAAGAAGCCGCTGCACATCCGCAACGTGAAGTCCGGTGGTAGGCTCGTCCAGCACGTAGAGCGTCTTACCGGTATCCCTGCGGGAAAGCTCGGTAGCGAGCTTTACCCGCTGCGCCTCGCCGCCCGATAGCTGGGTGGAGGGCTGACCCAGCCTTATATAGCCCAGGCCCACGTCATACAGGGTTTGCAGCTTGCGCTTTATTTTTTCTATGGGACGGAAGAACTCAAGCGCTTCCTCCACCGTCATATCCAATACGTCGGAAATGCTCCTGCCCTTGTATTTTACCTCAAGAGTTTCACGGTTATACCGTTTGCCCTTGCATACCTCGCAGGGCACATATATGTCCGGCAGGAAGTGCATCTCTATTTTGAGCATGCCGTCGCCGTGGCAGGCCTCACACCTTCCTCCCTTTACGTTGAAGCTGAAGCGGCCGTTGCTGTAGCCCCTCACCTTCGCATCGGGCGTCATGGCGAATACGTCGCGTATCATATCGAAAAGGCCGGTATATGTAGCCGGGTTGCTGCGGGGCGTGCGGCCTATGGGGGACTGGTCTATGTCTATTATCTTATCCAGCTGCTCTATTCCCTCTATGCCGTCGCACACGTCCTTTGGGATATACTTAGCCCTGTTCAGATCGTGGAGCAGTGTCTTCTTGACGACCTCATTCACCAGGCTGCTCTTGCCGCTGCCGGATACCCCTGTAACGCAGGTGAACACGCCAAGGGGTATGTCCACATCTATATTTTTAAGGTTGTTTACCCGCGCGCACTTTACCCTGAGCCACTTGTCGCCGTTGCGGCGCCTGCTTTCAGGCAGGGGTATGAACCTGCGTCCGGATAGATACTGGCCGGTAATGGAGTTCTCCGACGCCATTATCTCCTCCGGCGTGCCCTGAGCGATTACCCTTCCGCCATGCTCTCCTGCGCCCGGGCCTATATCGACTATATAGTCCGCGTCCAGCATGGTCTCCTCATCGTGCTCCACTACGATAAGTGTGTTGCCCATGTCACGCATTCCCTTTAGCGTGCTTAAAAGCCTGGCGTTGTCCCGCTGGTGCAGTCCGATGCTCGGCTCGTCCAGTATGTACAGCACGCCCATAAGGCCGCTTCCTATCTGAGTGGCAAGGCGAATGCGCTGAGCCTCGCCGCCGGACAACGTACAAGCGCCTCTTGAAAGGGTCAGATAATCGAGGCCCACGTTTTCAAGGAAGCCAAGCCGTGCGTCTATTTCCTTCTGTATCCGCTCCGCTATCATGCGCTCGGTATCCGTAAGCTTCAATGAGGTTATGAACCTTCGCGCCTCGGTGACTGTCATGTCGCTCATCTCTGCGATGGAGACGCCGTTCACCGTAACGGCAAGGCTTTCCGGCTTTAATCGCTTTCCCCTGCACTCCGGACAGGGTATGTTGGACATATACGCCTCAATATCCTGCTTGGCAGCGTCGGAGGTTGTCTCCCTGTACCTCCGCTCCAGGTTTGTTATCACTCCCTCGAAGGAGGTCTTGAAGGTGCCGCTGCCGAACTCTCGCTGGTACTTTACCTCCAGCTTTTCCTCCCCTGTGCCGTAGAGCAATATTTCCTGCACCTTCTTTGGCAGCTCTATGAAGGGTGTATCCATGGAAAAGCCGTAGTGCTCAGCCAGAGCCGAAAAGTACATGTTGGACATGCTGCCGCCGGCGTATATGAAAAAGTCCTTGTGGGCATTCCTCCCGCCGTTTTTACCGCTCTGCCAGCCGCTGACATTTATGGCGTTCTGATTTAGAGACAGGCTTTTGTCGGGCACTATTATGTCCGGGTCTATCTTCATCAGCATACCCAGTCCGCCGCAGCAGGGGCAGGCGCCGTAGGGATTGTTGAAGGAGAACATGCGGGGCGTGAGCTCCTCAATGGATATGCCGCAGTCCGGACAGGAGTACTTCTCGGAAAAGATAAGCTCCTCCTTGCCTATCACGTCCACCTTTGCAAGGCCGTCGCCGAAGGCGAAGGCGGTCTCCATGGATTCCGCAAGGCGTCCCTCTATGCCGGGCTTTATGATGAGCCTGTCCACTATCACATCTATGGTATGCTTCTTTTGCTTATCGAGAGGGGGCACCTCGTTTATGTCGTACACCTCTCCGTCAACACGGACGCGGACGTAGCCGTCCTTGCGTATCTGCTCCAAGAGCTTTGCGTGCTCGCCCTTCTTTGCCCGCACGGCAGGGGCGATTATCTGTATGCGTCCATCAAGGGCCATCACCCTGTCCACCACCTGATCTATGCTCTGCCGCTCTATCACCCTGCCGCACTTGGGGCAGTGAGGTATGCCTACGCGGGCATACAGCAGGCGCATGTAGTCGTGAATCTCGGTGACAGTTCCAACAGTGGAACGCGGGTTATTGGAGGTGCTCTTCTGTTCTATGCTTATGGCAGGAGACAGGCCCTCGATGTAGTCCACATCCGGCTTTTCCATCTGGCCCAGGAACAGCCTGGCATAAGATGACAGCGACTCCACGTATCTTCTTTGTCCCTCGGCATATATGGTATCGAACGCCAGAGAGGACTTGCCGCTGCCGCTGAGTCCCGTAAACACTATAAGCTTGTTGCGCGGCAGTGTAAGGTCTATATTTTTCAGGTTGTGCTCTCTTGCGCCCTTTATTATCAGCTTTTCATTCATCACTTTACTTTCTCGTTCTTCCTCTTGCCTTCTTCGTGCTGCCCGGCATGCCGGGAGCTATCTTTCTGGGCTTATCCTCTCCCGTCAGGTCGAACAGCCTGTCGCGTAGCCTTGCAGCCGTTTCAAAGTCCAGCTCGGCCGCCGCTGCCCGCATCTGCTCACGCAGTATCTCTGCGCGGGCTTCCCTATCCTCCTGCGCCTCCTTGGGCCTGCCGCTTATCTCTATTATGTCGTGAACCGCCTTTGTGATTGTCCTCGGCGTAATGTTGTGTTCCTTATTATATGCCTGCTGCTTTTGGCGGCGGCGGGCAGTCTCGTCTATTGCCTCCTTCATGGAAGGCGTTACGGTATCCGCGTACATTATCACCCTGCCGTCCGCGTTTCGCGCGGCGCGGCCTATGGTCTGTATCAGCGACGTGGCGGAGCGCAGGAAGCCCTCCTTGTCCGCGTCCAGTATGGCAACGAGGCCCACCTCCGGAAGATCTAGTCCCTCGCGCAGGAGGTTTATGCCTACCAGAACGTCAAACTCCCCCAGGCGCAGGTCGCGGATTATCTCCATTCGCTCTATTGTCTCGATTTCCGAGTGCATGTACCGCACCCGTATGCCCATGCCGTCAAGATATTCCGTCAGCATCTCCGCCATTCGCTTTGTAAGGGTAGTGACCAGCACCCTTTCCCCCTTGGCGGCGGTCTTCTTTATCTCGCCCAGCAGATCGTCCACCTGTCCCTCTACCTTACGCACCTCAATCTCGGGATCCAATAGTCCTGTGGGGCGTATCACCTGCTCCGCCACCTGGCTGGCCCGGCTCAGTTCATACTCGCCGGGTGTAGCAGATACGCATATGAGCTGATTTACCCGCTCCTTAAACTCGTCAAACTTCAGGGGTCTGTTGTCATAGGCGCTCGGTATGCGGAAGCCGTAATCCACGAGGGCTGTCTTTCGGGATAAATCCCCGCTGTACATACCCCGTATCTGGGGCAGCGTCACATGGGACTCGTCGATTATCATAAGAAAGTCCTTGGGGAAATAGTCGAGCAGCGTATATGGGGGCTGTCCCGGCTTTCGCCCGTCAAAGTAGCGGGAGTAGTTCTCTATGCCCTGACAGTAGCCTATCTCGCGCATCATCTCCATATCGTATGTAGTGCGCTGCTCTATGCGCTGTGCCTCTATCAGCTTATCCTCCGCCTTAAACTCCTCTACCCTGACCTGCATGTCATGTTCTATCTCTCCAAAGGCCTTTACCAGCTTGTCCCTGCCCGTAGCGTAATGGGAGGCGGGGAATATTGCCACATGGCTCCTGTCCAGAAGTATCTCACCGGTAGTACAGTTTACTTCGCTTATGCGCTCCACCTCGTCGCCGAAGAACTCGATGCGCAGCACCTTATCCGACCAGTTGGAGGGGAACACCTCCAACACGTCCCCCTTTGCCCGGAAGGTGCCCCGGACAAAGTCGTATTCGTTGCGCTGGTACTGTATATCAACCAGCCGCCGCATTACCTCATCCCGGTCTATCTCCATGCCCTTGCGTAGGGATATGGAGAGTTTAAGGTATTCCGCCGGGTCTCCCAGAGCGTATATACAGCTTACGGAAGCCACGATTATAACGTCCCTGCGCTCGTTCAGGGCGCAGGTCGCGCTGTGCCGCAGCTTATCTATCTCGTCGTTTACTGTGGCTACTTTTTCTATATATGTATCCGACGAGGCTATGTACGCCTCAGGCTGGTAGTAGTCATAGTACGAGACGAAATACTCTACCGCGCTGTCCGGGAAGAACTCCCTCAGCTCGCCGCAAAGCTGCGCTGCAAGGGTCTTGTTATGGGCGATGACAAGAGTAGGCTTTTGCACCTGCTCTATCACCTTCGCCATGGTGAAGGTCTTGCCGCTGCCGGTGACGCCCAAAAGCACCTGAAGCCTGTCCCCCCGCTTTACGCCCTCGCTCAGGGCGGCTATGGCCTCGGGCTGGTCGCCCTGCGGCTCAAAGGGGGATACTACTTTGAACTCTCCCATGCTGATACCTTAAACTCCCGAAAAAAATCAATCCTCGAAATCCACGGATATGCCGTTTACCAGCACCTTATGGATATACTGCTTTACCTTTACATGCTCCGGATGGTCGGCGTAAACCGCCAGATCCTCGCGGTTCGCAAACTTTGCGATAAGCGCCAAATCATAGCTCCTGCCGCTGCCCATGAAGTCGGCGCCGGCTTCCATACTGATAAGGCCGGGAACCTTGCCTACCAGGCCCTTGAGCATTGGGGCTATCTTCTTTGCTTCTTCTCTGTCGGTGTACTTGTGGCAAACGATATGAGTTACCATGGTTTTATTCTCCTTCGATAATTTGGGGGTTGTTGGTCGCATTACCCACCTGTATAGCATTATAGCACAATCGCACAAATGTTTGTACTATATTATTCCCATATTGCCAAACTTCCACTATCGAATAAGCTTATACCCAGATGTTATGCTGTATATACGTGCAACACGGTTATCTATCACAGTAAAGGAGGGTGTGGATATGACTGTGCTTTTTCTGCTTTATGCGGGGATAATACCCGCCGTGCCGCTCATAGGCGCAGAAATATACAAGCGCCGGAATGATAACACCCGGCGCAGCGTATGCTATGTTCTGTTTTTTCTCCAGTTGATGCTCAGCGCATGTTACGTTGTTGAGTGGTTCTCCCGCTAACGGTTCATGTCGTATATGCGTGCAAGGCCTTCCAGGGTTAGGGTAGGATTGACGTAGTTTATCCTGTCTGTCTCGCTGGCTATCATGTTGGACATGCCGCCTGTAGCAACTACCGTCTGCTTTACGCCCAGCTCCTTCTCTATCTGCCGGAGTATGTAGTCCACCTGGCCCACATAGCCCCGTATGACTCCGGACTGTATGCCGTCGCGGGTGTTGGTGCCTATGACCTTCTCGGGCTTTATATATTCCACCTTGTGCAGCATGGCAGCCCGCTCTATGAGGGCGTCTGCTGATACCATTATGCCGGGGCATATGAGGCCGCCCAGGAACTCGCCCTCAGCCGATACCACGGCGAAGTTGGTTGCAGTGCCGAAATCCACTATTGTGCAGGGGCCGCCGTAGATATGGTAAGCTTCGACCGCATTGCAGATACGGTCGGAGCCCAGCTGCGAAGGCATATCGTAGCGTATGGATATTCCCAGGTTCATCTCGCTGTTTACCACCATGACCTTCTGCTGATGGAAATACAGCTCGCACATATGCTCCATGGTGTAGTTCATGGACGGTATAACTGAGGACATTATTATACCGTCTACTTCGCGGGTATCTATTTTCAAATGACCGAAAAAGCCCTCCATCTGGGTGCCGTACTCGTCCGCTGTGCGCAGAGAATCCGTACGCAGACGCCATGAGTTCTGGAGCCTGCCGTCCTTGAAAAGGCCGGTCTTTATATTGGTATTGCCTATGTCCATTACCAGAAGCATTGTTTGTAATTATCTCCGTATATTTATTTTTTGTTGATGTACGCGCTCAACGCCTTGCCTACCGCAGTACAAAGTATCACCGCGGCCATTGCCTCAAGCACGCCGTTGAAAGCCACTATGCCCATGAGCGCCTTGAGCAGCGCGCTGCCCGCCACGCCCATTATGTTTGCGGTCTGTTCGAAGGCCAGAAGATACAGGCCGCCGAGGTAAAATACCGTATTTGTCATACTGCCTGCGAAAGCGCTTACACCCATGGCAGCTATCTGCCTCTTGCCGGTACCGCCTATAAGCTCATACAGCGCGGAGGAAAACAGTCCGGTGAGTATACGTGGAAGAAATATGACCGCCAGAATAAGAAGCAGGTTATACGCTCCAAATCCTGTGCCTGTTCCAAGTATCACCGCCGCCGTGGCGTCCGGTGTGGTAAAGCAGCGCATGAGGCTGGTAAGGCCAAAGAAGAATCCCAGTACCGCTCCGCCCTTTTTGCCCAGCACATATCCGCCCACTATCACCGGGATATGCACCGTGGTTATGGCTGCTATGGGAAGGTTTATATAGCCAAGCGGCGTAAGTCCAAGAAGAAAAATCACGGCTATAAACAGCCCGTAAAGCACTATCGTTCTGGTTTGGATACTTCGCATGACAGTTCCTCCTGTTATTTCCCTGCTAAAGGTTAATTTTAGCATCATAGTGCTATACTTTGCAACCAAAGCTTTATCAGGGACCCTTACCATCAGTTGACAAGAGCACACAAGCCCTAAAGGCTTGTTTTGGGACGCTC
>OGRI01003072.1_pt1 | contig 11001 bp, 9 predicted proteins | sample 1553391 | NCBI WGS metagenome assembly OGRI01 (sample SAMEA2580052, study PRJEB22360) | human gut metagenome | reverse complement strand
TCCGTCCGCATCTAATCCGCAGCAATTTACAAAATGTGTATGCTTCATGCCAAGAGCCTGTGCTTTCTCATTCATTTTGGAGACAAAGGCATCTTCACTACCACTGATGTGTTCTGCCATAGCCACACATGTAGCGTATAGAGGTAGTAGACTTTTTAGAAATATATCCTTATATGATGCTTATGCTGAAATTAAATATTGAATATCAAAACAAGCATATATGCCTAATAAAATGAACGTATATATGCTTGTTTTGGCATTCAATAGAAGTCGCATCTCCAATCTTATACTCGTTCTCATAGGATGGAATCTAACTCAAATAAAAAGAAGTATTTCCCTATAGATACCCTGATTTTGAAATATAAATTTCATTTGGTCACTTTGAAGGTGTTGATACTATTGATTTGGTGAAAGATAAAAATTCCTTAAACATTGCAAAGGGTTTAGGATTTATAACAAATAATCGTCAAAAACACTGCTTTATTTTATCTGAACAGGGTTATATGATTCTTACCGAAAAATTATTTTTCAAACACGCTTTAGTAGCAAGTTGAGATACATAAAAAATACGAAAGGAGATTGTAATTTAATGGAAACAATATCAAGACAAGAATTTATAGACATGGTTGCAGCCAAGTCAAATAACAGGTATCCTAAGATTGACCTTTACTACATTATCCGAGATGCATTCTGGTGCTTAGAAGATATTTTAAGAGATGGTAATCGTTTTGAGGTAAAAGGTATTCTTGGCATCTATCCAGAATATATAGAGGAACGTCAGTACAATAACTTCAATAAGGGTAAGGCAACAGTTCCACCCCACTATAAACCGGTCATAAAACCATATTCAAGATTAAAAAGGGCTTGCGAGGAATTAACAGAGGAGCGGTTAGGAGAAGGTCTTAATGAAGCAGAGGAAGACTTTGATTATTCCGAAGAAGAGTAACAATAACAAAGATAATTATTTTACAGAGTGTCCAGTAATGGATGCTCTTTTATTTTGCAATGAACAGGGGACAGAAAGATGTCTATTGAGTCTATATGCAGTCGCATAACATTTTCCATAATAAATAATTAAAAATACATACAGTTTATTTTCTATAATTGATTTTTTCTATGGTATTTCTGCCCTCTGAAAGAACAGGAGGAAATATCATGAAAAAAGAAATTGAAACAAAAATATGTAGTTGTTGTGGAAAAGAGCTTAAATTAAATAAATTTATAAAAAACAGACGATTATGTAAGGTGGGATTCCGTAAGGAATATAAAACAAGTTATCAGTCTGTCTGTAAAGATTGCAGGAATGAGAAAAGACAAAACACATTAAAAGAAAAAGGTATGAGCTTATATGATATTGGAAAACTTGTACAGATAAGAAGGGAATACAAGAAAATAAATCTCAACCGCTTCTTAAAACAGACAGAAGCTAAACTAGAATATTTAGATAGACATGAGAGATTTGTAAAATTATTATATTATGATAACACTTGGATTTCCAACTATGGACGTCCTGTAATAAAAAAGGAAGATGGAACATACGAATTTGTAAAAGGGAAGAGGAATAAAATTACACAAGAAATAGAGTATAGTTTACGGAAAAATATTTATATTAAGACGAAAAAAGCATGGGGTACAAGCAGGAGCGTGTCAGTGCAAGTTCTCTTTTTATGATGATTATAGGAGAAGAGCATGATTTAGGTGTATTTGATACAAAAGAAGAATGCTATGAAGCATTTGAAAAAAGAAAGAAGGAGTTTATTATAAAGCTGGCTGAGAAAACAAAGAAAAAAGATAAGATACCAGAATGTCAGTATCAGGCGATGATTAACTGGGAAGTAAAGGCTAAAGAATAAAAATAGCTGTTGAAAATATGACAAAAGTGCTTTATAATAAACGGCACAAAAATAAATGTTCAGAAGTATTGATATAAATTTGAGATTATGTTATTATTAAAGTGTAATAAATGTTTAAATATTGCATATAAATATAATAGGCATCATGCCTGATATTATTGGTGTGTAATGAATAGCCATGCCATCCCTTTCTGTTGGGGAATTAAAAGATACACAGAAGTTGACCTGATTGGGGTAGGAGAACCAATCTGCTATTCGATTAATAGGCTGTGGATTTCCATAGCCTATTAGTTTTTATGGAGAAATAAATGAGTGCAAGAGAAAAGGATTTAAAAGAGCTTTTAGAATATTATGAACAGAATTTGTGTCATAAAATTTTTAAATATGAACTTAATAATAAGATAAATATAGAGGTTATTTTCTACATAGAAGGATTATGTCATTTGCTAGGAATTCAGCATGTATATGATAATGATAAGCGTTATCAGCCTCTTAGATGGTTTTTATGTATTTGACGAGGAAAGTTATAAATTAACCGGAGAGCATACCGGACGAATCTTTACATTAGGTCAGAAGGCAGAAATTGTCGTTCATTCTGCCAATAAAATGGAGCGAACCATCGACTTTATATTAAAAGAATTCTCTCAGTATAGCGACTATCCAGACCCAGATGATTACTATGGAGACGGAATGCCGTCAAGAAAGAATGAGGATGCAGAAGCCGGAAAATTTGAAAAATTTGAATCTGCGGATGGAGAATATCCGGTAGAGCAGGAAGAATTTGAATTTGACGAAACCGGTGAGAGCCTTCCCGACAAAGACGGCATTCTTTTGAATGACTGGATTGACGACGAGGAAGCAGACAGGTTACTGCATTTATATAATAAAAAGAAGATTGACGAAATCTAATTCAGAATTTAAAAAAGAGAAGCAAAGAATATAATAAAAGTCTAAAAGAAAAAAGAATGAATTTAACAGGCTTAGGAATATAGCATCTATAGCGATGATAGCCAGAATTTACGATTCATACAGTTTTATTCATATATTGAGTGAGTGGTTATCCACCGAAAAGACAGGAAAGGGGAATTGATATGGCAAAATCAGAAGGTATTAAATTAATTGCCAATAACAAAAAGGCATATCACGATTATTTTATTGATGAAAAATATGAGGCAGGCATCGCCCTTCATGGAACAGAAGTAAAATCTCTTCGCATGGGAAGATGCAGTATCAAAGAATCTTTTGTAACAATAAGCAACAAAGGGGAAATCCTCATTAACCATATGCATATCAGCCCTTACGAAAAGGGAAATATTTTAATAAAGATCCACTTCGCGTAAGAAAGCTCCTGCTTCACAAGTCAGAGATTAATAAGCTTGCCGGTCAGATTAAGATGAAGGGATACACATTGATGCCATTAAAAGTTTATTTCAAAGGCAGCCTTGTAAAGGTAGAAATCGGTCTTGCCCGTGGTAAAAAATTATATGATAAGCGTCAGGACATTGCAAAGAAGGATGCAAAGCGAGAGGCAGAAATAGACTTTAAAATTCGTAATTTGGGATAAAATAATTTTTTGGAAATATATTCAAAATGTACTTGAATATATATGAAAAAAATGGTATGATACTCAAGAGATACCTTTGTCAGGTGTTTATCACATAATAAGAAAAATGTAATAAGATTTTGGGGATTTTAAAAATCATACGCTCTGCTACTTACCATTGGCAGGTTACAGCGTTTAATATAGATGTATTGATTTATATTAGGGGATGCAGATGATTTCTATGCTGGATGCATTCGGAAATATAAAATAATGAAGGGAGAGAAAGAAACGTATGAAAAAACAGGTGAAGAATTTATTTGCACTTTTTCTGACTGCTTCTATGGCAGTAAGCCTGGTTCCTGCGGATGCTTTTGCAGCTGTTCATGATGCGGTAAAAGATGCCACAACTACAACAGCTTACGAAAAGGTAGAAGCAGAGAAGAAGGCAGCTCAGCCAAAGGCTGGAAGTGCAGAAGCAGCAATTCAGGAAGCACTTTACACTAACACAGATGAGGTGGATTTATCCAAGTATAATCTGACAGAGCGTAAGGCAGAAAAGCTGACAGATAAATCTTTAGGAGAGAATAAAGACACTAATTTAGTAGATGTTACTTATGAAACAGATGCGAATGGTAAAGTAACTACTATGAGCGTAGAGAAAGATGATACATACGCTTATGCACTTGAAGAGATTGATGAGTTAGCAGCAGATGATGCTGGTGAGGATGATGGATCTGGTAAGACAAAGACAGAAGTCGGACAAGCTTATAAGGACTTAATGGCTTTCTATGAATCACCAGATAATCAGGAGTATTTAGGTATTGCTACTCCTTACTTTACAAGCAAGGATTCTAAAGGTGGTCCAGTATCTTCCCTGTTATCTCTGATGCAGCAGAAGATTTATAAAGAAGGGGATCCCGAAGAGGAGAATCCGGCGAATGCTAAGGTTACATATAAAGATATGTATGATGTCATTCAGGGATATCAGACGACTCTGCAGTATGGTATTCAGCTCTTTGGACAGCAGTTACTTGCAGCAAGAGATGAAGCTTTAGCTCAGATTGATGATTCCATGACGAGAGAGCAGAAGTTACTTGTCTTAAATGACTGGCTTGGTAAGTACTGTACTTTTGATATGGGTGCTATTCAGGAAGAACAGGATAAGAAGAATGATACAGAAACAACAGAGGAAGCAATTCAGGCTATGGGAGAGACAGCAGCTGTCGCATTAGCAGATGATGGTCAGCAGCAACCTACAGAAGAGCAGATTGCATATCTGAGAAATATGTTATTAAATGGCGATCTTAAGACAGCTTTTGAAAGTACAGCCTTTGGTGCATTAGTAAGAAGAAACACTATCTGTGCTGGATATACTTCTGCATATACATATCTTGTTCAGTGTGCATTCCCGGAAATCTATAAAGAAGCGGATGGAAAGACATGGAAAAAGGCAAGCGAAGTAAATGGAACTGACAGCAGTCAGGATAAGAAAGACGATAACTCATCTTCAGAGAATAAAGGAGATACATCCGAGACAGATAAGGAAGAAAACTCTTCAGCAGCTGAAACAGAAACACAGGCTGCAGATGGAGAAGATTCCTCAGGAGATGCTTCCAGTGAGAAAAAAGATGAAACTACAACAGAAACAAAACCAACATATATTGTTGACTTTGTAAAGATTTTCTGGCGTTCTAATGTACAGATGTTAGGTCAAAGCCAGACATTTAGAAACAGCCATTATTTTAATGCTGTTAAGACCGATGATTCTGTAGATAACTGGTATTATGTAGATTCCTGTTATAATGATATTTATGTAGAATGTATGGGACGTAACCGTGTAGAGACAGACGGTAATATGACACATTCCTACTTCTTAATTAGCCATACAAGTTTAGCAAAACAGTTTGATGGAAACTTTGATGAGATTGATACTTTATACACAGATAAGGCAACAGATACTAAGTATGAAGATGCTTGGTTTACAGATGCACAGGGACCAATCAGTTTTGATAAAGATAACTGGTATTATGTGCAGAATACAACTTCATACAGTTCTGGTATGAGTACAAGTAATCAGAAGCCAGACCAGTTAGTATCCTTGCCAAGAACAGCAGCAGCGACAGCTACATCTGACAGTGCTACAGTTTTAGTTGATTACGAAAAAGGTACTGGAGCAGTAAAAGAAGGTGGAGATCTTCTTAAAGAAAGTGCAACAAAGGATGAAGATGTAAACGATAAGATTTATCCAGGTCTTACACATACATCTGCTTACTATGGCGGAGCATTATATCTTAATGCAGATAATCAGATTTTAAAATATGATTTAAGCACAAATGCTATTACAAAAGTAAAAGAATATAATGAAGTTACTGTAAAGTCTGTTGCAGATAACATGGGAACCGGCATTGAGAATAACTTTACAGGAATGACCTTTAAAGTAACAACAAAGGATGATAAAGATGCTATTCATACAGTAGAGAATCATCCAATTGCAGGTTTATCTATTGATTCTCAGGGCAACCTGAATGTAGATATTGCAACAAACTACTGTTATGTCGATAAGTATCAGACAGAGCAGACAAACTACAATAGTGGGTATAGCAATTATAAGTTCCAGGGCACTACTATTAAACGTGGTGGAAGTAACGATAACCAGGAATTCATGTGGAGTGCAGATTTTGTAGAGTCTCAGAAGATGTCAGATGTAACTGGTGAGTCTCATACTCATGAATATGAGACAGTAACTGTGGAGCCTACTTGTGAGAATGTAGGATTCACAGAAGAACGTTGTAAGACATGTGGTGTTGTAAAAGCAGATTCCAAGAAGGAAAGCGAAGCAGAAGACGCTAAGGCAACAGGACATCATTATATTCAGTACAAAGATGAAACTTATACAAAAGAAAGTGACGCAGACGATGCTAAGAACATTGTTGTAAATGCAATCGTATGTACAAAATGTATGAAGGCTATTCCACGTAAGAGCAGTGGTAACAGTGGAAATATGTTTGGTTCCGGCGATGATAGTGATGAGTTAGATATCCCAGAAGGACTGAAGACTGGTCACGAATATACTGGAAAGATTACATCTTTATCTGATGATAAGAAGAAAGGTGACGTAACTGTTAGTTGTGATTCCTGTGTTGGAAAAGAATTAGATTTCTTAGATGAGAAGGATGTAACATTAGAAACAAAGAAGGATGTAGAAGTAACTTCTAAGAAGGAAGCAGAAGACTGTGAAAAGGGTGGAAAGATTATCTACACAGCTAAAGTAACAGTTGGAGATAACGAGTACGAAGCTACTACTACAGAAGAAGCAGCAGCTGAAAAGCATGTTTACAAACCAAAGTTTACGTGGGCAGATGACAATACATGTACAGTAACTTACACATGTGAGAATTGTAAGATTCCAGAAACAGAAGCAGAAAAGTGTGAAGTAACATCTGAAGTAACAGAGCCAACATGTACAGAAGCTGGTAAGACAGTTTATACAGCAACAGCAACAGATAAGAATGATACAAAGCATACAGATACAAAAGAAGTACCTATTGAAGCAATAGGTCATACTTATAGTGCAGATCCAACATATGAATGGTCTAAAGATTATAAGACATGTAAAGCAATCTTTACTTGTGATAAGAAAGATGATACCCAGACAGTAGAATGTACAGTAACACCTGCAACAACAGATGCAACATGTACAGAAGCTGGTAAAGTTGTTTACACAGCAACATGTACATTTAAGGGTAAAGAGTACACATGTCCAGAGAAGAAAGAAGTAAAAGGTGATCAGAAAGATTCTAAAGCAAAATTTGCAAAAACTTCTTACAACCTTTACTCAACACAGTCTGGTAAAGTAAGTCTTGTTTCTGACTACAAACAGGATGGCATTGTTTCCATCAAATCTTCAAATCCATCTAAGGTATCTGTTAACACAGCTGGTGTTATTAAAGCCGGTGTTGTAAAAGGCAAAGCTGTAAAAGTAACGATTACAGCCGTTGTTAAGAGTGGTAAGACAATTAAGACAGTTGTTACAGTAGCTCCAACAAAGATTACTTTAAATGCAACATCTGTTCCATTACAGCTTAAGAAGTCTACAAGCGTAATTAAGGTTGCTAAAGCAACATTACCAGGAGATCAGATTGCTTCATGGAGTACATCTAATAAGAAGGTTGTAACTGTAAGTAAGTCTGGAAAGATTACAGCGAAGAAAGTTGGTACAGCAGTAGTAACAATCACAATGAAGAGTGGTGCTACAGCAAAATGTAAAGTAAAAGTTCAGAAGGCAGCAGTAAAACTTACAAAGATTGCTGTTAATTCTAAGAAGGTTAACTTAAACCTTAAGAAGGGACCTAAGACATACCAGCTTACTGCAACGAAGACTCCAATCACTGTAGTTAGTAAAGTTACATTTACAACATCTAACAAGAAGGTTGCTGTTGTAAGCAAATCTGGAAAGATTACAGCGAAGAAGGCTGGAAAGGCAGTTATTACCGTAAAATGTGCTAAGAAAGTTCAGAAAGTAACTGTTGTTGTAAAAGCAAAATAGTTAGGATATATGAGCGCTTTTAAAGCACGAATATAATAAAAAAGTGATGTTGAAATTCTTATTTCAGCATCACTTTTTAGTGTAAGGAAAGAGTTAGTCTAAGTGAAATTGTGTACTGGATTAACGTGTGGTGGAAAAATGGAAAAGAAAAATAGGTTTAGCATTTTATTAGAACGCTTGATGGGAACAGTGAATTTAAAGAATGTAACTCTAGCTGCCGAACTTCAATATGATGTATCTTACATAAGTAAGTGGATTAATGGAAAAACATTGCCATCAGAAAAAAGTGTAGCGCAGATTCTTCATGTAATCAGTGATTATATTGTGGAATCGGCGACATCGGCTGCACTAAAAACTTTATATATTGAATATCAGGTTGATGTGCCAGAAGATTTGAAGCAGGCAATCTATGATAATCTTGAGGCGGAATATTTTTACGTAAAAGGCCTGACAAAAACAATAGGAGCCGATGTTGCTCCGGAAACGCAAAATTATGCGAAACTGACATTATATCAATTCCTTAAAAAAATGTCACATCCGGCATTACGTCAGGTAAAGTCGTTGAATGTAATTGCTGCGATTGATTTATTAAATATGGAGCATGATGTGCGACTTCAGATTGCACAGATAGACACGGCATCACAGATTCTTCAGAGAGATTTTCCAGAAGTACATTTTTCATTACTGATTAATTTTGACATAGGGGAGAAAGATTATATTTATGATTGTATTTTTATCATTAATATGCTGACGAACTATACGCATATTAATTTTAAGATATACAACTGTATTCATTCCTATGATAAGATTGTATTTTGTGCAAAAGATGCTTACTGTATTACGAGTATGCTTTTGGGGGGCAATTTGTGTTATCAGGTAACGATTAGTGAAGATAAAAAAATGTGTAAAACGGTTTATCAACGATTAGCAACACTTTGTACAAGAGAAGAATTAATGTTTCGAAAATGTACAATGAGGAATCTTTTGCAGGGGTCAGACTATATCTCCCAGATGTTATCTGAGAATCTTTGTTGGCTTCTTGGACATATGACAGAACATTTCCTTCCAGAAGAATTACATAAAGAGCTGTTGGAATATCTGGATATTTCGGATGCGGAAAGAGAAAAGATGCAGAATATTCATCTTTTGGTTGAAGAAGTACTTAAGAAATCTCATGTCAGAATTTTATTATATGAAACAGCACTCAGTCAGTTTGCGATAAGTGGAGAACTTGACTTTTATAATAATAAAATTTTATTAGATACAAGACAGCGCGAACAATGTCTTTCTTATATACAAAATATTATTCATGAAGAAAATGCGATGGAGCTGCGAATCATACATGGGCATTTTGTGATGGATTTTCAATTCAACGCCAATCCAAGCCTGTTTTTATCAAATAACTTGTGTTATTTAAGATTAGATTCGAAAAACATACAAAATAACGTGACATTGCTTAATATAAATATAGCGAAAAAAATGTTTCGTTGTTTTTTTGAGGAAATATGGAGTCATTCGGAAGAAGATGTAGTTATTTCTGATTGGAGAAAGATAGAAAGTATACTAAAACATATGAAACAGTCAGTGGCACTTCTTAAAAAAGTAGATAAAGAAATTTAAAGTGTGAAAAACGTGATTTTATTTAATCACGTTTTTCGTTTTTTTGCCATTTTTATCACTCGATATCTTTCATAAAGTATGGTACCCTTAAATACGATAAAGTGTAAGAAAAATACTATTTGATAAGGAGAATATATAAAATGGAAAAAAATCATAAAGTAGAACTTATTGGAAGACCAAGTATTGACCGCCCTTGGATGAAGTATTATCCAGAAAGTATTTCAAGGTTACAAGTTCCAGAGCTGTCTTTGAATGAGTATTTAAAAGCGAACTGTCCAGGTATGGATATGGTAGCAATGCATTATTATGGAAGAGATGTTTCCTGGGAACGCTTCTTCGTGAAGGTAGATATGGTAGCAAAATCTATGAGTGCCATGGGAATCAAAGAGGGAGATCAGATTCCTGTATTTTACCGTTCTGTTCCTGAATTTATTGTGTTGCTTTTAGCAGCAGAGAAGATAGGTGCATCTTTAGTTTGCCGTGATAATACATTACAGGAGAACGTTGATGCAGTAAAGGAAGCTGGCGCTAAGATTATTTTTGTACATGACTTCCTTCCAAAGGCAGAGGTTGAGGAATATAAAAAGCAGGCAGGGGTAGAAACGATTATTTCATTAAGCCCTTATCATGCAGCTGAAAAAGATAAGATGCCAGAACATATCATTCATGAAATTGATTCTTTCTATACAGATGGAATTCTTTCCGGGGACGGAGTTATGACATGGGAAGAATTTTTAGAAAAAGGAAAGAATTATACAGGAAAGGTTGAGGTTGAGAAAGATGTTAATCGTCCGCTTTTCCGTGCTTATACAAGTGGATCAACAGGAACTTCTAAGCAGGTCATCCATTCTGCATACACAATGATTGGTATTATTGCTCAGATGTCTTTTTATGGTTCTGCTGGAGACTTCCGTCCAACATGGTTACTTACGAATCTGCCACCTTGTCTTATTGCAGTAGTGGTTTCCATGATTTTAGTACCATTATGCTCTAATAAGTTATTAATTTTAGATCCGTTCTGTAATGTGAACGATCTCGATTTAGAGATGATGAGATATCGTCCAAACTGCTGGCCTTTAATCCCTATGTTTATTGAGCTTCTTATGAGAAGTGACAGAATTCCAGAAGATTATGATATGTCCCATCTTTTTGCAGCAGGTGTTGGTTGTGAAGCATTCAATAATGGACAGATTCGTCGTGCACAGGAATTCTTAAAAGCACATAATTGTAAGGCAGTACTTTCAATTGGATATGGACAGAGCGAGGCAGGTTCTAATTGTACTCTTCCATGTTTAGAGCATCCGATTGGTAATGGAAACAGTGGAATTCCAATGCCATTAACAGTAATGAGTATTTTTGAGCCAGGTACACATAAAGAAGTTGGTTATAATAAGCTCGGAGAGATTTGTAAGACAGGTCTTGGAAATATGCTTGGTTAT
>OGRI01003070.1_pt1 | contig 11003 bp, 10 predicted proteins | sample 1553391 | NCBI WGS metagenome assembly OGRI01 (sample SAMEA2580052, study PRJEB22360) | human gut metagenome | reverse complement strand
ACACAAATAGCAATGATTGCCGGAATCAGTCAGCAGCAGGACAGGCTGGAAAGAGAGAAATATATGGAGTATACATTAAATGAATTGGAAAAACGGATTGGCTATTCGTTTCAGGACAAGAAGCTTCTGGAACACGCGATGATACATAGTTCGTATGCCAATGAGCACCATCTTGGAAAACTGGGATGCAACGAGCGCCTTGAATTTTTAGGCGACAGCGTGCTGAGCATTGTTGTGTCCGAGCATCTTTTTGAAAATCTTACTAATCTGCCCGAAGGACAGCTTACCAAGATAAGAGCAAGCGTAGTGTGTGAAAATGCGCTTTATCCCTTTGCAAGAAAAATAGATTTAGGCAAGTATATTTTTCTGGGAAAAGGAGAAGAACATACGGGCGGCAGAGATCGCCACTCGATACTGGCGGACGCATTTGAGGCGCTTATTGCGGCGATATATCTTGACGGCGGATTTGAAGCGGCAAGAAGTTTCATACTGCCGTTTATACCGCCGCTTGACAAGCTGAGTACGGGTAAATTCCTGCTCGGAGATTACAAGACGGTATTGCAGGAAATAATCCAGCAGAACCCAGAGGAACGTGTTACCTATGAGATAAGTGACGAAAGCGGACAGGCGCATAACAAGCAGTTTACGGCGAATGTGCTTCTGAACGGTCAGATAATAGGCACTGGTAAGGGTAAGAGCAAGAAGGAAGCGGAGCAGAGCGCCGCAAAAGAGGCTATAAGCCTTATGGGATATGAAACAAACTAACATTTCGGTATTTATACCGCATTACGGCTGTACGCATATATGCAGCTTCTGCAATCAGAAAACGATAAGCGGACACAGCGAGCCTGTCACTGAAAAGGAGCTTGAAAGCATACTTGAGGGACAGCTTGAAAATCTTAAAGACAGCGGTACAAAGGCGCAGATAGCGTTTTTCGGCGGCAGCTTTACCGCAATAGACAGGGATTATATGATAAGACTGCTGACGGTAGCCAAGCGTTATACAGACGCATATCCTGAGCAGTATGACGGTATACGCTGTTCGACAAGACCCGACTGCATTGACGAGGAAATACTCGGAATTCTTAAAAGCTACGGCATGACGGCTATAGAACTCGGTGCACAGAGTATGAATGACGAGGTACTGACAGCTAACCGCAGAGGTCATACGGCACAGGACGTAAGACGTGCCTCACGGCTTATAAAGCAGAGCGGATTTGAATTCGGACTTCAGATGATGACGGGGCTGTATAAGGACACGGAGCAATACTGCATTGATACCGCAAAGGAGTTTATCGCACTCCACTGCGACACGGTGAGGATATATCCGACGGTGATACTTAAGAATACCGAACTTGGCAGATTGCACGAGAGCGGAGTGTATGACAGCTTTACCTTTGAACAGACAACAAGGCTCTGTGCAAGGCTGCTCGATATGTTTAACAAGGCAGGGGTCGCAGTTATCCGTATGGGGCTTCACGCAAGCCGTGATGTTGAGCAGGAAATGGTCGGGGGAGTATATCATCCGGCACTGCGTGAGATAGCCGAGAGCATATTGTATCTGGAAAAGATGAACGCTGTGTGCGAGGACGGGGGAAAATACGTCTTTTATACGGACAAGCGTAATATAAGCAAGATAATCGGGCAGGGCGGCGCTAACCGCAATGCGCTTTCACAGCGTGGAATTTCCTTTAAGATAAAGGAAGAGAAAGGCACGGATCTCCGTGCGGAGAGGATCGGTTGATGTTTTTTAAATCTATGGAAATATACGGGTTCAAATCGTTCCCCGATAAGACCATACTGCATTTTGACAAGAGAATGACCGCTGTTGTCGGAAGTAACGGCAACGGTAAAAGTAATATAAGCGACGCACTGCGCTGGGTAATGGGAGAGCAGGGCGCTAAAAGTCTGCGTGGAGATAAAATGGAGGATGTTATCTTTCACGGAACTGTACGCAGAAAGCCGATGGGCTTTGCAAGTGTAACGCTGACTATAGATAACTGTGACAGGGCGCTCAGGGTAGACAGTGACGAGGTGGTAATATCCCGTAAGCTGTACAGGAGCGGCGAGTCGGAATATAAGATAAACGGAGCAAAGACACTGCTCAAGAATATAAACGAACTGTTTATGGGTACGGGTCTTGGCCGTGACGGATACAGCGTTATCGGTCAGGGCAAGGTGTCGGAGATAGTAGAATCGGGCGGAAGCAAGCGCCGTGAGGTTTTTGAAGAAGCGGCGGGCGTATCGAAATTCTTAGCGCAGAAAAAGGACGCAGAGAACAAGCTGAAGCGCACGGAGGACAATCTGCTCCGTATCCGTGATATAGCATCGGAACTTGAAACAAGACTCCCTGTGCTCGAAAAGCAGGCGGCAAAGGCTAAAAAGGCGAAGGAACTGCTTTCAAGGGAAGAAGATCTTGATATAACGGTAAGTATGTACGAATTGTCCGCACTTGAAAAGACAATTTCGGAAGCGGAGGACAAATTACTTCTCAGCAAGGCGGAGTGCGAAAATCTCGACAGGGATATAGCAAAGCTGGAGGCTGAGGAAGAGGACAACAACAACCGCAGAATGACGCTCCGTGCCGAGCTTGAAAAGCTGAAAGCCGGAAGTGACGAGGCAAGGGACCGCATAAGCGATATAAAGGCTGAGATCGCCGTACTGCGTAACGATATTTCACACGCAGAAGAAGCTATTGCGGAAACCGAAAAGCAGATAGAGGACGGCAAGAGCGGCAAGGCAAGGCTTGAGGAAGATAAAAAGAACCTTGAAAACGAGATAGAGGAAAAGCAGGCTCTTATAGGTCGGCTGAAGGCGGACAGCGAACGGCTGACGGAGGAACTGACGGGAATCGACGCTGAGGGCGAAACGCTCTCGGGGGAGTATAAGGAGCTTGATGAAAAGCAGGGTCGGCTGTATCTTAAAAGAACGCAGCTGCAGCTTTCGGTACAGCAGATAGAGGCAACCTCCGAACAGCTTTCAAAGCGTAAGGAGGAACTTACAAGAACGGCTGAGAATGCGGCGGCAGAAGCAAAGACGCAGAGAATAAAGCTCAGCGATACCGATGAAGAACTTGAACAGGCAAAGGAAGAAAAGGCCGAAGCCGAGAACAAGCTGACAGGATATAAAAAGCTGTTTGCCAATAAGAACGACAAGCTGAAAACGGCAGGTCAGACGCTTGAAACGCTACGCAAGGAGTACGAAACGAAAGCGTCACGTCATCAGGTGCTTGACGAGATAGACAAGAATATGGCGGGCTTCCAGTCAAGCGTAAAGTCGGTAATAATGGCGGACAGGCAAGGACGGCTCAGCGGTATAAGAGGTACGGTAGCCGATATAATCAGCGTGGACAAGCGTTATACGGTGGCTATTGAGATAGCACTGGGCGGTATAATGCAGAATATCGTTACCGACAACGAGGAAGCGGCAAAGCGCAGTATGCGTTATCTTAAGGAAAACAACCTCGGACGTGCGACATTCTTACCTCTTACAAGCGTAAAGGGAAAGATGCTCGAAGTCGGAGGGCTGAGTAATGAGAACGGCTTTGAGGGTATGGCGTGCGACCTTGTGGAATATGACGGGCTGTATGACGGGATAGTAAAATCCATACTCGGAAAGACGGCGGTCGTTGAGGATATTGATACGGCATCGTTTATTGCGAAGAAGTACGGATACCGTTTCAAAATAGTGACGCTTGACGGTCAGGTCATCAACGCAGGCGGTTCGTTCACGGGAGGCAGTGTCAGAAATGACGCAGGCATAATCGCAAGAAAGCAGGAGCTTGCTTTATTATCCGAACAGATTGAAGAACTCGGTGAGAAGATAAAAGCCGAGAGCGAACAGCTAAAGCCCTTGCAGGCGGAAGTCGCAAAGATGGCGGAGGAAATGGAGGGCTTTTCCGAAACCGTATCGCAGTGCGAGCCTAAGATAGCAAGACTTGAGGCACAGCGTGACGGTATAAAGCAGCTTCTGTCACAGCTTACCGCACAGCGTGACAGTGCCGAGGAACAGCTTGACGCACAGGAAAGAGCCGAGAATGACGGCAGGAAGCTACTTAGCGATACAAAGTCACAGCTTGAAAGCGTGCTTGCCGAAATCGAAAAGAACGAGGAGGCTCTGAGCGAGCAGAGAAGCGGACTTGACAAGGCGGAGGATAAGAGAAAAGAGATAGCCGACAGGATACAAAGGAATAATATGGACGTTCTGACGGTAAACGGCGATATATCCAACATCCGCACAAGGATAGAGGGTATAGACGCATCTATCCTTGCGCTGAGCGACGGCGGAAGCGAACAGCTAAGAAAAATTGAGGAGCTTAAAAACGGCATTGAGCAGAAGAATGAAATCATAATTCTGAAAACGGCTCAGACCGAAGAAATAGCAAAAACGGCAGGCGACAACGAAAAGGCAATCGCAGATAACGTATCGCTCACAAATGCGGCTGAAAAGCGTATCAGCGAGATAAACAAGTCGATAAGGGAACTTACCGAGGCGAAAGAAAAGTTCAGTGCTGATCTTGCCAGACAGGAAGAACGTAAAGGCTCGGCGGAAGGTCAGACCGAGAAGATAATCTCGGGACTGTGGGACAAGTACGAGATGACACGCAGTGAGGCAAAGGAACGTGCGAAGCCTGTAGATGACGCAGGCATATTCATGCTTAAGGCGGAGCTTGCCGAGATAAAGAGAAGCATTGCGGCGCTGGGAAGCGTAAACTACAGCTCTATAGAAGAACTGGAGGAGGTGTCGGAGCGTTACGGCGTTCTTGCAAAACAGCTAAAGGATGTTGAAACATCCAAGACGGAGCTTGAAAGCCTTATTGCAGATCTTATAAAGGATATAAAGCAGAGGTTCACGGAGAGCTTTGACGATATAAATCACCATTTCGGAATGCTGTTCAGCGAGATATTCGGCGGTGGTGAAGCAAGGCTTCAGCTGTCAGACCCGGACGATGTGTTGAACTCCGATGTTGAGATATATGCCGCACCTCCGGGAAAGGTAATAAAGAGCCTGTCGCTTCTTTCGGGCGGTGAAAAGTCGATGGTAGCGCTGACAATCTATCTTGCGATACTGCTTCACAGACCGACACCGTTCTGTATGCTTGATGAGGTCGATGCGGCACTTGACGAGGCAAACGTACAGAAGTACGCTACATATCTTAAGCGTTTCTCGCATAACACTCAGCTTATGGTAATAACGCACAGGAGAGGTACGATTGAACTGTGTGATGTGCTGTATGGCGTTTATATGCAGGAAAAGGGCGTATCGGGACTGTTAAGGCAGGAATTCAGCGAGGAATTTTTAAACGAGGTTGAAAACGCATAGAGACAAGTAAAACGGAAAATGTATATGAAATTATGGGGTAGGAAATGAACAAATTGAGAGTAACAGCTTTATTGCTTGCCGTTATTCTTGCGGTAGGCGGTATAGTGCTTAAAATCTGCGGTTGTGACGCACAGACTGATTTTGAGCCGACACTGTCGCTTGATACCGGACTTAGCTCAGAGCAGGCACAAAAGGATTTAAAATATGTGTATGACACGGTGAGGGCAAAACATCCGGTGTTTCTTATTGACGACGGTGCGGAGAAAAGATTCGGCGACGTATACATAAAGCTGCGCAGAGAACTGATGGATAAGGACAGCGTGACGGTAAAGGAACTGTGGGAGAAATCTGCGGAGCTTGTCTGCACGCTTGATGATGCACATACGATAGTTACCGTATCGGGTACGGAGTATGTAAACGGCGGAATCGAGATAAGTACGGCGTACAAAAACGGAACGCTCTTATCAATTGACGGCATATCGGCGGACAGTATGAAGGAGCATTTCAAAAAGGTGTTCCCGTGCGAGCCGCAGGTCAGCTTCTATGCGGACTATATGTTCGGCGAGGCTCTGGAGTACGGCAGCTGGCTTACGCTTCTCGGTGCGGATGTATCCGACGGGATAGATGTTGTTTTCAGCGGTAATAAAGAAACAAAGCATTTTGATATGACGGACGAGCCGCCCGAAAGAAAACAGCTTGAGCTATGCTCGTATAAGATCGACAAGGAGAATTCGCTCGGTATTTTCACACTCAACCGTTGTGAAATGTTGCAGGAATACACCGATAGGTTGTTAGAATTTTTCAGTGCGGTAAGAGATAACAATATCGGAAATATCGCCGTTGACTTAAGAAGCAACGGCGGCGGAACAACAGAGGTCATAAACGAATTTCTGAGATATATAAATATAAGCGACTATAAGCTGTTCGGCGGAACGGATATAAGAAACGGCGGAAATCTGATCTCGTACCGTGATGAGATAACGCCGAACAAGCCTGTAGACAACGCTTTTGACGGCAAGGTGTATGTGTTGACATCGCAATACACGTTCAGCTCGGCAATGGACTTTGCAACGGTGATACAGGATAACGGCATAGGAAAGGTGATAGGCGAAATACCGGGAAATATGCCGACCGCATACGGTGACAAGCTGGGCTTTCAGCTTCCGGAATCGAATCTTGTACTGAGTGTATCATACAAGAAATTCTACCGTGTGGATATAAACAAAAGTGAAGAACCGCTTATCCCGGACTGTACGGTAAATGCCGATGAGGCTTTGGAAAAGCTGGTTGAATATATAAAGTAGGAGAAAATTTTTCAATGGGATTATTTGAAAAACTGAAAAACGGCTTAAAGAATACAAAAGATGCTCTTGCAAGCAAGATAACGGGAGTTATTAACTCGTTCACGAAAATTGACGAGGACTTTTTCGAGGAGCTTGAAGAAACGCTTATCTTATCGGACATAGGCGCTGTGACAAGCGCAAATATCTGCGAGGCTTTAAGAAAAGAGGTAAAGGCTACAGGTACTACCGACCCTGCGGAAGTGAAGGGGCTGTTAAAGAAGATAATCGCCGGGATACTTGAGGGTGAAAACGAACTTATCCTTGATACAAAGCCGACAGTAATACTTGTTATAGGCGTAAACGGCGCAGGCAAGACGACTACTATAGGAAAGCTTGCATATAACCTTAAAAGCAGCGGCAAGAAGGTTGTCGTTGCGGCGGCGGATACGTTCCGTGCGGCTGCTATCGAACAGCTTGAGGTGTGGACACAGCGTGCCGGTGTTGATATTATAAAGCACTCGGAGGGAAGCGACCCTGCGGCTGTTGTGTTTGACGCTGTAAAGGCAGGCATTGCAAGAGATGCGGACGTTATTATATGCGATACGGCGGGCAGGCTTCACAACAAGAAGAACCTTATGGACGAGCTTAAGAAGATAGCGAGAATAGTAAACAACAATGCGCCCGACAGCCGTGTTGAAACTCTGCTCGTGCTTGACGCTACAACGGGACAGAACGCAGTTAATCAGGCAAGACAGTTCAACGAAGTAGCTGATATAACGGGTATTATTCTTACCAAGCTTGACGGCACAGCCAAGGGTGGAATAATTATCAGCATAACCGACGATCTGCAAGTGCCTGTAAAGCTTGTTACAGTAGGTGAAAAAATAGACGACATACAGCCGTTTTCAGCAAGAGATTTTGTTGAAGCGCTGTTTGAATAATAGAATATTGGATTAGACACTTAAAAGTATAAAATCAGGGGGAATTTTTTATGGATAAGGTTTTGTTTGTAGTTGATATGCAGGAAATGTATGTAGGAAGGGGCAGAGATAAAACCACATACTCATATGATGCCGAATCACTTATCGACGCCATAAATAAGCGTATCTCTGCTTATAAAGCTGAGGAGGTCTTTTATATCGTCAGCTACAAAAAGGGACTTTTGGGTGGAGGAATGCCCAAAGAGGGAACACCTGCGGCTAGCTTTCCAGCAAAGCTGAAAGTTGTATCCAAAAATATTTATTCCAAAAGCAAGCCCGATGCTTTTTCAAACGTTGCTCTTGAAGATTTTATGAGAGCAAGGAATGTGAAAGAGATAGAATTTGTAGGTGTTGATGGTGGTATCTCCGTTATCAACACTGCAATAGGTGCTATTGAATGTGGAATGAAAGTTGTTTTCAACGAAGAATGTATTGGTACAGTTTTCAAAGATAAGGCAAACAAATGCCGTGAAAAATTAAAGAAAAATAAGGTAACTTATATACACAGCTAAAGGAGAAAAAATGAAACTTGTTATTGCAAGCAACAATAAAGGCAAGATAAGAGAATATAAACAGATTCTTGAGCCGCTTGGTTATGAGGTGTTCTCACAATCAGAGGCAGGTCTGATACTTGATGTTGAGGAAACAGGCACTACTTTTGCTGAAAACTCTGCACTAAAAGCAAGAGCTGCATTCAAGCTTTGCCGCTGTGCTGTACTTGCAGACGACAGCGGTCTTGAGATAGACGCCCTGGATGGTGAGCCTGGAGTATATTCAGCAAGATATGGCGGACTCGAAACTGATGATGAGCGTACCGCTCTTGTGCTTAAAAAAATGAAAGAAATACCTGATGATAAAAGGGGAGCACACTTTACCTGTACAATACACTTTATCAAAGCAGACGGCGAAGAGATAGCCGTTGAGGGAAGAGTATTCGGTAAGATAGCTCACGAGCCTGTTGGCGAAAACGGCTTCGGCTATGACCCTATTTTCATGTATGGGAACAAGAGCTTTGCGCAGGTGGACTCAGAAACAAAGAATACCGTTTCCCATAGAGCAAACGCACTGAAAGCTTTGCTTGAACAGCTCACAAAGCAGTAAACTGAAAGGATTTAGATTATGATTACAACTAAACAAAGAGCAGAACTCAAAGGTATGGCTTCGCTTATACAGCCTGCTTTTCAGATAGGCAAGGGTCATAGCCGTTAATTGCGCTCAGTTGGCACAGATAGACGATTATCTGGGAGTTCACGAGCTTGTAAAAATAAAGGTTCTTGACAACTCAATGTACACCGCAAGGGAAGCCGCAGAGGAGATCGCTGAAAAGATATCTGCTGAAGTCGTTCAGGTAATAGGCTCAAAGGCGGTACTTTATAAACGCAATGAGAAGCAGCCTGTTATAAAATTAAAGTCAAAGTAATGAAAATAGGTGTTTTCGGCGGCACGTTCAATCCTGTTCACTTAGGGCATTTATATTGCCTTAAAAGCGTAGCGGAGCAGGCGGGTCTTGACAAGATGATCGTCATGCCTGACAGAATACCTCCACATAAGCAAGCGGAGGACTTAGCTTCCTCTGAGGATAGGTTGAATATGTGCAGACTTGCTTTTGCAGATATCCCATGTGTGGAAATATCCGATTGGGAACTTAAGCAAGAGGGCAAAAGCTATTCAGTGATAACACTCAGACATCTAAAAGAGATATATCCACATGATAAGCTGTTTTTTATAATGGGCAGTGATATGTTGCTTTCATTTGAAGAATGGTATCAGTATAAGGAGATATTATCACTTTCTGCACTTATCTGCGTTGCACGCTCGCATGAGGACATTGACCACATAGAGGTGAAAGCCAAACAGCTCAAAGCCGAGGGTGGAGAGATAATCATAGTAAAAACTGACCCATTTGAGGTGTCTTCAACTGAGATACGTCAAATGCTAAAAAAAAATGTTGATTGCTCTTGCTATTTGAGTGAAAATGTTGTACAATATATAGTGGACAAAAATTTGTATAACCGAGGTTTTCTAAGTGGCAGATAAAAAAACAATAGGCATTTATAAAGCATACCTAAAAGAACATTTATCAAAAAAGAGATACACACACTCTATGAACGTGGCAAATTCCGCTGTGGAGCTTGCAAAAAGATATGGTGCTGACGCAGACAAGGCTTATGTTGCAGGACTTTTGCATGATGTTGCAAAAGAGATACCAGCATTGGAGCTTGCGGCTATAGTTTCTAAATCTTCACTTGATGTGTGCGATATAGAGAAAAAGGCTGTTCCGCTGTTTCACGGTATTGCAGGGGCAGAGCTTGTGCAGACGCTTTTTGATATCCATGATCCTGAGATAATCTCAGCTATACGCTATCATACAGTTGCCTGTGGCAATATGCCCAAGCTTAGCCAGATAGTATATCTTGCAGACCTTATTTCTGCGGACAGGGATTATAAAGACGTAAAGAAAATGAGAAAGTATGCCGAACAAAGCTTGGAGAAAGCAATGTTTGAGGCTTTGAAATTCTCAATAAAAGACTCAGTGGAAAAGGGTAATACTATCCCTGTTTCCACACTTGAAGCATATAATGATTTTGCCGATAATTCAAAATAAAGGAGATTTTTATGGATAATATTTCACAGAATGAAAAGCTGTCAACTATTGTTAAAGCTCTTGATTCAAAAAGAGCAGAGGACATCAGGATAATAGAGATCGGTGACCTGACTATAGTTGCGGATTATTTTGTTATAGCAAATGGTACTTCAAGCACTCAGACAAAGGCTCTTGCGGAGGAAGTTGAGTTCAAAATGAGCCAGCTTGGCATTGAACCTAACAGAACAGAGGGCTATCAGGGTGCAACTTGGGTCGTACTTGATTACGGTGATATCATAGTTCATGTTTTCTATAAGGAAACAAGAGATCATTACAATCTTGAAAGACTATGGTCTGACGGCAAGGATATCGACGTAAAGCAGTTCTTACCAGACGAGCCACAGGATTAATTTTGACAATTATAATTTAACAAAGGATTGATAAAGATGAAAGAATACAATTTTTCGGCCATAGAAAGCAAATGGCAGAAATACTGGGACGAGCATAAGACCTTTGAGGCAAGTAATGACTTCTCAAAGAAGAAGTTCTACGGACTTGTAGAGTTTCCTTATCCGTCAGGTCATGGAATGCATGTTGGACACATCAAGGCTTATTCTGGTCTAGAAGTTGTAAGCCGTAAAAGACGTTTACAGGGCTATAATGTTCTTTTCCCTATAGGATTTGACGCTTACGGTCTGCCTACAGAGAACACAGCTATCAAAACAGGTGTTCACCCAAGAAAGGTAACAGACGACAATATCAAGAAGTTCACGGGGCAGCTCAAAAGAGTAGGTTTTTCATTCGACTGGTCAAGAGTTATTGATACGACCGATG
>OGRI01003064.1_pt1 | contig 11024 bp, 10 predicted proteins | sample 1553391 | NCBI WGS metagenome assembly OGRI01 (sample SAMEA2580052, study PRJEB22360) | human gut metagenome | reverse complement strand
GGATATTTTGGCCCAGTCCGCAGCGGCCGGTGCGGCGCTGAATGCCTTTAACCGAGAACTGCTGTCCACGCATATTCGCACCTGTGTTGCGGAGGATATTAAGGCCGGCAAGGACGAAACGCTGGACGATTTGCTGGCCACATTGCAAAAATTGATGAGATAGCGGCGCATATTGGCGCCGGGAGGTGAGAGTTTGGAACAATACAATGTGACGGGGATGAGCTGCGCTGCGTGCAGTGCCCGGGTGGAAAAAGCGGTGCGCGCCGTGCCCGGGGTGGAAAGCTGCTCCGTCAGTCTGCTGACCAATTCAATGGGCGTTACCGGTACGGCCGCCCCGGAACAGATCATTGCCGCTGTGGAAAAGGCCGGTTACGGCGCCGGCTTAAAACAAAAGGGCGGCGCTGCCCCGCAGCCGGCGGCAGACCCGCTGAAAGATACAGAGACGCCAAAATTGTTGCGGCGGCTGATCAGTTCCGTGGCGTTTTTGCTGATTTTAATGTACTTTTCCATGGGACATATGATGTGGAACTGGCCGCTACCGTCGGCCTTAGAGGGCAACCATATTGCCATGGGGCTGCTCCAAATGCTGCTGACCATTATTATTATGATCATCAACGGCCGCTTTTTTGTCAGCGGCTTTAAGAGCCTGTGGCACCGGGCGCCTAATATGGACACCCTGGTGGCGCTGGGCGCGGCTGCGGCTTTTGGGTACAGCACTTACGCGCTGTTTGCCATGACCGGCGCCCAGGTGGCGGGCGATGCAGACGGCGTGATGCACTATATGCATGAGTTTTACTTTGAGTCCGCCGCGATGATTTTAACACTGATTACCGTGGGCAAAACCCTGGAGGCTCGCTCTAAAGGCAAGACCACAGACGCGCTGAAGCGCTTGATGCAGCTGACCCCCAAGACGGCGGTGCTGCTGGAGAACGGGAAAGAGCGTACAGTACCTATTGAACAGGTAATGTGCGGTATGGAGTTTGTCGTGCGGCCGGGAGAGCATGTGCCGGTAGACGGCGTCATTCTGGAGGGCAGCAGTGCGCTGGACGAAAGCGCCCTCACCGGTGAGAGCGTGCCGGTGGACAAGACCGTGGGCGATCCGGTGTCTGCCGCCACGGTGAACACCTCCGGCTACTTACGGTGCCGTGCCACTCGGGTGGGGGAGGACACCACTCTGTCCCAAATCATTCAAATGGTCAGCGACGCTGCCGCCACAAAGGCGCCCATTGCCAAGATCGCCGATCGGGTGTCCGGCGTGTTTGTGCCGGTGGTGATGGCCATCGCCCTGGTGACCACCGTGGTGTGGCTGCTTACCGGTCAGAGCTTTGGCTATGCGCTGGCCCGGGGGATCTCCGTACTGGTGATCAGCTGTCCTTGCGCATTGGGACTGGCCACGCCGGTAGCCATTATGGTAGGCAACGGGCTGGGTGCCAAAAACGGCATTCTCTTTAAGACCGCTGTGTCTTTGGAGGAGACCGGCAAGGCGCAGATCGTGGTGCTGGACAAAACCGGTACCATTACCGAGGGCGCGCCTAAGGTGACGGACTTGGTACCTGTCCCCGGGGTGGAAGAAAGCCGTCTGGCAGCGCTGGCCTGTGCGCTGGAACAAAAGAGTGAGCACCCGCTGGCAAAAGCGGTGACCGCATACGGCGCGGAAAGGCAAATTACGCCGGAACCGGTCACGGACTTTGAGGCGCTGCCGGGCAATGGATTGCAGGCAACGCTGAACGGCAAACTGCTGCTGGGTGGCAGTCTCAGCTATATGCGTAGTCGGGTGTCGATGCCGAATAATATGGAACAGCAAGCGGCAGCGCTGGCGGAGCAGGGGAAAACGCCCTTGTTCTTTGCCTATGACGGCGCACTGCTGGGTATGATCGCCGTTGCCGATGTGATTAAGCCGGACAGCCCGGAAGCTATCGCAGCACTGCAAAAGATGGGCATTCGTGTGGTGATGCTCACCGGTGACAATCCCCGCACCGCTGCGGCGATCGGTCGGCAGGCGGGAGTGGATCGGGTGATTGCCGGCGTGCTGCCCCAGGGCAAGGAACAGGTGGTGCGCGACCTGATGAGGCAAGGCAAGGTCATTATGGTGGGCGATGGTATTAACGACGCGCCGGCCCTGACCCGAGCCAATATCGGTATGGCCATCGGCGCCGGTACGGATGTGGCCATTGATGCGGCGGATGTGGTGCTGATGCACAGCCGCCTGAGCGATGTGACCGCCGCCATTCGCCTAAGCCGTGCCACACTGACCAATATTCATGAGAACCTGTTTTGGGCCTTCTTCTATAATGTGATCGGTATTCCTTTGGCGGCAGGGGTGTGGATCCCCATTTTCGGCTGGACTTTGAACCCTATGTTCGGCGCGGCGGCTATGAGCCTGTCCAGCTTCTGCGTGGTGGCCAACGCCCTGCGACTGAACCTCTTTAAGTTGTATTCCCCCAAGCGGGATAAGAAAATCAAACACCCGGTGGTGCTGGCAGCACTGCCTATGGAAAAGGAGAATTCTGCAATGACAAAAGTAATGAAAGTGGAGGGTATGATGTGCCCCCATTGTGAGATGACGGTAAAGAAAGCGCTGGAGGCTCTGCCCCAGGTGGACAGCGCCGTTGCCAGCCACACGGACGGTACCGCCACGGTGACCTTAAACGGCGATGTGGATGACGCTGTGCTAAAAAAGGCCATTGAGGACCAAGGCTATACTGTGAAGGACTAAAACGAAAAACGAAAGGCTCTCCGGCTTGTATGCACGTGCCGGGGCGCCTTTTTTTGCGTTCTTCCACCGGGGGTGGAGTCATTTCCACGCACCGTGCCTTGCCAAATGGGCGCTCTGCTGCCTATACTGGAGTTGTCCCCCCGGGCAGAAAGGATGATTGTGTGAAACGGATTTTAGCTCTCTTACTTTGTGTGGTATCGGTATTGGCACTGTGCGCTTGCGGCAAGGCAAATACTGCCCAACCGGCAGGCGCTCGGGTTGACAAGCCACTGCAGCAGCAGACAGAGAACCAACTCCAGCCCCAAAGCAATATTTACCTGACGGCGGATACATTCTATTATGCCACGGAGGATACCGATGAGCAAAACACCTTTGGCACGCCCCAAAAGCTGATGGCCTATGACCTGCTGACCGGCAAGACCCGCACGGTGCTGGACGGGGTGAGCGATATTGCGCAGATGTGCCGCATAGGCAACACCCTGTATTTTACCTGCTATGCTTATACTGACACGGACAAAACCCAGTGGGGCTTTTGTCTGTATGCTTACGATATAAACAAGGATTGGCCAGCATGCATTTACGCCACGCCCAATACCAGTGACGGGGTGGCGTTGGCCCCTTGCGGGTACACGCTGTTCTACCTGTGCAACACGCGGAACCAGGACGGTATGAGCGCAGACGAAAGCGGCAAAGGTGAGCTGCACGCCTGCACAGCCGCAGAGGACAAGGTGCTGCAATCCGGTCTGGAGACGGATCGTGCCTACTTCTATGATTGGTCGGACAGCGCGGCGTACCTGCTGACCAACAACGGCGGTACGGATTCGTGCTATCATCTGGACTATAAGGGCAAAATGACCCCCACCAACCACCGGCCCAAAACAGAGCCACGGGAAGAAAATGCCGAACCCTCGACAAAACCGGTGATTGTGGCGGATTATCAAAATTATTCCATAGAGATCACCTGTACTGTACCCAAAAAGCCGAGAGACAGCGACTGTGGCTATCGTTATATTGCCCGGTATGTGCTCAAAGAAAAAGCCACCGGCAAGTCTTACGCCCTGTGCAGCGGCAGCTACTGGTATTATTACATCTAAAACGACGGTTGTCCCCTTTTGTCGCTTTTGTGCAAAATTGACAAATAATGCTTGCGATGCGATGATAAAACTGGTAATATAGAAAGGCAAAGGGGGATTTCTATGTCTAGTCAAGTGCGTACATATACGGCTAAGGAACGGAATATGTACCTGGTGGGTATGATGGGTCAGAATATGATCTACAACATCATCGGCACCGGGCTGTATTTCTACTTCCAGTCGGTGATCTTTATTCCGGCAATGGCCATCAGTATCTTTATGGCCGTGGCGCGGGTGTGGGACGCCATTAACGACCCAATGATGGGCACCTTTGTGGACCGCACCAACACCAAGTGGGGCAAGTGCCGACCGTATTTGCTGTTTTCACCGGCCGTTATTATGGTGATCACCATACTGACCTTCTGTAACGGTATGTATAGCTCTGCCAACACCCCGGGCAAGAATGCCCTGATCGTGGGCTGGGCTGCCGTGTCTTATATCCTGTGGGGTATGTGCTACACGGTAGGGGATATTCCCTTGTGGGGCGTGACCTCCCGTATGACAGAGGTAGAGAAGGACCGGGCGTCCATTCTCTCCTTTGCCCGTATGGCAGCGGGCCTGGGCGGCGGCGTGGTGCTGCTGGCACTGTATCTGGCCGCTGTCCGCGCCGGCACCGTGGCGCTGGACGCAAGCGCCGTCGTGCTGATCGTGGTGGTGGGCTGCTTCTGCGTATACACTGCCGCATCCCTCGGCAGGCTGATGAAGAACAAGCCGGAGGAAAAGGCAGCAAAGAAGAAAAAGAAAGCAAAAAAAGATTGATAACGCGTACAGAAAGCCAGAAAATCTGCGGATTTTCCGGCTTTTGTTTTTCGGCTTCCCGCGCAGAGCGCAATCGTGTAGGGCAGGTTTTATGGCTTTTATAAAATTCTTCTCCGCCGGATACGTTCTCTTTTGCGTGCCAAAAGAGAACCAGAAAAGCACCCGCTACTTTCGAGGCGCGGGAGGCACGAATTAAGGGCTGCTCGCCCCTAATAACCCCAAAGCTGTTGGGCTCCATACAAAAAATCCAAGTCGCTTCGCTAGAGGATTTTTTGTGTTCCGCCGATTTCGAGTCGCTTGCGCGACGCGCTGTGCGGATAAGCTTGTGCATTTTCTGCTGCGTGAATGCTCCCGCAGGGAGTCAGCGGCAGTAGATGCCGTTTACCATTACGACCTTCCGTGTGAAAAAGCAAATCAGGAAAATCCGCAGATTTTCCTGGTTTGCCAAATATAAAAATAATTTTTCCGATGAATTTGCCCAGAGCAACGCGGAGGGCATTTGAAATCGTTAAACATAGAAAGAAGCTGCAACCAATGGAAGAACTGAAGCTTTACGAGGGCCGTCCTGCCGACTGCACCGGGCGGCTGGAAAAAGAGATCCGTACCTATGACCTGCTGGACAAGCTGGGCATCCCATTCTGGCGCACCGACCACGGCTGGATGAAGGCCGATACCATGGAGGACTGCCATGTGATCGATGCCTGTCTGAATGCCACCGTGTGCAAGAACCTGTTCCTGTGCAACCGGCAGAAGACGAACTTCTATCTGCTCATGATGCCCGGGGATAAGCCCTTCAAAACCAAAGAGCTTTCCCATCAGCTGGGCATTGCCCGCCTGAGCTTTGCCTCGCCCGAGGATATGGAGCAGTATCTGGACTGCACGCCCGGCTCCTCCTCCATTATGGGCCTTGCCAATGATGCTGAAAATAAGGTGCAGCTGCTGATGGATGAGGACATAAAGGCAGGGGAGTACCTCGGCTGCCACCCCTGCATCAACACCTCCTCGCTCAAGCTGCGAACGGCAGATGTGCTGGAAACTTTCCTGCCTGCCGTGCACCACGAGCCCATTTTCGTCCAGCTGACCGGTGAATGAAAGAAAGGACAACACCCATGATCGACAAACAGCGTCTGGAAGCAAAATGTTCCACATGGAACATCACCCTCACCGGCACCCAGCTGGACCAGCTGGATGCCTTTGCTGAAATTCTGGTGGACTACAACCAGAAGGTCAACCTGACCGCTATCACCGACCCCGAGGGGATCGAGGATAAGCACTTCCTCGACAGCCTGCTGTTTGCCAGCCAGCCGGAAGTGGCGGGCCGCATGGTGGATGTGGGCGCAGGCGCAGGCTTCCCGGGCATCGTGACCAAAATCTACAAGCCGGAACTGGAGTTGACCCTGATGGAGCCCACCGGCAAGCGGGTGGAGTTTTTGAAGTACGCCTGTGCCCAGCTGGGCTTGACCGGCGTGGAGTTTGCAAAGGAACGCGCCGAGGAAGCCGCCCGCAAGGCGTGGCGTGAACAGTTTGATCTGGCCTCGGCCCGTGCAGTGGCTGCGCTGCCCATGCTGGCCGAATACTGTCTGCCGCTGGTAAAGGTGGGCGGCAATTTCCTCGCCATGAAAGGTTCTTCCGGTGAGGAAGAACTGGCCGCAGCGCGCGGTGCCATCAAAAAGCTGGGCGGCGAGTACAAAGAGACCCGCACTCTGCACCTTCCGGGCGGCGACACCCGCACCCTGATCCTGTGCAAAAAGATTTCGCAGACTCCGACAGCCTACCCCAGAAACGGCGGAAAAATTGCGAAAGGTCCGTTGAAATAACGAAATATCGATAGAACTTTGTAAAACCCTGCCGAACGAAACTTCTGGCAGGGCTTTTATTTGTGTGATACACTGTGCCTGAAGCCTGAGTTTTCCACGCTTTCCCGGGAAAATGTGAAAAACAAAACCCATCCACCACGCGAAAGGAGCCGTGTATCCATGTTTGAACGCAAAAAGCAGGCGGGCAAGATTTATTTCCTGCCCATCGATCAGATCAGGCCGTCGCCGTTTCAGGCACGGCGGGAGTTCAGCGAGCAGGAGCTGGCTGCACTGGCCCAGAGCATCCGTGAAAATGGTCTGCTGCAGCCCATCTCGGTGCGAAAAGTGTCGGATGGCGGCTACGAGCTGGTAGCCGGGGAGCGGCGGCTCCGTGCCTGCCGCCTTGCAAAAATGAGCACCATCCCGGCCATCCTCTGTGATTACGACGATGAGCGCACCGCCGCGCTGGGCCTGCTGGAAAACATCCAGCGGGCCGACCTGAACCCCTTTGAGCAGGCGCAGGGCTTAAAGGATGTGATGGTGCTGTGGGACTGCACCCAGGCCGAAGCCGCCAAGCGACTGGGCATGGCGCAGCCCACCCTTGCCAACAAGCTGCGGCTGCTGCAGCTGACCACCGACCAAAGGCAGTTCGTGCTGGACAATGGCCTGACCGAGCGCCACGCCCGGGCTGTCCTGCGCCTGCCCGAGAACCGGCGGAGCGAAGCCCTTATCACCATTGCCAAGCGGCGGATGAATGCCCGGCAGACCGACCTGTACATTGAGCAGGTGCTCAATGCCGCCGCCCCGGGCAGACACCGCATCTCCATGGTCAAGGATGTGCGCATCTTTGTCAACACCATCGACCACGCCATCCGGCTGATGACGGACAACGGTGTGCCAGCAACGGCTCACAGGGAAGAGCGGGACGGCTATATCGAATACACGGTGCGCATCCCAACCGCAGCCGCGCAAAGATAAAACGCATCGCAATTTTCACAAAAAATGCAATTCCACAGGGTTTTTACGCAAAATAATCAGGAAACAGGTTCAAAAAGCCGCGCTGATGTGCTATACTAGTCTTTAAAGGGGCTTTGCTGGTGGGAAAACAGCGGGGCCCGGCCTCGAATGTTCCACGTGGAACAAATAATTTTCCCGGGAGGAAACAAAGAGCGTGGCTAAAATCGTTGCAATTGCAAACCAAAAAGGCGGCGTGGGCAAGACCACCACGGCCGTGAACCTTTCGTCCTGCGTTGCGGCTCTGGGCAAAAAGACGCTCATCGTCGATCTGGACCCGCAGGGCAATACCACCACCGGTTACGGCATTCCCAAGCGGAGTGTCGATGTGGGTACTTATGAGCTGCTGATCGGTGAGGCGGAGGCAAAGGATGCCATCCGCAAGACCGAGTTCCGCACTGATGTCATCGGTTCCAACACCCGGCTTGCGGGTGCGGGTCTGGAGATGATCGACCTGCCGGGCCGCGAAAGCCGCCTGCGCAAGGCGCTGGCCTCGGTGCAGAAGGACTACGACTTCATCTTTGTGGACTGCCCGCCCAGCCTGGATCTGCTCACCCTGAACGGTCTGTGCGCCTGCGACAGCGTGCTTATCCCCATCCAGTGTGAGTATTACGCATTGGAGGGCCTGTCGGAGCTCATCAGCACCCTCAAGACCATTCGCAAGAAGTACAACCCCTATCTGGACATCGAGGGCGTGGTGTTCACCATGTTCTCCGGGCGGTTCAACCTGACGCTGCAGGTGGTGGATCAGGTCAAAAAGTATTTTGGCTCCAAGGTCTACAAGACCACCATCCCGCGCACCATCCGCATCTCGGAAGCGCCCAGCTACGGCCAGCCCATCAATTTCTATGAGCCCAAGGGCAAGGGCAGCGAGGCCTATATGGATCTCGCCATTGAGTTCGTAAAGAACAACCGCCCGCATGAACCGGCACGCCGCCGCACAAAAGGGAACAGTGCCCCCGCCGAGCAGAAAAGCGCACTGGAACAAGTGAAGCAGGGGGAAGCGTAACCTATGGCAAAAAAAAGAGGAGGACTGGGCCGGGGCCTGGAAAGTTTGTTTGAGGACACAGCCCCCAGCTTTGAGTCCGATAACCGGATCGAGACGCTGCCCCTGCGGGAGATCGAGCCGGACCCGGCCCAGCCCCGCAAGACCTTTGATGAGGAAACGCTGGCAGAGCTGGCGGCCAGCATCTCAGAGCACGGTTTGCTGCAGCCCATCGCGGTGCGGCCCCACGGGGTGGACCGCTATCTCATCGTGGCTGGTGAGCGCCGCTGGCGTGCCTGCCGGATGGCGGGCCTGACCGAGGCGCCTGTCGTCGTGAAAGATGTCACGGATGAGCAGGCCATGGAGCTGGCGCTGGTGGAAAACCTTCAGCGCGAGGATCTGGACCCGGTGGAAGAAGCACTGGGCATCCGGGAGCTGATGACCCGCTGTGACCTGACCCAGGAGCAGGCCGCCCGCAAGCTGGGCAAGAGCCGGAGCGCACTGGCCAACAGCCTGCGGCTGCTGAGCCTGCCGGAAACAGTGCTGGAACTGCTGAAAAGCGGCTTCATTACGATCGGACACGCGAAGGTCGTTTTGGGCCTGCCTACGCCGGAGCTGCAGGAGGAAGCGGCTCAGATGATAGCGGACAACCAGCTGAACGTCCGTCAGGCCGAAGCTTTGTGCAAAAAGTTGGCAAAGCCCGCAAAAGAGCCTGTGGCCGCGCCGCTGCCGAGTGCGTTGCCGGTGGAGGTGGAAGAAAGCCTCAAGCAGGCGCTGGGCAGCGAAGTCCGCGTGGCCTACCACGACGGCAAAGGCAAGCTGACCGTCCATTTCTATTCGGACGACCAGCTGAAAGCCTTTGCAAATCTGCTGGGGCAGTACAGCGTGGAGTAACCTCTCAGTCTCGCTGTCGCTCGACGGCTCTCTTAAAAGGGGAGCCTGAGCGGAAAAGTTATTAGAAATGCGTACCAAGGCGGGGAACACCGCCTTTGAACGGCACAGCGGGGAACGCCCCCTGTGCAAGCAATAGAGTATAAGGAGAGTTATCATGCTTGACATCAAATTTGTCCGCGACAACCCGGATGCGGTCAAGGAAAACATCAAGAAGAAGTTTCAGGATGCAAAGCTCCCCCTCGTTGACGAAGTCATCGAGAAGGACGCCAAGTACCGCGAGTGCCTGAAGGAAGTCGAGTCCCTGAAGGCTGCCCGCAACAAGCTGAGCAAGGCCAACGGCCCTCTGTTCGGCCAGCTGAAGAAGTGCGACGACGAGGCCAAGAAGGCTGAGCTGCAGGCTCAGATCGACGCCAACAACGCCGCTGTCAAGGCTGACGCCGACAAGATGGCAGAGCTGGAAGCCGAGGAGGCAAAGCTGGCTGAACGCATTCAGGAAATCATGTACACCATCCCCCAGATGATCGACCCCAGCGTACCCATCGGCCCGGACGACACCTACAACGTCGAGGCTCAGCGCTTCGGTGAGCCGGTCGTGCCTGATTTCCCCATCCCGTACCACACCGAGATCATGGAGAGCTTCGACGGCATTGATATGGACGCCGCAGGCCGCGTGGCCGGCAACGGCTTCTACTACCTGCTGGGCAACATTGCCCGCCTGCACGAGGCCGTTCTGGCCTATGCCCGCGACTTCATGATCGACAAGGGTTTCACCTATGTCATCCCTCCCTTCATGATGCACGGCAACGTGGTGCAGGGCGTCATGTCCTTCCCTGAGATGGACGCCATGATGTACAAGATCGAGGGTGAGGACCTCTACCTCATCGGCACCAGCGAGCACACCATGATCGGCCGCTTCATCGACCAGACTCTGGATGAGGCTACTCTGCCCCTGACCCTGACTTCCTACAGCCCCTGCTTCCGCAAGGAGAAGGGTGCTCACGGCATCGAGGAGCGTGGCATCTACCGCATCCACCAGTTCGAGAAGCAGGAGATGATCGTCGTCTGCCGTCCCGAGGAGAGCGCCGACTGGTACGAGAAGCTCTGGAAGAACTCCGTGGAGCTGTTCCGCAGCATGGAGATCCCTGTCCGTCAGCTGAACTGCTGCTCCGGTGACCTGGCTGACCTGAAGGTCAAGAGCTGCGACATCGAGGCATGGAGCCCCCGCCAGCAGAAATACTTCGAAGTCTGCTCCTGCTCCAACCTGGGCGATGCACAGGCCCGCCGCCTGCACATCCGCGTCAAGGGCAAGGATGGCAAGACCTATCTGGCCCACACTCTGAACAACACCTGCGTGGCTCCTCCGCGTATGCTCATCGCATTCCTCGAGAACCATCTGCAGGCCGATGGCAGTGTCACCATCCCCAAGGTCCTGCAGCCCTACATGGGCGGCCTCGAGGTCATGGTGCCTGTCCACAAGAAGTAAGCCTGCTTTCCACCATTCTCCAATAAAATGTTGAAAGTCCCCGCCATTCATACAGGATGGCGGGGACTTTTTGCGTACAGACGTATAAAATCAGAAAGAATGAAAAAATTGAAGATTTTTTTGAAAAAGTTGTTGACAAAACGGGGGTTGTTGGATATAATAATAAAGCACTGTTCAAGTGCAACAAATAAATATGGCGGTATAGCTCAGTTGGCTAGAGCATTCGGTTCATACCCGAAGTGTC
>OGRI01003059.1_pt1 | contig 11044 bp, 10 predicted proteins | sample 1553391 | NCBI WGS metagenome assembly OGRI01 (sample SAMEA2580052, study PRJEB22360) | human gut metagenome | reverse complement strand
GGCAGCCCACAACGCCCGCCGCGTTGCAGCCGAAGCCCATACACATGGTGAGCGCCTGTTTGCCGCAGGCGCAGCAGGTACAGACTCTGCCGGACGAGGCTTCTCCGCCGGCATCTGAATCTCAAACTGATCATCGGCCAGGAAATTGTCATCCAAAGTAGGCGCCTGCGCCTCAAATTCCCAATTATCGTTTTCCTCATAACGCACAGAGGGCTTGGTTGCTTCCGGCGGTGCCGTATCCTTCTGCGGCTCATCACCGGACCATTTTTTCTCGTCGTCCATAGAACAATGCTCCTTTGTTTCAATGTCTTATCAATTATACTATACTTAGACTGCGGTTGCAACCTTTCTTTGCCGATGAAGGTGTAAACAATCTGTAAATCCCCCGCCCTTGCAAAATTCGCTGTCTTGTAGTAATATAGGGGCAGAAAACGCCAAGAAAAGTGCAGCCCCCTGCACGGAGAGTGTTTATGAAAGAAAAACTTGCCGCGCTAAAAATCGAATATCGCACCAACCCGGGCTGGTGTTGGCTCCTTGCCATCCTGTTTCTCTTTCCCCTGCTGCCGGAGTATGTAAGTCCCTTTATTCTGTTTACGGGCTTTATCGTCTTTAAGGTGCAATGGAGCCGGGAGGGGCGAAAGGCCAAGGTGGGCACCATCGGCAAGATGATGATGCTGTTTATGGGCTATGCCATTCTCAGCACCCTGTGGTCCCCCACGTCATTTTCCACTTTTTCCACCGCTGCGCTGTGGTGGGGTATGTTTCTGCTCCAGGTGATGATCTACAACTTGGCCCGCAGCCGGGACAGAATTGATGCGCTGCTGCAAACCTGCACCGCCAGCGCCTGCGTCAACGGCGTGATTGGCACCTTGCAGATCTGCGGCTACACCCTGAACCGCTACGACTGTATTCCGGACGGCGCCGTGCTGGTAACCCCGCTGTACAAGGGACTGGACAAGTTCGTTTACACCCACCTGCCCTTTGCCATCAGCACCAAAACCTTTGACTCCCGAGCCAGCGGCACTTTTTCCAATCCCAATCTGCTGGCCACCCATATGGTGATCGCCTATCCCATTTCCATTTACCTGTTCTTAAACGCCAAAACTAAAAAGCAGAAAGTGCTGTGCTTTCTTGCCAATGTGCTCATCAGTGCCGGGCTCAGTTCCACCCTAACCCGCGCCGGCTGCGTGATTGCTTTGGCCGGCTGGGTCTTTATGTTTATTGTACTGTGCCGCCGGTACTGGAAGCAGATGCTCACCATCTTCCTGCCCACCATTGCAGTGATCGTGCCCTCCATTCTCACCCGGTACGGCATTATCTTCTCCTCCGGGGGCAACGGCGAGGCCAAAAAGTCCTCTGTGGCGCACTTTAATATTTGGGAAAGCCTGATTGATTATGTGCTCTCCCACACCCGGGCATTTTTCATCGGCACCGGCTTCGGCTGTGAGGAAACCGGCAACATTCTCAAGTATATGTATAATCTGGACAAACCCCACGCCCACAATTTTGTTATTGAATTTTGGGTAGAGCTTGGGGTGGTCGGTATTATTCTGCTGGGCATTCTCCTGATCTGGAGCGCCGGCAAACTGCTGGAAATCAACACCAACAATTCCAGAAAGCTGACCCTTGTGTTTTGCGTGTTCACTTCCCTGGTGCTGTACCTGGGTTTTGGGCTGTCGGACTTTATCTTCAACTCCCCCAAGCAGATGATCTTTTTGTTCCTGCTGCTGGGGCTGACCCAATCCATCAGCTACTGCTACGACAAAACCGTCATTACAGACGCCCGCACCCTGGAACGGGCCGCCCGCAAAGAGATCCGCAACACCTTAAACCAATAAGCAAGAGCCGTCTGCCTGGGGCAGACGGTTTTTCATTTTATTTTTTAACAAAGGTATATTGCAAATCCCGTATGAAAGTGGTATGATTTGGGGCAGTATAGGTTTGTAATTCTACTAAATCTAATTAAATGAGGAAAAAGAATGAATATTATTGTTGTTGGCTGTGGTAAGATCGGCTCCACCCTGGTGGAGAGCCTGTCCGCCGAGGGGCACGATGTGGTGGCGCTGGAAAAGGACGCCCACGTTCTGGAACAGATCACCAATATGTATGACGTGATGGGCGTCTGCGGCAACGGCGCCGACTGTGAGACCCTGGAGGAAGCAGCGGTAGACAAGGCGGAACTGGTGGTGGCTGCCACCGGCTCGGACGAGATGAATATGCTGTGCTGCTTTTTTGCCCGCAAAATGGGCGCCAAACACACCATCGCCAGGGTGCGTAACCCGGAGTACAACGACCGTTCCCTTGGCTTTATGCGCCAGCAGCTGAACCTTTCTATGTCCATCAACCCGGAGCTGCTTACTGCACAGGAGCTGTTTAATATTCTCAAAGTGCCCTCTGCGGTGAAGATTGAATACTTCTCCGGGCGAAATTTTGAAATGGCAGAGTTGCGCCTGCGAGAGGACTCTATACTGGACGGCATTCGCCTGATCGACCTGCAAAAGAAGTACCATACCCGGGTGCTGATCTGCGCCGTGCGTCGGGGAGAACAGGCGTTTATCCCTGACGGCAACTTTATTCTCCACGGGGGCGACAAAATCAGCTTGACCGCCTCTCCGGCTGAAATTCAAAAGCTGCTCAAACGCCTGGGCGTGCTGCGCAAGCAGGCCAGAGATGTAATGATCCTGGGTGGCAGCCGCACCGCCTTTTACTTGGCCAAAATGCTTTCCAACACCGGCAACAATGTTAAGATCATCGACCAAAATCGGGCACGCTGCCGGAATCTGTGTGAGGCCCTGCCAAACGCTGTGATCATTAACGGCGACGGCTCCCAGCAGGAGCTGCTGTTGGAGGAGGGGCTGCGTTCTATGGACGCCTTTGTAGCGCTCACCGGCATTGATGAGGAAAACATTTTAATGTCTTTGTTTGCTGCGTCCCAGAATGTACCCAAGGTGATCTCCAAGGTCAACCGCAACGAACTGGGCGATATGGCGGAAAAGCTGGGGCTGGACTGCCTGGTGTCGCCGAAAGACATCACCTCCGATGTGGTGGTTCGCTATGCCCGTGCCCTGCGCAATTCCCAGGACAGTAATATGGAAACGATGTATAAAATTATGGACGGCAAGGCGGAGGCGCTGGAGTTCAAAGTCTGCGGCAGCTCTGCCATAACCCAAACGGCGCTGAAAGACCTGGCATTAAAGCCAAACACCCTGATTGCCGGGATCATTCGAGGCAGAAAAACCATTATTCCCACCGGCGAGGACAAGATTATGCCCGGAGACAAAGTCGTGGTGCTGGCTGCCAATCGCCGCTTGCACGACCTGACGGATATTATTAAATAAGGATTAGAGGAACAGAAACCATGAACCGTAAAATGGTATTTTACATGATCGGTAAGATCGTTCAGGCGGAGGCAGCCATGCTGCTGTTGCCGCTGGTGGTGGCGCTCCTCTATAAAGAAACGCCGCTGCCCTTTCTCATCACCATCGGCATAGCCCTGGTACTGGGTATCGCCCTGTCGCTGATCTTTAAGCCGAAAGACCGGGTGATCTACGCCAAAGAGGGCTTTGTAATCGTGGCCTTTGCCTGGATCGCCCTGTCCCTGATCGGTTGTATTCCCTTTGTGCTCAGCGGCGCGCTGCCCAACTTCTTTGACGCTTTTTTTGAGACCGTCAGCGGCTTCACCACCACCGGCGCCTCGGTAATGGCCGATGTGGAATCCATGCCCCACGGAGTGCTGATGTGGCGCAGCTTTACCCACTGGGTAGGTGGTATGGGTGTTCTGGTCTTTATTATGGCCATCATCCCCTCGGTTACGGACCGCTCCATTCACATCCTGCGCGCGGAAATGCCCGGTCCCATTGTGGGCAAGCTGGTACCCCGCGCCAAGCAGACCGCGCGGATTCTCTATTTGATTTATGTTTTTCTCACCGCAGCGGAAGTCATCTTACTGGTATGCGGCAAAATGCCCCTGTTTGACGCACTGGTGCATTCCTTTGGCACCGCAGGCACCGGCGGCTTTGGCATTAAGGCAGACAGTATCGGCAGCTACTCCACCTATTGTCAGGTGGTCATTACCATATTTATGCTGGTGTTCGGCGTCAACTTTAACCTGTATTTTCTGGCGCTGTTGCGCAACTTCCGCTCCCTATTCAAAAGTCAGGAATTGTGGTGCTACCTGGGCATCTTCGGTGTGGCTACGGCGCTGATCACCGCCAATATTTACAATCTGTACCACAGCCTGGGCAAGGCATTGCAGCTGTCCACCTTTCAAGTGGCGTCTATCCTGACCACCACCGGCTTCTCTACGGCAGACTTCGACCTGTGGCCGGATCTGTCCCGTTCCATTTTATTCCTGCTGATGTTTGTGGGCGGCTGTGCCGGTTCTACTGCCGGCGGACTGAAGGTCTCCCGCGTCATGCTGCTGTTTAAACTCATACGCCGGGAACTGCGTCACATGCTGCACCCCCGCTCCGTAGGCGTGGTCAAATTAGAAGGCAAGCGGGTAGATAACGCCACCTTAAACGGCGTCAGTGCCTACTTTCCCATTTATTTTGCCTTCATCGCCGGGATCTTTCTAATCCTTTCGTTGGAGCCGAACTTTAATATAGAGAGCAACCTGTCCGCCACGGTGTCCTGCTTTAACAACATCGGTCCCGGCCTGGGGCTGGTGGGTCCGGTGCAAAGCTATACCGGATACTCGAACTTGTCCAAATTTGTCCTGTCCATGGCAATGCTGCTGGGGCGGTTGGAAATCTTCCCGCTTTGGTTTGCACTCTCCCCCTCCACCTGGTCCAAAAAATAAAAAGCGCAAGCAAAGACGCACAAGTCCGTAAAGACAGTCAATATAAAAACCCTCTTGATGTAAAATATGCACCAAGAGGGTTTTTATATTTTATCCCGCTTTGCGCACACTAAGAATATGGAATCGCAAAAAATGCAAGCGCTGCGTCTATCCCTGGAGATCGGTGCGGCTATGATGGAAAGCGGTGGCGAAGTGCGCCGCACAGAAGATACAGTCACCCGGATCAATTATGCCGCCGGTGCCACAGATGCCCAGGTGTGGGCTGTGCCGGGCATACTCACCGCCACGGTGATCCTGGCGGACAACACCACCCACACCGGCACCAAGCGCTTGGGACCGGAGGAAATTGACCTGGCAGAACTGGATCGACTCAATACCCTGTCCCGCCGCCTGTGCAGGGGCGAGACAGTAGACTGGACAGTCACCAAACGCCGGATATACAGCAGGCGCACCCGACTGCTATGCACCTTTTTGGCCACTGCCGCCTTTTGCATTTACTTTGGCGGCACTTGGGCAGAAGCGGTGCTGTGCGGCGGATTTGGCATTTTAGTGTCCGGATATCGACCGGCACTGCAATCCGGCTTTACTGCCGTGCTGCTGGACGCCACGGTAGCCGGGCTACTGGCGTTTACGCCGCAGGCACTGGGACTGCCCCTGCGGGGCGCCAACATACTCATTGGCACCATTATGTTGCTGGTGCCCGGGCTGACGGTGGGCAACGCGCTACGAGATATGATTGACGGCGATCTGCTGGCCGGACTGCTGCAACTGGCAGAGGCGGTGCTGTGTGCCCTGGCTATCGCCCTGGGCTGTGCCTTTGCCCTTTGGCTGCCGGGGAGCGTGGGGCGGTGAGAGAGATCCTCTCCGGCGCCCTTGGCACTTTCGCTTTTTCTGTTTTAATGCAGGTGCCGCGGCGACTGCTGTTCTTTACAACTTTTGGCGGTCTGCTGTCCGGCACTGTATATCGGTTTGCCGAAGAAAATGGCATGGGGGCTTTTGGCGCCACCCTATGGGGCATGCTGGCCGTTGCCCTGTACGCAGAACTGCTGGCACGGGTGCTGAAGACCCCGTCCACCGTACTGCTCTACCCCTCTACCGTGCCCCTGCTGCCCGGCAGCGCCATCTACTACGCCATGCAATACCTGTTGTGGGGCCAGCCGAATCAAGCCGTTGCTTATGCTGCACAGACCTTACAGATCGCCACAGGTATGGGGCTTGGCGCTGTGCTGGTGGCGGTGCCCATCCGCCTACTGCGCGCGCATCGAGAACAAAAATAATGCACCCTACCGAGATGGACCCCGGGCAAGGTGCATTTTTTATATTCTTTTAATGGCGGGTATCATCTTCAAAGCATTCGCAAAACCGCGCGGCAAACGCCGGCGGCTCCCCCGCCGCATACAGGTGGGACAAATCGCCAAACTGCTGCACACGGAAAGTGGCAATTCCTTGCTCCCGCTCCTCGGTCACCACTGTGGTAACGGAGGTGGGCAGCGCCACAAAATTGTGCCAAAGGGGCATCGGTGATACAGAGAGCAGGTGACTGAGCAGCACCGCCTCTACGCCAAAGTGACAAAACAGAACAATGGTATCATGATTGCCGTCTACCACATCAAACACTCGACCGTTGTGCCGATAGCCGTGCCGCGCCAGCAGGGTGTCCAAATTGCGGCATACATAGCGATACTCTTTCTCCACATTTTTGCTTTGCATCAGCCGCGTGTTCAACCACGCATCGGCCGAATAGTAATTGTCCTCCCTGCACCAGTAAGAAGGCAGCCGATCCCAACAGCCCTCCACTTTCAGCCCCCGGCGCACCTTGCCGCGGAATTCTTGCAGCCAATCCAGAGTCTCCGCGCTGCGCCCCAACCGCTGCAAAGTGGGTCGTGCCGTGTCCTGCGCTCGGCCCAAAGGTGAACAGTAAAATGCCTTTACATCCAATTGACACAGTCGCTCCGCCAACAGTTCTGCCTCCCGGAATCCCTTGGGGGTCAAAGAGTCCTTCTCATAGTCCGGATCGCCATGGCGCACAATTAAAATTCGCATATCGTCCCCGCCTTTCTTACGCCAGTATACCAGAATTGCAACCAAAATTCAAATGTGGTACAATATGGCTATGAAGATTTTAATTGACGCTGACGGCTGCCCGGTGGTGGATCTGACTCTGCAAGCAGCAGCCGAACATGGGCTGGAGGCCATACTCTTTTGCGACACCAGCCATGAGTTTAAAGAGAAAAACGCCCGGGTCGTCACGGTAGATAAAGGCAGCGACAGCGCAGACTTTGCCCTAATCCGCCAGGTGAATCCGGGAGACATAGTGGTGACCCAAGATTACGGACTGGCAGCCATGGTGCTGGCCAAGCGGGGCTATCCCATTACCCAAAACGGCAAGCGGCTCACCGATGCCAATATTGACACGCTACTACTCACCCGCCACGCAGCCAAGAAAGCCCGGCGAGGCGGCTACCGGCTGAAAGGGCCGTCCAAGCGCACGGCAGAACAGGACAAAGACTTTCAAGCGGCACTCAGGAGGTTGATTGAAGATGCACATTCTCATTGCGCCGGATAGCTACAAAGGCTCTTTGACCGCCCGCCAGGTGTGCGATATATTGGCGCAGGCGTTGCTGACCCACCCGGGGGTGACGGTAGCCACCCTGCCCCTGTCTGACGGAGGCGAGGGATTTGGCACCTGCTGCGTTGACGCCTGTAAGGGCACTATCCTTTACACAAATGCCGTTGACCTATATGGCAATACAATACAAGCACCCCTTTACACCTGGGGCGATACGGCGCTGATCGAGTGCGCCGCAACCTGCGCTTTACAGACGAAAAAGGACATTATGGCCGCCTCCTCCTACGGCGTGGGTATGCAGCTAAAAAACGCCATAGACCTTGGTTTTCACCATTTTATCATCGGCCTTGGCGGTAGCGGTATGTGCGACGGCGGCGCCGGTGCGTTGGCAGCGCTTGGCGTGGCATTTTATGACCGAAACGGGACTACTATCCCCCACCCGACCGGCGGCGATCTTCAGCGGATCGAGCGGTTGCAGATCCCGTCGGATTTTCAACATTTCGTAAAGGGTATGTACTTTACATACGCCTGCGATGTGACCAATCCTTATACAGGCGAAAACGGTGCCGCTGCGGTGTTCGGTCCCCAAAAAGGCGCCACTCCGGCGCAAGTACAACTGCTGAACAACGGTATGGCGCACCTGGCGGCGCTGTTGCCGAATGCTGTCAGTGCTTTGCCCGGTGCCGGTGCAGCCGGCGGACTGTGCGGCGGCCTGTACGGCGTACTGGGCGGTAGCACCCAAAGCGGTTTTGATTTGCTGGCGGCGCTGGCCGATCTGGACAGCGCCATTGCCGGGGCAGACCTGGTGATTACCGGCGAGGGGCGCACGGATCGGCAAACCTTGATGGGCAAACTGCCTTATCAGGTGGCGCAACGCGCCAAAAAGCTGGGCAAGCGCTGTGTGGTTATCAGCGGCGATGGGGACGGCACCCTGGTGGGTGACAAGGTGATCACCTTAGCAGATAAGGACACCCCGCCCCAGGCTGCCATTGCCCACGCTGCCGCCCTGCTGGCAGAAAAAGCCGATCTGCTCTTGCAATAATATGTTTTTAATATTATAATGAAGTATATTTTATGGGCTATGCCCGGAACAGGAGAACAGTATGAAAGTCAGACTTCCCAAACACAGAGAGTTTTTGATCAAATTTGCCGACGGTTATGAGAAAGAGGACGAGGCCTGGCAGGCATTGAATCAAATTGTAGCCGACTACTCCAAGGATGGCAAGAGCGTGTACACCCCCACCTTTATTGAGGACAATGAGGACAAGGTAAAGGCTCTGCAAGAGCAGTACGAATTCACCTACGAGATTATTGAGAAATAAGTATGCAAAAGAAGAAAGCTTATGCAGTATCCACCGCCCATCTGGACACGGTGTGGCGCTGGGATCTGCGCAAAACCATTGAGGAATACCTGCCGGATACCTTGCGTAAGAACTTTGATCTGATCGAGCGTTATCCCGACTACTGCTTCAATTTTGAAGGTGCATTTCGCTATCAGCTGATTGAGGAATATTATCCTTTGGCCTTTGCGGAAATTCAAAATTTAGTAAAGCGCGGCAACTGGTATCCCGCCGGTGCCTGCTATGAGAACGGCGATGTGAATATTCCCTCTCCGGAGGCACTATTTCGCAATATTCTCCTTGGCAATCGGTATTTTCAGGAAAAGTTCGGTGTGCAGTCTAAGGACATTTTTCTGCCTGACTGCTTTGGCTTCGGCCAGGCGCTGCCGTCTGTGATGAAGTACGCCGGGCTACTGGGCTTTACTACCCAAAAACTCAGTTGGGGCAGTGCCTACGGCGTGCCCTTTACCCTGGGTTATTGGCAAGGCGTGGACGGCAGCCGTGTGCTGGCGTGCCCCAATGCCCGGTCTTACCGCTCCAAATTCAGCGGCGACCTGCGCGGCGAAGTGTCCGTCATTGACGATGTGGCAAAGAACGCCTTTGAAGGCGGTCTTCCCTATGCCCAGCACCTGTACGGCACCGGCGACATTGGCGGCGCTCCCACAGAGGAGAGCGTGCAAAGCGTGTGCGCCAGCGCGGCAGAAAATGGGCAAAAAGACTTTGATGTGATCAGTGCTAAGTCCGACCAAATTTTCAAGGACATTGATGCCCTGCCGGACAGCGACAAGGACCGTCTGCCCGTGTGGAACAACGAGCTGCTGATGACCAGCCACGGTGCCGGCGGTTACACTGCCCGGGCGATGGGCAAGCGACCGAACCGCCAATGTGAGGTGCTGGCCGATGTGGCAGAGAGCACCCTCTCCACCGCGGAGCTGCTGGGGGTCTATACCTACCCGCAGGAAACGGTGACCAAGGCCTGGGAGCGGCTGATCCAGCACCAGTTCCACGACGATCTGCCCGGCACCTCCAATATGGACATTTATAACACCGGGTGGAACGACTACCACACCTCGCTGGTGCAGCTGCAAGGAGAATACACCGGTGCAGTGGGTGCCATTGCCAACCGACTGGATACCCAATGGGTAACGGACTGCGCCCTGATCGTGCACAATCCCCTGCCCTTCGCCAGAACAGAATCGGTAGAAGCCCATGTGCGACTGAATCACAACGGCAAGTACCTGCGGGTGCTGGATCAAGACGGTAATGAGCTGCCCAGCCAGGTAATCCGCAAAGAAGGCAAGGCATTTCACATGGCGGTGCTGGCCACCGTGCCTCCTATGGGCTACCTGGTATTAGATGTGACGGCGGCAAACGCTCCCTGCCCGGTAAAGACCGACCTGCGTTGCGGCGAGCACATGCTGGAGAACCGCAAGTACCGTCTGCTGCTGAACAAAAACGGCGATATCGCCTTTTTGTATGATAAAGAGCTGGGGCGCCAGATTTTGGAAAGACCCATTAAGTTGGCTGTGCTCCACGATACCGGCGAACTAAACTACCCGGCGTGGGAAATGCGCAAGGCCGATATTGACAAAGCGCCTTATCTCTATGCCAACACACCGAAGTTTGAGCTGCTGGAGAGCGGCCGCGCCGTCGTAGGCTGCGGTCTCGATGCTCGCCAGCACCGGCAGCACGCCGGCCTCCAGATCCTCGAACTGTGTGCCGAACAGGGCCACGCCGGCCGCGTTTCGGGCGAGGGGGTCGTCCATGCTGTTGAGGGCCTCGACGGTGTCGAAGAACGCGGCCTCTGCGGTGTCTCCACCTGCTGCGAAGGCTGCGAACATCTTGTCGGCGTTTAGGCCGAGGCTCTCGAAGGCTTCCCGGCTCGTGTCGCTGCCGTCCTTCGCTCTGATGTTGAACTCCTTGACGGCGTCGCCGACCTTGTCGATGGAGAACAGGCCGGCGTCAGCGCCCTCCACGAGGGTGCCGATGAACTGGTCGGCGCTGAGGCCGAGAGCCGCAAACTGCGGGCTGTACTCGTTCAGGGTGTCCAGCAGGTCGCCGTTTTTGTCTGCGCCGTTCTGCGCGCCCACGGCGATCAGGCCGTAGGCTTCCTCGGCGTCGATGCCGAAGTTTTTCATCAGGGCCGACGCTGCCCGGGCGCTCTCGCTGACATCGTAGTCGAACACGTCCCGCAGGTTGAAGCCGGCGGCGGTTGCCCGCTCCAGAGCTTCGCCGGTCAGGTCGCTGGCCTGCTGCGTTGCAGCCAGACCGTCAGCCACGTCGGCGAAGTCATCGCCGAGCCCTTGGGCGTAGATGTTCTTGACGCTTTCACCG
>OGRI01003057.1_pt1 | contig 11053 bp, 4 predicted proteins | sample 1553391 | NCBI WGS metagenome assembly OGRI01 (sample SAMEA2580052, study PRJEB22360) | human gut metagenome | reverse complement strand
GGTGCGGCGACGCCCGATTCGACTCGTCTGGCACGCGAAGTGGCCGTGCTGGGCGATTTCCTCGCCGCGGCCAAGAACGCTGCGCCGCAGGAGATCGTCGTAGAGAACGACGTGATGAAGGTGTGCTTTTCGACCGGAGGAGGCATCGTGCGCTCCGTGACGCTCAAAGACTATACCCGTTACGGCCGTCAGGGCGAACGCAACGAACCGATCGAGATGTTCGTCCCCGAAAGCGCGAAGTTCGACCTGTCGTTTTTCATTAAAAACGGCCTGAACAACGTGAAGGTCAATACGTCGGAATATACCTTCACGGCCGATCCGGTCATCCGTACCGACACGGCGCAGATCGTCCGTATGCGGCTGCCCGTCGCCGAGGGCGCGGCGTTGGAATACCGCTACGTGGTCTACGACGAGGCGACGCCCTCGCGCGATTATCTGGTCGACTACACGGTGCGTCTGGTCGGGATGGCCCCCTACATGGCCAACCAGAGCAGCATCGGCATCGCGTGGAGCAACACCTCCTACCGGAACGAGCGCGGTTTCAAGAACGAGAACATGTACACGACGGTTGCCTACCGCGTTCCGGGCGAAGGGTCGATCGACGACCTGTCGATGAGCGAGGGGGCCAAGGAGGAGAAGATCTCTTCGTCGGTGGAGTGGATCGCCTTCAAGCAGCAGTTCTTCTCGTCGGTGCTCATCGCCCGCGACGACTTCCTCTACGCCGACGTGGCGTACGATACCGCATCGCCCGATTCGGGGCTTATCAAGGCTTTTTCGGCCACGATGGCCGTACCCTATACGGCCCAGACCGAACAGTACGACTTCTCGTTCTACTTCGGTCCCAACAAGTACGCCGTGTTGAAGAAGATCGACGACGCGCAGGGCCAATCGCTGCTGCTCGACCGGCTGATCCCCATGGGCTGGGGCATTATCGGGTGGGTGAGCCGCTGGCTGGTGATCCCCGTCTTCGATTTCCTGCGGCAGTATATTCCGAGCTTCGGCTGGATCATCCTCATCCTGGCGATCCTCATCAAGATCATCGTTTCGCCGCTGACTTACAAGAGCTATATCTCGCAGGCCAAGATGCGCATCATCAAACCCGAGATCGACGCCCTGAATGCCAAGTATCCCAAGCAGGACGACGCGATGAAGAAGCAGCAGGAGATGATGGCCCTCTACAAGAAGGCGGGCATCAATCCGCTGGGAGGGTGCATCCCGATGCTGATCCAGCTCCCGATCCTGATCGCCATGTTCCGTTTCTTCCCCTCGTCGATCGAGTTGCGGGGGCAGTCGCTCTGGTGGGCGCACGACCTGTCGTCGTACGACAGCATCCTGAATCTGCCCTTCTCGATCCCCTTCTACGGCGACCACGTGAGTCTGTTCGCGCTGCTCATGGCGCTCTCGACCTTCGGGTTCTCCTATATGAGCTATCAGCAGACGGCCTCCGCACAGCCGCAGATGGCGGGCATGAAGTTCATGATGGTCTACATGATGCCGGTCTTCATGCTCTGCTGGTTCAACGACTATTCGAGCGGTCTGTGCTACTACTACCTGCTGTTCAACCTGCTGACCATCGCCCAGACCTTCCTGATCCGCCGCATGGTGGACGACGGGAAGATTCACGCCGTCATGGAGGCCAACGCCAACAAGGCGAAGAACAAGAAGAAGTCGAAGTTCCAGTTGCGCTACGAAGAGCTGATGCGCCAGCAGGAGGCGCAGAGCCGTTCCGGAAAGAAAGGCACGAAGCGCAAGTAGGCGGAACGCTTCCCGTTCGGGGGACCGCAAACGAAAACGGATACGACGTGCGTCGTATCCGTTTTCGTTTGCAGGAAGCTGCGTTCTATTTTTTCAGGTCGTTTCGTGTCGGATTTCCGGGTGCGATCTTGACCAGCACCACCCCGTGGGGCGGGACTTGTGTCTCGAAGCCCTTGTCGGTAGTCGTGAGGTCTTTCTGTCTCCACAGGTCGCGCACGACCTGCGTACCCCTGATGCCGAGTTGTTTGAGCGTGAAACCGATCTTCGCGGGTTCGAGGGTTTTGTTGAACAACCCTACGGCCATCGCACCGTCTTCGAGGTGCTTGACGTAAATCACCCGTCCCTCCTTTTCCCAGATCGCCGCGGCGTGCACGCCCAGCGGATCCTGGTTGACGGCGATCACCTCGTCGTTGGTAAGCAGCGATTTCGTGAAAGGATCGAGCCGCGCCAGATCACAGCCGATGAGCAGCGGCGAAGCGAGCATGGCCCAGAGCGACATGTGCGTATACTGTTCGTCGGCCGTGAGCTTCGTATAGTGGAGCTTGGGGCCCCATCCGACGAGTCCCACGACGAGCATGTCGGCGTCGGGCCAGTGTCCGGGGCCGCAGAAGGGCGCCCAGCGCTGCTGTTCGAAGCCGATGGATGAGATGCTTTTCCACGTGTCGCGAATATCGCCCGTGGTGCGCCAGCAGTCGGTATACTCCACCCATAGCGGAGCGTCGGCATAGGGTGCCGAGTTGGAGATGCTGTATACGATGTCGCGATCCGTTGCGCGAAGCGCGTCGTGCATCTCCTTTACGTGGTAGAGATCGTTGGGATTCCAATCGTATTTGAGGTAGTCGATCTGCCAGTCGGCCCACTGGCGTGCGTCGGCCTCGACGAAGGAGTAGGCGCCGTGGCGGGACATCTCCTTGCGGTCCTGCCAGTAGTTGCCGCCGGGTTTCTCGTAGCGGAAATTCTCGTTGTGGTTGCCGTCCTTGATCCACTGGTTCTCGCCGTCGGGGTTGTCGGAGTACGATCCGATGTGCGCGGCGTAGGTTCCGATCCAGGGCGAGGAGTAGATGCCGAGTTTGAGTCCCATGGCGTGTACCTGCTCCGAGAGCTCCTTCATGTCGGGGAACTTGTCGTTGGTCTGGATGGCGTTGTAGCGGCCGCCGCGCCGGCCCTGCCAGCCGTCGTCGATGTTGATGTACGTCCAGCCGTGGTTCACGAGCCCCGATTCGACCATCGCACGAGCCGAGGAGAGGACTTGCTCCTGCGTGACGTCGCGCGCCCAGCAGTTCCACGAGTTCCAGCCCATGGGCGGCGTGAGGGCGATCCGCTCGCCGATGACGATGCGAAGTTCGCGGGTGGCTTCCCCGAGTGCGTTGCGTGCGGTGAGTTTGACGAGGTAGGTGCCCGGCTTCTTGACGCGGCCCGTGATGAAGCCGGTCGAGGGATCGAGGGAGAGGCCTTTGGGCAGACCTTCGGCGGCGAATGTCATGGGTCTGTCTCCGGATGCCGGTATGGCGAAGAGAAACTCCGAACCGGGACGGGCCCCGAAGACCTTCGCCCCGTTGATGCGGGGAGTAGGCGGCGCGGGCGGGGTGAGAATGTACTGCGAGAGATCCGGCACCAGGGCGTCGGGGGCCGACTGGCTCCATGCGGGTGTCCACAGAAGCGCGGCCGCGAAGAAAAACGCGAGTAGTCGTTGCATGATTCGATTTGATTTAAGTTAGACATCTATATATTAATGTACCGATCAAAACATAGGATTTCTTCATACAAATATAGGATTTTTCTTTGAAAATTCGAATACAAGTCCTTAAAAGTCAGTTGTAACGGTCGGATTCTTTCATTTTCTTTGAAAATCTTTCCGAAAATCGTGCGAAATCCGACTTCGTGCGGTTTGAGTTAAGGAAGTTCGTATTGGAAAATATTGGCGCGGCGTCGGTTGCCGTCCTTTTTCGATTGCGAGGCGAATCCCAGAAAGAGTTTCCCGCGCCGGATTTTCACCCCTTCGGACTCGATGTATCCGCTTTCGGTGATGCCCGCTTCGGTCAGCGCTTTCAGGTCGGAGACGGCCCGAACTTTCGTGCGGGACTGTACGATGCGGCCTTCGAAATCGTAGACTGTCATGTAGGCTTCTCCCGTCGTACCGTCGTTGTTTCCGCTCGTTCCCTCCATGAGATACATGCGGCCGTCGTGTATTTCGTATCCCTGCCATGCGATGGCGGGCGTCGGGATGCTGAATCGCGCGAGAGGTTGCAGCCGCGAGAGATTGCGGACGCGCACCTCGGGCGTGACGTCTTTTCGGAGCGGATAGCTCTCCGTTTCGCCGCCGTAGGAGAGGGGTTGCAGCGTGACGGTCTCTTCGGGAAGGGCTTTCGCTTCGCTGAGCGAATAGACCACCCAGCAGTAACGGCCCGGAGTGTCGACACGGGTGTAGAGGATGGCCAGCTGGTCGTTCGCCGCGTCGACGGCGGGATTCATGTTGAGGCAGCCGGCTTCGATGAAATAATTTTCGTCGGAGTTCCACGGGTAGTGGGTCGAGCCGGGGTTGTAGCGGATGCGCGAGACGACCTGTTCGTGCCAGTAGTTGCCGTCGTCCACCCGATTGGCGTAATTGCCTACCCAGACGAAACGCTCGTCGCCCGCCTCTTCGACGGCCATGTTCGAGGAGTGGCCGTGGAAACAGAGGGTCATGTACTCCGTAGCCTGTCGGTCGGGCATATTGCGCGAAACCAGAATTTTGTATCGATCGGTCACCTGCGTGTAGAAAATTTCGTCGCGGGAGTCGACGTCGAAGCCCTGCATGACCGTATTGGCCGGCAACTGGACGAACCGGCTGAAAATGATTCCGTCGCTCAGCGGCGCATCGATCCACGTCGTGTTCGAGGAGCGGACCGTGATGCCGATCGCGCATCGGGCGTCGCCGGAGGCCGTTTCGGCCGTTACGGTCGCCGTACCGACGTTGCGGCCCGTGAAGATGCCCCGTGCATCGACCGAAACCGTCTGCGGCGAAGAAGAGCGGAATGTCACGCCCAGCGGGTTGCCGTCCATGTCGTATGCGGTGTCGTTCGCATCGCCGTCGTGGCGGATGCGCAGCGTCGGGCGGGAGGTTTCGCCCACTTCGAGCGTTTTCGATGCGGTTTCGAACGAGAGGGCCGGCGGGGTGTCGGACGTTTTGTTTCCGTTCGAACAGTTCGTAGCGGCGAGGCAGAAGCCCGCTGCGGCGAAGATCAGGGAACAGGTCATGACGAATGATTTCAACCGGCTACCGGCCCTGCCGTTTGCAGGCAGAACCGGTAGCCGGTAGTTGCTGTGATTCATGGGAGGGATCATTCGCCGGCGTCGATCAGTACGGGTTCGAATTCGCATACCGACACCAGTTTCCTGCCCGGACGGCCGGATTCGGTCATTTTCAGCCGCAGGTAGCGTCCCGCTCCGAACCATTGTTCGCTGCGGAAATCGCCGACGACCGTCTTGCTGCCCTCGAAGTCGAAGGATTGCAGGGGCATCCAGGTTTTGCCGTCGTCGGACATTTCGATCCAGCCCGCTTTGAGGTCGGTGACGTAGCTATCGTTGCGGCGCGTGAGTTTCATGCCGGCGTAGTAGCAGGTCTTGCCCAGATCCCAGTCGATCGTCACGGGGAGCGTTTCGATGTCGCCTTGGCCGATATCGTTGTAGCGGTTCTCGAATTTGGTCGATACGTCGCCGTCGATCGTCAGTTCGGGGCCGCGGCCGGTGTACCACGAGCTGCATGCCACGAGGATCCATTTGCTGCGGTCGGTGAAGAGGGGATTGAGCGCGATGTGGTAGAGCACGGTGTTGTCCGCTCCGATCTTGAATTCGGAGTTGCTTTTCAACTGTACGGCCAGCGTGTAGAAGCGGTCGGGCGTCAGCTTCGACTTGTCGATCTCGAAATGCGACACGGCCTCGCGCTTGCCCACTTCGAGCTGCGCCGGCGTGAAGGTGACGGCGTCGGTCGGGATCGGCAGGTAGTTCGTACCGTGCTCGGCGTTGTAGGCGTCGAGCACTTCGTCGCCGTAGACGTATTCGGTCGTGGTCTCCCACTTGTTGTCGAATTCGACGTAGGCGGTGAAGTCGAGCGTCTGGGAGGAGCCCAGATCGCACTCCACCACGCCGGCGTTTCGAACCAGCACCTGGGTCTCCGCCATCTCGGGGTTGATCAGGATGCTGCCGAGCTCCTCGTTCACCTTCGAAGAGGAGGAGGTCAGGCGCAGCGGGATGACGTAGGACGTCAGATCGCCGAGCTGCTTGATCGCCGAGCAGTCGAGCTGCACGGTGAACGTCGTCGAGGGGTGGTCGGCATCGACCGATCCCGTACTGTTCACCAGCCGGTAGCAGGCGGGATCGAGCGCCGTATAGGCAGTGCCGTTGGCCTCGTTGTAGGCCGTGAGGACGTCGTCCGAAAGTTCGATCCCGAGCTCGGAGGGCGTGACGGTGTATCCGCTGCTGAATGCGCGGAAGGAGTAGTCGGTGGTCTCTTCGATATCGTAGAAGAGGGCTTTTTGCAGGTCGCTTTCGAGCAGATAGACGACCGAGTCCAGCAGGTTGTCGTTGCGGTGATCCGCTTCGCAGCCGCCGAGCAGCAACGCTCCGGCGACAGGTATGATGAACTGTTTGAGTTTCATGATTGTCTGAATTGAATTAGGGTTACCAACCGTAGTTCTGCGTGCAATTCGTACGGTCCATCTCCTCCTGCGAAATGGGGAAGAGGTAGCCGCGCGGCGAGAATTTGCGATGTCCGTCGCGGGCGCTGTCATGTGCGCAGAGCGTGCGTTTCCAGAAATCGCCGTTGGGCTTGTGGTCTTTGGCGTCGACGTTCATGCCGTAGACATCGCCGTGCTCCGTTTCGGCTGTCATCCATGTGCGGATGTCGAAGTAGCGCAGGTTCTCGTAGCACAGTTCGACGTGCCGCTCGCGTCGGATCAGTTCGCGCATCTGCGTCTGGTTGCCCACCGCTTCGGGGTAGACTTTGTCGATGTCGGGGACGCCCGCGCGCTTGCGCACCATGTTGAGATAGGTAAGGATGTCCGGATTGCCGGGATCGTATTCGTTGAGCGCCTCGACGTAGTTGAGCAGAATCTCGGCGTAACGGATGATCGGCCAGTCGAGGTAACCCCATGTAGCGATGTCGTATTTATCGCCGTTGGTGGCTGTATCTCGCGTGTAGTCGATGAACTTGTGGGCCAAGTATCCCGTCGCTGTGTAGTTCTGTTGCGTGGCTCCGTAGCCCGAATTTCCGCCGTTGTAGAACTGCATGTCGGTTTTCTTCACGTTGCCGCTGTGCCATGTCATGCCGCTCCAGAAGACGTTGATGTAGAAGCGCGGTTCGCGGTTCTGATACATCATGAAGGTGTTTTTCAACTCGTCGCCGTAAATCGGATGCGTGAAGGTCGAGAATCCCGTCTCGCTGTATCCCGATTCGGGATCGATGATCGGCTGAGCCTGGTCGCCGTTCGTATATCCCGTGATGGGATAACGGCCGTTGGCCATGGCGAAGGCGTCGACCAGTTTCTGCGTCGGGCCGTAGGAGCCGTAGGCTCGGGTACGCGCCGCACGCGGTGTCGTGGAGACGCCCCAGTTATAGGCGGTGACCAGATAAGAGAAAATCCGTTCGGTGACGCCGTTGACCGGACCGACCTTCGTGTAGAGGTCGTGCATGCTCGTATAGGGATCCGTTCCGTCGGCTCCGATGAGACCGTAGATGTTCAGGTCGATCACGTCTTTGGCGGCTTGTGCGGCCGTCTCCCATTTCTTCTCGTCGTAGACCGTGGGGAAGAGCGGGTTGCCGTACTTGTCGATCACGCCCTTGTAGAGGTCGTTGCCGTTGAAGAGTTTGCGGGCCGAATAGAGAAGCATCCGCGAGCGGATTGCCAGTGCGGCGCCCTTGGTAGCGCGACCGTAGTTGGCCGTCTCTCCCGTCCATACATCAGGCAGGCCCTTGCTGGTCTCCCACAGTTCATTCGCCACGTAGTTGATGCACTCCTCCCACGTGTTGCGTTCGCGTTCGTTCAACCCCTCCTGCGTGAAGTCGACCGGATCGTCGCCGATGAGGAAAACGGGCCCGTAGGCGGACATCAGCAGCGAATAGTAGTAGGCGCGCAGGAAGCGGGCTTCATTGTAGTGATAGCCCTTGTCAATTTCCGACATTTCGGGACATTCGAAGACGTGCTGCATGAAGTAGTTGGCCTCGCGGATACCCTTGTATAGGTTGTTGTAGGTTTGCGAACGATAGATGTCGTTGTTCGGATTCCACGTATCGTAGTTGATGAGCGAATAGTTGCGGCCGGTGAATACGATCGATCCGTCGTCGTCGCAGCATGACCACGGCAGTATTTGGCCGCTGGGGTCGCTGTAATTGGACTGGTAACCGTAGACGTTTGTTAGATACTGCTCCGTGGTTTTGGCTTTCTGGAAGATTTGTGCCGCAGTTAGTTGTTCATCGGGCTGGCGGTCGAGATAGTCGTTGCAGGCTACGAACGCGGTGCCGGATAATAACAGCAATCCGAATGTTTTCAATATGTTTTTCATAGTCGTTGTCGTTGGTTTAGAAGCCGATCGTAAGACCGATGTTGATGATGCGGTTGTTGGGGTAGTTCGTGGCGCCGGTCTGCAAGTCGGGGTCCCACAGTTTGAAGGGACTGAACGTGAACAGGTTCACGCCGGAGAGATAGACGCGCATGTTCTGCATGGCCATCTTCTGGGAGATGTGCTTGGGCAGCGTATAGCCGATTTCGAGGTTTTTCAGGCGCATGTAGCGGCCGTTGGCCATCCAGAACGAGGAGTTCTGGTTGTTGTTGTTATTCGTGCCGATGAACAACCGCGGATATTTGGCGTCGAGCCGTTCGGGCGTCCAGTAGTTATCGTAGACATCGGAGAAGAGGTTGGCCTCTCGGCTGTTGCGGGCGATGAAGCCTTGCGTCTGGTCGGTGCGCGTCGAGAAATTTACGTGGCCGACGCCCTGGAAGAAGGCCGAGAAGTCGAACGCCTTCCATTGCAGCGAGAAGCCGAATCCGTAGACGATCTCCGGAATGGCCGTGTAGCCGATCGGTTTGACGTCGTAGGAGTCGACCACGCCGTCGCCGTTGAGGTCGAGGTACTTGATGTCGCCTGGTTCGACGTCGCCGAACGATTGCTTCGGCCATGCGTCGATGTCGGCCTGATCGCGGAACAGGCCGGCCGCTACGAGGCCGAACGTCTGGTAGCGTGCCTGTCCCGTGCGGTTCATGTAGAGGTATTTGTAGTCGGGTTGATCCTGGTCGACGATCATGTTGCGGGCATAGGTGAAGTTACCGCGCACGGTCAGATGCAGGTCTTGGCCGATCGTCTGGTGATATTCCAGCGAAGCGTCGACGCCGCTGTTGCGCATCTTGCCGATGTTCACCCACGGCTTGGTACTCAGACCGACGTAGACGGGAATCGACGCACGTTTCAGAAAGATGCCTTCGCGCCTTTCTTTGAAATAGTCGGCCGATATTTTCAGCTTGCTGAACAGCGACAGGTCGACGCCCACGTTGAGTTTGTGCGCCTCTTCCCAACCGACGTTGGGGTTTGCCCAGTCGCCGAGCCGTGTGCCGGCATAGGATTGGGTGCTCGTACCGAAGTTGTAGGAGTTGCCCGGAACGACCGTTTCGTTGTAGATGAAGCGGCGCACGTTGTCGCCCGTGCCGATCTTGTCGTTGCCCACGATACCGTAGGAGGCCTTGATTTTGAGCAGGTCGATCACGCCCCGCACCGGTTCGAAGAACTTCTCGTTGGAGATCACGTAGCCGGCGGCTACCGACGGGAAGAATCCGAACCGTTTGCCCGGCGAGAAGTTTTCCGAGCCGTTGTAGCCGAAGTTGCCTTCGATGAAATAGCGGTTGTCGTAGCTGTACGTGATACGTCCGGCGATACCCTGGTGCCGGTAGGGAAGGGCCAGTTCGGGCTGCGACTTGTCGATTCCTACGTCGTTGCGCTGCGACTGCTGGTAGAGGAAAAGCGCCGAGAGGTCGTGCTTGCCGAAGGAGCGCGCCCAGTTGACCGACGCTTCGAGGTAGACCGAACGGTAGCCGCTGTGCGACTCGGAGTAGGTCAGGTTGTCGGCGCCGATAACCTTCTGCTGCAAGATCAGGTCGCCGAACTCGTCTCGGCCGCTGGCCATGTACTGCGGGGGTGTCTTGGTGCGTGCCAGATGGTTGTAGTTCTTGGCGTCGAACGAGCCTTTGACGGTGACGGTGAGCCCTTTGGTTACCCAGTCGCCGAGGTCCTGCGTGAGCGAGAAGAGCGACTGCGCCGTGTTGTAGAACTTCTCGCGGTAACCGGTCTGCGTCAGCAGCACGTAGGGGTTCTCGCCGTTGTTGGCGCCGGGGCCGGGCAGCAGGCCGTTGGAGTAGACGGCCGGAAAGACGTTGGGAGCCGATTTGACCGCATAGTCCCAAATCGTCGACGCCGCCGTTCCCGGTTCGTTCTTGCGCTCGAAGGTAGTGGCCAGGTTGACGTTGAGCTTGGTGTATTTGTGGAGCTGCACCTCGACGTTGGAGCGGAAGTTGAACTTGCGGAAGAAGACCGACGTGTTGTACTCCTTCATGTTGTCGCGGGCGAACAGACCGTCTTCGTTGTAGAAACCGCCCGAAATGTAGTATTTGGCCGTGCTGCCGCCGCCCGTCACGTTGACGTTGACGCGCTCGTTGAACGAGAGATCCTTGTAGAGGTAGTCCACCCAGTCTACGTTGGGATAGAGGTCGGGATCGGAGCCGTCGCGGTATTTCTGGATGACTTCGGGCGTGTAGACCTCGCTGCCCGCGGCGGCGTTCCACAGTTCGGCGAACTGCACGGCGTCGAGCATGTCGGGGACTTTGGTAGGCTGCACCATGCCGGCTTCGAAGCGGATGTTGATCTGGGGTTTGCCGACGATACCCTCGCGCGTGGTGATGAGGATCACGCCGTTGGCGCCGCGCACGCCGTAGATGGCCGTCGCGGCGGCGTCTTTGAGGATCGAGAAGTCCTTGATGTCCTCGATGTCGACCAGATCCAGATCACGTTCGATGCCGTCGACGAGCACCAGCGGCGTCGTGCTGCTGCCGAAGGTCGAGATGCCGCGGATCCAGAAGGTCGAGCTGGCGCCCGGTTCGCCCGAACGCTGCACCGAGATCACGCCGGCCAGCTGGCCGGCCAGGTTGTTGGAGATTTTGGCCGTCGGCATCCGGATGTCGTTGACCGAGACCGAGGCGATCGACCCCACGACGCTGGCCTTCTTCTGCGTGCCGTATCCCACGACGACCACTTCGTCGAGTTCGTTGCCGGCCGA
>OGRI01003055.1_pt1 | contig 11057 bp, 9 predicted proteins | sample 1553391 | NCBI WGS metagenome assembly OGRI01 (sample SAMEA2580052, study PRJEB22360) | human gut metagenome | reverse complement strand
CATGTCGCCGGATATTCTGTGCTTTGACGAGCCCACTTCCGCCCTGGATCCGGAGCTGACCGGCGAGGTGCTGAATGTAATCCGCAGCCTAAAAACCGGCAACAGCACCATGATCGTGGTGACCCATGAGATGGAATTTGCCCGCCATGTGGCGGACCAGGTGCTCTTTATGGCAGACGGTGTGATTGCCGAAAGCGGCACTCCGGAAGATCTGTTCAATCATCCCAAAAGCCCGGCGTTGCAAGCCTTTCTCAGCAAGGCACAGAACAAATGAGCCTGCGTTATCCAAAGCTGCTACGCCAGCTGCGTACAGAGGCGCATAAAAGTCAGGCAGAATTGGCAGAGGTGCTGGGCACCTCCCAGACCATGTACGCCCGCTATGAGCGGGGTGCCAATGCCCTGCCTCTGCGCCACTTGCTGACCCTGTGCGAGTATTACGATGTGTCCGCCGATTACCTGCTGGGACGCACCCCCCACCGGCAAAATCCCAATTTGTTATAATATGGCATACCGAAAGCACCGCATTTTGCAATGCGGTGCTTTTTTGTTTGTAATACGGAAAAACCGGCACCCTTTACACAAGGGTGCCGGTTTGCTGTGTTCATGCAATATATTATGCTCTGGGCAGGATTGCCTCACGCTCCGGGCCGTTAGATACCATGATAATCTTATGGCCGATCTCCTGCTCGATGAAGGCTACATAGTCCTTGGCCTCCTGGGGCAGGTCCTCAAAATTCTGGATCCCGCGAATGTCGCAGTGCCAACCCTTTAAGGTCTTCAGCACCGGTTTGCAGTCCTTGAGGATATGGGTGACCGGGAAGTCCTTAATGACCTTGCCGTCGACCTCATAGCCCACGCAAACAGGGATCTCTTCCAAATAAGACAGGCAGTCCAGCGCAGTCATCACCACCTGGGTGGCGCCCTGGCACTCTACGCCGTAGCGGGTAGCCACACAGTCAAACCAGCCCACACGGCGAGGTCTGCCGGTGGTAGCACCGAACTCGCCCTTGTCGCCGCCGTGGATCCGCAGTTCCTGGGCCTTATCCTCATCCAAGATCTCAGACACAAATTCCCCGGCGCCAACGGCGGAGGAATAGGACTTGGTGACCAACACAATATCCTCGATCTTGTGGGGCGGCAGCCCGGCGCCGACGGCACCGTAACCGGCCAAAGTGGAGGAGGAAGTAACCATGGGATAAATGCCGAAATCCGGGTCCTTCAAAGTGCCCAGCTGGCCCTCCAGCAAAATATTTTTACCTTCTTGCACCGCCTTTTGCAGGTAGGCGTGGGTGTCGCACACATAGGGAGCGATCTTGTCTCTATACTCCATGCAGGTGGCAAACAGATCGTCTACATGCAACAGCGGTTTGTGATACACATGCTCCAGCACTAAGTTCTTTAAGGTGCAGATATTTTCCAGCTTGGTACGCAGCACTTCCTCGTCAAACAGCTCGTTAACCTGAATACCGATCTTGGAGAACTTGTCGCTAAAGAACGGGGCAATGCCGCTCTTGGTGGAGCCAAAGGCGTTCTTGCCCAGGCGCTCCTCCTCATAAGTATCCAGCAAAATGTGATAGGGCATGAGAATCTGGCAGCGCTCGCTGACCAACAGGTGCGGGTTCAGCCCGGCAGCCTTTACATCCTCCAGCTCCGTGATAAACTTGTTAATATCCAGCGCCACGCCGTTGCCGATGATGCAGGTGGTGTGGTCGTAGCACACGCCGGAGGGCATCAGGTGGAATGCAAAGCGCCCATGCTCGTTAATGATGGTGTGTCCCGCATTTGCGCCGCCCTGAAAGCGAATAACAATATCGCTCTTGGCAGCAAACATATCCGTGATCTTGCCTTTACCCTCGTCGCCCCAGTTGGCGCCAACGATCGCTCTAATCATAGTAGTGTACCTCTTTCACTCCAAAGTGCCCCTACAGGGGCCATACAAATGTATTATACTAAATTCCATAAAGAAAAGCAACGAAACCCTGCAAAAAGGTTTGTTTTTTGCAGGGAATTCTTTTCGTTTACAGCAGTTTGCGGCCCATAATGACGCCCATCACAGAGGCCATCATCAACCCGCGGGTCCAGCCGCTGGAGTCGCCCAGGCAGTGCAGGCCCTCTACGCTGGTGTTAAAGTCCGTGTCCATCTTAATCCGGTTGGAATAGAACTTCAATTCCGGGGAATACAGCAGCGTTTCATAAGAGGCAAAGCCCGGCACCACATGGTCCATCGCCTGGATAAAGTTGATAATATTGGTCATGGCCCGGTAAGGCATGGCGGCGGTAATGTCGCCGGCCACAGCGTCCGGCAAAGTGGGGCGCACATTGGACTGGGCCAGCTCCTTTTCCCAAGTACGCTTGCCGTCCAGAATATCACCAAAGCGCTGCACCAAAATGTGACCCGCTGCCAGCATATTGGTCAGCTCGCCCACCTTTTGCGCATAGGCAATGGGCTGGTTAAAGGGATAGCTGAAATTGTGGGAGCACAGGATCGCCAAGTTGGTATTGTCCGACTTCAATTCCTTATAGGAATGGCCGTTAACCACCGCCAGGTCGTTGTCGTAATTCTCCTGGGCCACAAAGCCGCCCGGGTTCTGGCAGAAGGTGCGCACCTTGTTCTTAAAGGGCTTTGGATAGCCAATGAGTTTGCTCTCATACAGGGCCTCGTTGACCTTTTCCATCACCTCATTGCGGCACTCCACGCGCACACCGATGTCTACGGTGCCCGGCTGGTGGGCAATGTTGTGCTCGGCACAGATCTTCTCCAGCCACTCGGCGCCGCGACGGCCGGTGGCCACAATGGTATGATCCGCCCGGATCTCCCGCTGGGTGCCGTTTTCCGTCAGGATCACACCCTCACACTTGGTGCCGGAGAGGATAATATTGTTGCACTCCACGCCAAAGATGATCTCTACCCCATTCTCCAGTAAATACTGCTCCATGGCGTAGTAGATCTCTCTTGCCTTTTCCGTGCCCAGGTGGCGAATGGGGCAATCCACCAGCTTCAGCCCGGCCTGAATGGCCCGCTTGCGAATGGCCTTCACCTCGTCCGTATTCTCCAGACCCTCGATGTGGGTATCTGCACCGAACTCCAGGTAGATCTTGTCCGTATAATCAATGGTATCCTGCGCCAGGTCCGCACCGATCAGGGAGGGCAAATCGCCGCCTACCTCATAGCTCAGGGACAGCTTGCCGTCCGAGAAGGCGCCTGCACCGGAAAAGCCGGTGGTAATGTGGCAGTAGGGCTGGCAGTTCATGCACTTCTTGGTTTTGGTCTTGGGGCAGGCACGGTTCTCAATGGCCTTGCCTTTCTCAATAATCAAGATCTTCTTTTTGCTGCCGTGGCGCAGCATCTCAATGGCGGTAAAGATCCCGGCAGGGCCGGCGCCGACGATGACTACATCATACTTCATCTGTTTTTGCACCTCGTTTAACTCACTTGCCGACAGGCATAAAAAGAACCGTCCTCCATTCCGTTGGACTGAGGAATGTGACGGCAGTTTGCGTTGTAACTATACCATACTTACCGCCTTTTGTCAATGAGTTGAAATGGCGTATAAAATATGCTATATTAGATAAAATAGATATTCTGTTATAAGGAGCAAAAAAGTTGAAGGAATACAATGTTCTCCAGTACGGTGCCGTCGGCGACGGCGCCACCAACGACGCCTTTGCCATTCAGCACGCCATTGACGACTGCGCCAAAAACGGCGGCGGCCGGGTGGTGCTGCAAAGCGGCTATGTGTTTTACAGCGACTCCATTCGCCTGCGATCCAATGTGGACCTGCATATTCAAAAAGGCGCTCGGCTGAAAGCCACCGGCAATATTGACGGCTATATCCGCCCCAACAAGCTCATCAACGACCCCAAAACGGCGTTGATCGGCAACCCGGTCACCGGCAAGCCCAGCTTTGTCTTTCTCTACGGCTATGAGGCAGACGGCTGCACCATCAGCGGGGAGGGCACCATTGACGCTAACGGCCATGCCTTTGTGCAGCGCAAGGACCAATACTATGTGACCGGCGACTTCTATCCCCGCCCTACGGTGATCTATGTGGAGAAGTCCAACCACATCACCTTTAAGGACATTACCATTGTGGACGCACCGTTCTGGACCCTGCACCCGGCCGGGTGCGACGATGTGCTTATTGACCGTATTCGCATTCTCAATGATCTGGATGTGGCCAACAGCGACGGCATTGACCCGGACCACTGCTCCAATGTGCGCATTTTGGGCTGCCATGTGGAGTGCGCCGACGACTGCATTTGCCTTAAGGCCAGCAAGGGCAACGCCGAGTACGGCCCCTGCGAAAATATCATCATTGACGGCTGCACCCTGGTATCTACCTCCGCTGCCATTAAGATCGGCACCGAGGGAGTAGGCGATTTTCGCAATGTGCTGGTACAAAACTGCGTGATCTCCCGCAGCAACCGGGGGCTGTCCATTCAAATTCGGGACGGCGGCTCGGTAGAGAATGTAAGCTATTCCAATATTATCATAGAGACCCGGCGCTTTTGCCCGGACTGGTGGGGCACGGCTGAGCCCATCACCATCACCGCCTTTGACCGGGACCAGAATACCCGCTGCGGTAAGGTAAAGAACATTCGCTTCTTTAACATTACCGCCAAGGGCGAGAACGGCGTGCTCCTTCACGGCACAGCGGAGAACCCCATTGAAGATGTGCGCTTTGAGAACTGCCGCATTACCCTGACCAAAACCAGCAAGTGGCCCTGCGGGCTGTATGACCTGCGCCCCTGCTTGGACTACGGGGTGGAAAAGTACCAAAACGCCGCCTTCTTCCTACGCCACGCCAAGGACATTACCATTGAAAAAACCAAGACCGACTGGGGCAACCTGTGTTCGGATTACAGCTGTGCGGTAGACGCCGCCTATGTGGACAATCTGGAGCTGATACGCCTAACCGGCCATGCCGCCGACCCGGCAGAGGACGACCTAAAGCTGCGCCATGTGCGGCTGGTAAAATAAAGGAGTAAAAATATGGTACAAATACAAGGCTACAAGGTAAACAAGCTGCACATGGAAAATACCGTAGCAAACGGCACCGAATTGCAGCTGCAAAACCAGGTAAAATACAATGTAAACTACATGGACGATGTGCACAAGTGCGTGGGGATCCTGTCCTTTCGCATTACCGACGGGAATATGAACCCCTTTGAGGTGCAGATTGACATGGTGGCGGAGTTCACCTACGACGAAGGGGATGACAAGGCGGACATTCACACCCAGTCTTTTGACCAGATCTATCCCTTCCTGCGCCAGATCGTCAGCCAAATGGCCGGCCACTGCGGCGTGCCCGGGCTGATGATCCCCATTATGCGGCTGAACAAAGACACCGTGACCGTTGGCGGCCCGGACCAGTCGCCCCTGAACTGATATGGACAGACTGTGTGAGAACTGCTGGTACTTTGTGTGCGACGGCGAGGGCGAGGACGCCGAAGAGGGCTTCTGCGACCTGATGCTGGACGAGGACGAGTACGCCCGCATGCTGGAGAGTGACACCTCCGCCGGGTGCAAATACTTCCGTCCCGATGTAGGCGAGTACGGCATTGTAAGGAAACAAAACTGATATGGCCGAGTATTTTGATCTGCTGTCCCCCACCGGGGAACCCCTGGGGATCACCAAAGAGCGAAACGCCGTCCACCGGGACGGGGACTGGCACCCCAGCGTGCATATCTTTGTGATACAGGGTGACCGGGTACTGCTTCAACGACGAAAGTGGGACAAAGAGTCTTTTCCCGGCAAGCTGGATCTGGCTTGCACCGGCCATGTGGACGCCGGCGAGGACTACCTGACCGCCGCCCGGCGAGAACTGCAAGAGGAACTGAACCTGGCCGCCGGTGCCGATGACCTGCGCTACCTGTTTACCCAAAAGTTAGAGGTGGATGCAGACTTTGGTCACGGCCGCTTTGTCAGCAACGAGCACTGCCGGGTGTATCTGCTGAATCCTGCTGTTCCCCTGACCACTCTGCGCTACCAGGCGGAGGAGATCGACGAACTGGTATGGGTAGACCGGCATACGGACATTACCGGTGCGGATTATTGCCTGCTCCCCGCGGAGTGGCACAAGGCCATGGGTCTGATTTTCGGGGCGTGATGAAAGTATAACGCACCCTACAATTGTACCAAAAGGAACCCGTAGGGGCGGCAATTTGCCGCCCGCGGGCGGATAATATCCGCCCCTACGAATAAATAAGCACCCCAAAAACACAATAACCCCCGGGCACACAAGCGGCGACTTGTGTGCCCGGGGGGTATTTTATACCCATTTACGCTGTTAAATATGCAGCACGGCGGTGGCAAAGCCAAAGTAGATCAACAGGGAAATAGCGTCCACAATGGTGGTTACAAAGGGGGATGACATCACCGCCGGATCCAGTTTCAACCGTTTGGCGATAATGGGCAGAGAACAGCCGATCATCTTGGCCAAAGTGACCTCAACAATCAGGGTCAGGCTGATCACCAGATCCACCTTCAAGGTCACGCCGGTCATACCCAGCATCAGTCGATCCACCAACAGTACCTTGACAAAGTTAATGACCGCCAGGCTGGTGCCGCAAAGCAGACCCACCCGCAGTTCTTTCCATATCACCTTGAAAATATCCCGCATATCGATCTCGTTAAGAGACAGGGCGCGAATCACGGTAACGCTGGCCTGACCACCGGAATTGCCGCCGGTGTCCATCAGCATGGGGATGTAGGCGGTCAGCACGGTCACAGCGGCCAGTGCATCCTCGTATCCGCGGATGACCATGCTGGAGAAGGTGGCGCTGATCATCAGGAACAGCAGCCACGGTGCGCGGCTCTTGTACAGATCCCACATGCTCTGCTTGAAGTAGGGCTTGTCGGAGGGGCCGATTGCGTTCATCTTTGCAATATCTTCGCTGGCCTCGTCCTGCAGGATGCTGATGGCATCGTCAATGGTCACGATGCCCACCAGCCGGTTCTCGGCGTCCACCACCGGAATAGCCAGAAAGCCGTATTTCTCGAACAGGTTGGAAACATCCTCCTGATCGGTGGTGGTGCTCACGCTGACCACATTGGAATCCATCAGGTCCTTGATAGGCTCTTCTGTGTTCTTTGCCAGCACCAGCGCCCGCAGGGACACCACGCCGATCAGCCTGCGGCTGTCATCGGTCACATAGCAGTTGTTGATGGTCTCCTTGTCAAAGCCATTCCTGCGGATGGCCTCCATAGCTTGTGCCACGGTCATGTCCGGCCGCAGCTCCATCAGCTCGGTGGTCATCACGCCGCCGGCCGAGTCCTCCGGGTACTTGAGCAGCTCGTTAATCATGCGGCGGGTGGTGGGGTCGGCCTGACCCAGAATGCGCTTGACCACGTTGGCAGGCATTTCCTCCACAAGGTCGGTGGCATCGTCCACGAACAGTTCGTCCACAACAGCCTTCAGCTCGGTATCGGTCAGGCCGTCGATCAGCTTCTGCTGGGTCTCAGGGGCCAGTTCGGTGAACACATCTGCGGCCAGATCCTTCGGGCACAGACGGAACAGCACCGGGAGCTTTTCTGCAGGCAGATCCTCAAATACCGCCGCAAGGTCGGGCGCGGGCAGAGTTTCCATCACATCCCGCAGGCTCTGGTATTTCTTGGCATCGTCCAGATTTGCCAGCATGGTCTTGAGGGTATCGATCGAGATTTCAGACATAAAAAAGCTGCCTCCTTTTCAGTGGCAGCTCTCGTTTCTTCTTTTCAGGGAACGCAAACACGCACCGTGTGCATTCACACACAGCAGGGTCTGCGCAAAGCAGAAACGGCGGCTGCCATCATATAAAATAATCGGGGAGAAAGACTGCTGCTACTGCCAGCAGGTTCCATGACAACCACCTCGTTTTCCTGTTGTAAAAAGACACTTTTTGTCTTTTCCGCCCATTACTTTACCACTGCTTTTTTGCCGCGTCAACCCTGCTTTTTAAATTTTTCCGTTTCTTTACAAAAAGTAAAAGTGCCCGATGACATTTTTCGTATCATCAGGCACTTTTATCCTGTCAGAGCATGTCCCGGGCGGGATGGAAGGCTCTTTGCTTACAGCGTTTCTACCGTATCAAACATTTCTTTTGCGGCTTCCACAGCATCCTTGCTGCCAAACACCACCCGCACGCCGTTTGCCATGGCGGCACCCAGCTCTGCGGCCTGCTCCTTCAGCAGTGCGGCATCCACCGCACACAGGGCCTTGCGGTCTGCCGCCATCATTTCATCAGTGATGCCGCAGAAATACCGGCGGTCCGTCTCGCGGGCCTCAGCACGCGGCTTGCGGGGGGTGTCCAGCTTGGCCACAGTACCCACAATAAAATCGTTCAGGTCTTTTTCGGTGTACTCCCGTGCTGCCAGTTCTGCCGGACCTTTTGCAAAGGTGTCGTAGCTTTCCTTTACATGGGGGTCGCGGTAGGTGTACAGGTATTCCACGCCGTCCGAGGAGAGCATTCCGGTGCCGTAAGCGCCGCCCACCTCGCGGATGTTGTGCCACAGATATTCGTAGCTCATCACGCGGGCCAGCGCCTTGCGGTCGCTGCGGCGCTCCATGGGCCATACCTGTACATCGTAGTTCACACCGCCGTCAATGATAAACGCTTCGTTCACCGGCGGTGTCAGCGGCTCCACATAGGGCTTTGCCGCAGCGCGGCCCTCGGCAGCAAAGCGGCTGTCCGGCAGCAGAGTGCGCAGCTTTGCAAGGGCATCCTCGCTGCCGTACAGGCTGACCGTCAGCTCCGCGTGCTGCAGCACCTCTGTGCGCAGGGCATCCAGCTTTTCACCCAGTGCTGCCCAATTGCCGCGCTCCTGCACGCCGCACAAGAACTTGTAATAGCTCACACCGCTGCAGCGTTCACTCACCGCACCGTCCACCGTGTAGTGGGCACTGGCGCGGGTGGCTGCGTATACATTGCCCTGCTGGATGAACTGCTGTTCCATGTTCAACTTCTGCTGGCTCAGCACCCGTGCAAAAGCAGCTTCTGCCGCCGGGCCGGTAAGGATGGTATCATACAGCCATTCGCCGCCCAGCTCCACAGCCTTTTCCAGACTGCGTTCCAGCAGGCTCAGGCACAGGCTCAGCTTGGCATGGCAGGGTGCACCCTCCTGCCGCCCAGTCCAGATGTCCAGCTGGGTGCGGCTGTCGCCCAGCCATGTGCTGCGCAGAGTGTTCAGTTGCTGAGCGGTGTGTTCGGTGCTGTCCAGCTCGTCCAGCACATCGGTCAGCAGGTCCAGATACGGCATGTCCTCAGGCTTCACATTGCCAAGGTCATAGTAGAAGTTCAGGTACAGACTGCCTGCCGAAGGGTGATGCAGCAGCTGTGCCCCGGCCAGAAGTTCCCGCTCGCCTGGGGCCGTCCTTGCTCCGTCGCCAAGGTCGGCAACGGTCAGCGGGTGCTCCAGCACAAGCTTGCCGTCGGTGCGGATGGGTTCGCCCTCCTCTTTTTTAGGCAGGGTGGGCACCTGCACCACCTGCACCGGAGCCGGTGCAAACAGCTCACGCAGCAGTTCATTGAACCAGCCATCGGCCATCTTTTCCCGCAGGGAAGCAAACAGCCTGTCCGTGTGCAGCAGCAGAGTGGGGTCGCCGGTGTGCAGCCAACCGGTGGAAGCATTGATGGCATCCAGCACGCCGTCTGGCAGGGTGCCCGGGCGCTCCAGCGATGCAAACTCTGCTGCGTTCAGGGAAGCCAACAGCAGTTCCTGCGGGATGCCCTCGGCCAGAATGCCGTCCACTGCCTTGCGCACAGCGGCAGCAAACTTGCGGGCGCTCTCCTCGGTGGCACCGCGCAGCACCAGTTCCAGCACCGGCTGCAGGGTGCTGTCGTCAAAGCCAATGTCAATATCTGCGCCCAGCTTTTCGGCCAGCAGCGCCGCCTTCAGCGGGGAGTTATTGGTGCCAAGCAGGGCATCCAGCAGGATCTCCACGCCCAGCTGACGCTCCCGGTCTGCAAAGGCACCGGTGTACCATGCCAGAGCACACTGCACCTCGTCCGGCTCCGGGTTTTCGGTATAGTAGGGCAGTTCCACGCAGGCACCCGCCTGCTCGTGCTGCACGGTCAGCTGCGGACGGCTGGTGCCCTTGGGCATTTTTGAAAGATAATCCCTGTCCAGCAGTTCCAGCTTTTCAGCCATATCCATTTTGCCATAGAGGGTAATGCAGCAGTTGTCGGCGCTGTAGTGGCGGTGATATACCCGCTTATACTTTTCATAGGTCAGCGCCGGGATGCTGGCCGGGTCGCCGCCGGAAACAAAGCCGTAGGCCGTATCCGGGAACATGGCCCGTTCCAGTGCATTTTCCAGCTGAGCATCCGGTGCAGCCAGAGCGCCCTGCATCTCGTTGTACACCACTCCGCTCACGGTACCGTCGGCACTGCGGTGCCAGCCCTCCTGCTCAAACACGCTCTTGTCCACCATGGCCAGCGGGCAGAACACCGCGTTCAGGTAGACATCCATCAGGTTTTTGAAGTCGGTCTCATTGGGCGTAGCGAACGGGTAGACCGTCTTATCCGGGAAGGTCATCGCATTCAGGAAAGATGCCATGCTGCTTTTGAGCAGCTGCAAGAACGGCGAGGTCACCGGGTATTTTTCGCTGCCTGCCAGCACCGAGTGCTCCAGAATGTGGAACACGCCGGTGTCATCGGACGGGAAGGTGCCAAAGCCGATGCCAAACGCCTTGTTGGTATCCTCATTTTCCACCAGCAGCACCGTGGCACCGCTCACATCGTGGGTAAGCACGGTCAGGGTTCCGTGCTGTTCAGGGCAGTCCTCGGTACGCACGAGGGTATAACCGGGAAATCGTTCCATTTCGTTTTCTCCTTTGTGGTTTTGAAATCGTTTGACACTATTGTATCATTCGCCGCTCAAAAAGACAATTACCGGTTTGTTAATAATAACCAGAAGGACGATTTTCAACCATTTGCTTCCCGTACAGAGCGTTTTCGCGTAGATTGAGTTTAATGCCTTTTGTAAAAAGCATTACCGCCAGGTATGTTCTCTTTTGGTTGCAAAAGAGAACCAGAAAGGACGGCGGTGCCCGCAGGGCATGAAAGCCCCAGTGGG
>OGRI01003049.1_pt1 | contig 11064 bp, 18 predicted proteins | sample 1553391 | NCBI WGS metagenome assembly OGRI01 (sample SAMEA2580052, study PRJEB22360) | human gut metagenome | reverse complement strand
ATTTCTTCACATGATTATATTTTTTACTTGGATCTTTACGATCCGCACGCTGTTCGATGATTGCACGACCTGTTGCTCTTGGGACAATATTCCAGTTCATTTTTACTTTACCATTTACTTCTTCTGCACCAATAGACAAGAAGAATTCTGCAAGTTTCCACTGCATACGGTCGTACAATAAAAGACTCTCATTCATTATGCACACACCTTCCGAAGTTTCCACTTTCACTTTTAATTCTGCTCTTGGGCATGCCGGTGCCTTATCACTTCCTTCAAAACGTCCACGTTCAAAGCTTTCGATTGTGAAATCATATTCACCTTCCGGAAGGAGCACATAATCGGCTCCTTTCTCAATTTCATCATCCCATCCTAACTCTCTTCCTTTTAATTCTTCACTCATATATCTATACCTCCTGTTTATTTATCAAACGGAATATCATAATGACTCCGCATTGTTTTGATTACATCTAATACCTGCGGCCATGCTCCAATCAAGCAGCCGTCAACAAATTCCTGTGGCAGATTCTGAAAGGGCGTTCCTTTCGGGAAGAAGCCCCTCTGATATACTGCTTCCATAAGTTCTTCTTCTGAAACTAAGTTTGGATACATCAGATCTCTTAATGCTTTTGGAATATAATCTGCAATGTGGAATACGGAATCTTCCACTTTCTTTCCCGTTGATTTAACCGGTTCTTCAACCTTGGCGCCCGTATCGAAATCAACTTTTTCATCTGTATCCTTTGGAATATTCATAAAATCATTATCTTTTACTGGTGGTTTCTGAATTTCAATCGACTTTTCTTCTTTAGGAGCCGGCACAGATTTCTTTGTTCCTTCGATAATCTCTGCAATCACAGAATAATCAAATTCACATTCTTCTGGTAATCCGAAACGGTTCTTTGCATCCCAGCACGGATAATGCTGGGTGTACATGGTACGCTTACCGCCCTGTCCTTTATGTTTCTTACCGTCTTTCCCTACCGCTACAGAAAATGTCTTGTAATTTGCAAAAAGCAGCATATCCGCCCATTCCTTAACCAGTGGAGAAGTCTGGGACTGTGTCTTTTTTCCAAGCTTTAATTCCCAACGGTCATAAGCTCCAAGTTCATCCGGCTGTTCGAATTTCCGAAGCTGTGCATGAGCTGTTAGGACCACATTGATGCCAACCTCAATCAAATCCGATAGCTTATTTAAGAACCGTCCGAACTCTTCTTTTGTGTAGACATATCCATTGCCATAGCCGAAATCTTCAATTCCTTTCTTGTTATGAACAGCACAAATATGTTCCACGCAAAGCAATTCTGCCCAGTCAACGGTATCGATTACCAACGTTCTGCACTCATCTGTATGCGTCTTGATATATTCGATTTCATCAAAAAGCATGTTCCAACTGGTAGGACGTGGCAGTCTTGCCACATCCATATCGTTAGTACTTCCTTCTGTATCAATAAACACTGCTCCCGGAAATCTTGCTGCGAATGTTGATTTACCAATACCTTCAGGACCATAGATCACAACTTTTTTTGCTTTCTGGATTTTTCCTCTCGTAATTTCCATTAAAATACACCTGCTTTCCATGTTGGAGCTGCCGGAGCTTCTGCTTTACCGGCTTCCAGATCTTTGACTACATAACCATCTTCAATAATGATGCTGCATTCATCTCCAGTGCTGACTCTTGTAGCAATTGCCTGTAAGCCTTCCTGTTCCAGCCACTGTCCAAATTCATTCAATGTTACTAAATCCATCTGTTCCAGTTTGTCCAATAACACGAATCCACATTTCGGATTCAGTTTCCGGACAATTGCAGTGGAAACTTTAAGTCTGTCAGATCCGGACATGTTATCCCACTGCTGGCCTTTATATATAAGCTCACCTTCCTTTACGGACAATTCCGGTAATGGAAGATCTGCAGCATTCAAAAGTTCTGTCTTCTGATCTCTCACACCTTCAATCTTCTTTGTCAGTTCATTGTACTGGTCCTGATAAGCCCTGGCATCTTCCTCTGCCTTATCCTTATCCAGATTCGCTCTGACTTTACGATTGATTTCTTCGATATTGGCGATGCTTGCTTCCAGCTCTGCTGTTGATTCATCATGGATCTCACTTACCGTTTTATTGGCTGCTTCCAAGGCTTCTGATAATGCCTCATGCCGTTCCATCTTCTCCTGAAGCATCTTTCTGAGATTCTCAATCTCCATATTCAGGGAATCGTATTCCGCTTTCATATTCACTGCATTCCGGCGGTATTCCTCATTTTTACCGTTTCTTGCAAGAATCTCCTGCTGCTGTTTAATCAGATCTGATGGAGACACCAGATCTTTCGGAGCATCCGGATAATACGGCTGTTCTTTTGCAAACTTTACTTTCTGATCAGCTGTACGTCCTACATACAATCTTTCATTGTAAAGTTCTTTTTCCTGTTGCTCTAAAGCTGTCAGCTGATCACCCACACCAATAATTTTTAATAATGTCTGCGCTTTTTCTTTTCCGGAGGATTCCATAAACTTCGGAAGATCCAGCGCAAATTGTTCCACGAAATCATTAAGCAGCTGCTGTCCGCCTTTGTTTCCGTTCGGATCTGTTACCTTTAAGCTGCTGTTCTTTCCTTTGCGCTCTACAACCAAACCATTGCTCATAACAATATGTAAATTTGGCGGTATCGTTGATCCGTCTCTGGTTGCATTGGAAGGCTTGTATCTATCTCCTCCAAGCGCCCAGGCAATAGAATCCAATACAGAGGTCTTTCCCTGATTGTTATTCCCACCGACGATCGTTAATCCGTTCTTTGTCGGTTCAATCTTTACGGCTTTGATTCTCTTCACATTTTCAATTTCCAACTTATTAATCTTGATACTATCTGCCATCTCTATTCATCTCCTCTTTTCAATATAGGAAAATCTTTTAACATCTTCTCCATCCACTGCTCTGCATCCCGATCACCTAACCCGGTAACATGCATATCGAATCCAACCAGCAGGCCTAAGATCACATCTCCTACAATAGGATTCCCATGTTTGTCCGTGTCGTAAAAATAGCATCCCATCGGATTCATCGGAAGATTCTTCACAAGACCTTCTTCATCAACGATCATGACTACTTTGGTTTTGAAATAATCCCGTAATTTCTGAGTTCTCACCAACTCTACATATCCGCCAACTTCTTCTCTCAAGCTTTCATGATCAAAATCCAGATCAATGATCGAAATCTTATTATCCGTTGTAATTTTCAGCGTCTTCATCTTTTCTCCTCCGCCTGCTTAATTGTGTCAGTTACAATATCTGTCAGAGCTTCTTTTGCCAGTTCTTCTGGCATATGTTCACGAAGTGATTTATACATTGCCGCTGTAACTCCTTTGTATTCCTTTATCAGTTCTGTTCCTGATCCAAGTAGTTCTACATGGCATCCGGTTATTCCGCTGCAAACGGACTGTGATGTTGCTTTAATCATTTGACTAATTTCCTTTCTTCTCATATAATATAGTTGACTAATTTTCTGAGCGCCCGAAGCTTGCCGGCTTATACGGGTGCTCTTCTTTGATTTCTCCTTGCAATGTCCTCACCTCCTTCATCTCACAAGCAACCAGATAAATAACATTGCATCAAATGCAAGTCCGATTGCGGCGCCGATCAGGATCTCTAACACCGTTTCTCTGATGATTCTCTGCCATTTTGTTCTTGGTCCTCTTCTTTTCATGCTTGTCCTCCCTTCTACCGCCTAAGCGGTTTTCTCTTTCTGGTATCCCAGATATCCAACAGCTACACGATTCAGCTCATTCACAATTTTTTCTCGTTCCTCTGCAGATAATGTAGCCATGTCTCTCTCTACTCCATCGATGATTACGATGTTTATATGTTTCAAAACTGCATCACCTCTTTATAGGTTATGTATCACTGTTTGTACTTGTTGCATCTTAATCTTCAATATGAATCGCACGATCGGCTATTGCAACTGCTCGTATGTACGGTGAAATCTTTCTACCAATAATTCCTGGTAATTCTACAGGATACTTCATACACTTTCCGCACGCCGGACAGTAATTTGCTTTTTCTGGAAGTCCCACAAAGCATGCCGGACATAAGCGTTTCTTTTTTCTCGTTTTTTCTAATACTTCTTTTGATGATTCACCTTCTCTTCCATCCGTATTTTTTGTTGTTGATCTTGGAAGTGTACGCACATCCATCTTTAAAGTCAGCTCTGGAAACATCCTTCCCTCTTCGTGCACAAGATTAAAATCGGTGATGCCTTTTAACATCATTCCATCCAAAAATATATGACCATCTTTAACTTCCAACTGGTGTAAATCTCTATTCATGCTCTTCTCCTCTCTTCTGTTGCATCTTCCTCAAATCTCTCCTATACTCTAAATACAAGCACTGCTATGCTCTGAGTATTTATGAAAGGAGATACATTGTATGGATCCTAATTGGCACGCCCAACTAATGGTTGATGAAATTAACAAACAAAGTGAACGTGACGCCTTTTTAAAAGAAACCCACGATACTCTTTTACAAATGCAAGAAGCATCTAAACAGGAATCTACTATAAATTCGAAACGCTTTATAATTCAGACTGTTCTTTCTGTAGCATCTCTAATTGTTGCAACAATTGCTGCTGTTGCCTCCATAATTTCTTTGTTGTAAGAACTATAGATATTTGATCGATAGCCGTTAACACTGCGGCTATTGATACTAATAAAACGGATACGCTTTCAGCCACTCTCTACTCCCTCCCTTCTTCTGAACCTGTTTCATCTGTTGCAAATAATTGAAACCATTCCTACGTTGTGGTAATATTCTTTTAATCACAATGAAAGGAACATTTTTTATGAATACAGATTTTGATAAAATTTACCTCACACACAAAGAGAGTTTTTTGCTCTTTAAAATGCGATTCAATCCGAATACTTCTCAGGAATCTTTGGGTGAAAGTTTTCAAACATTTCGAAAATACGATTTGATTCGTTTTAACTTTCAAGAAGCCGAAAATGAATATTCACCTAAAAAATACACTGGAACAGTGCGTTTATCTGACACCTATTACAGGTACTGCATTCACACCAGGCGTAATCGCTTTTACCGATATCTCACACCTGTCACAGTTGCGTTTTTAACAACAGTAATAACAAATTTGTTACAAGAGCTGTGGCTGCCGGGACTATTAGATTGGCTACGGGGTCTCCTTTGATTGCTTCAATTATCATTTTTATGTACCATTTCATTTCGTATCCTCCAGACCACCTTCTACAAACAGAGACATACACGATTCAAATCCACTAATAAAACCATTCTTTTCACAGGCTTGCGCATAGTCCAAAACCTTACATTCCAACTTATTAAGTTCTTTGAAATCCGGAGCAAACTGCTTCAGGGTGTCATACATAGTGTCATTTGCTTTCTTCATCTCGTCCGATTCTGTGCACTCTCTCGTATCATTAACGCAATCAAAATATAGCTGTTCCAAACGCTTACGATTCATTTTCATTAATCCGTACCTCCCAAAAAACTTATCAATCTCCTACATCTGCAACGGCCGTCAAATCTTCTTTAACTGCGTAAGGTTCGCTAACCATAATTCCGTCATCCTGTACACTGACATCAATTGCCACATGATGCTCATTGGCAAATCTAAGAACAACCACATCTTCATCGTCAGAATCCACTGTCTCTCGAATGTCCGAAAGCGAAAATCCTAACAAAGGAATGAATATCTCCTTTTCTCCACAATAATTAAAGTTTCTAATCTTTTTCATCTCGTACCTCCTACGCTATCTGCTCCAAATATGCCAAGTCTTTTACTGTCTCCAGCCTCTTCTTGCAGTCTTGGTAGATTTCCTTATAGTGTTTTCCAGCGACAATCCCCGAATCAATCACGCATAAAATGATATGCTCCATAAGAGACAAATTATTGAGCTGTGTCACAGTAGCTTCGTCTCTCTTGGAAACTCCAGCCATCTTATTCGCCAGCTTCGAATATGTCATGTATAACTTATCTGCATGCTGGCTTCCTTGCGCCTTAGCATATTCCACAAGCTTCTTGATGGTATCAGTCTCTGCCTTTCTGGTGAGCTTTCCAGTCTTTCTGCTGTCGATCCATGCTTGAGTCTCTTTCTCCCGGATAAATTTCTCCATCTGGTTAAATGCTTTTATGTACTGCCACTTCCATTCATTAGCTTTCTTTCCAGTGAATCCCATAACAAGGAATGTAAATCCATCTCTGTTCATTACATACATTTTGTTTGATTTGCCAGTACTGTCTTTGTATATGGAAGCCTTAAAACACTGAGCCGAATTTTCGGTTGAGTCATTTTCAATGATTTTTTCAATTCTTTCAATCACATGAGTATGTCTCTTTCCAAACTTCTCTGCTACCTGTAAGCTACTACATACTGGTTCATCATTTTTCAGATATACAAGTTCGTTCATACAGCCTTACCTCCCTTCTTATGTAGATTTACAATCTACATTTCCAGCAAAAAAAATTTTGCCAATATCCTTGATTGAAAGCATTTTAATCAGTGCTTCTATCTCACTTGCTTTAAACTCAGTAACATTATTAAGCTTCTGATAAAATCCCATTTCAGATAATCCGAGTCTTTTCGCAACTTCTCGCTTTGTTAAGCCTGATCTTTTTATTGCAATCTCTAATTCGATCGTATCAGTCATGTTTTTTCTCCTTTCTTTGTTGACTTTTAATCTACACTCAGTAATATCTCATAGTGTTGATTATTTGTCAACACTATTTTGTATATTTTCATATTTTTGTTGATTTTTATTCTACCGGATGTTATAGTCATTATAAAGAAATCTTTATATTAATATAAAAGTATTTATAACGAGGTAGTGATATGGAATTATATAAGCGAATACGAAGTAGACGAGAAGAATTAGGCATGTCACAAGAAGAACTAGCTAAAAAAATGGGGTACAAATCAAGATCTACAATAAATAAAATAGAAATGGGAAAAAACGATATTCCTCAATCTAAAATTTCTGCTTTTGCTAGCGCTCTTGACGTAGATGAAACATGGTTAATGGGATATGAAGACCCTAATATTGTAAAATTTGAAAATGAAATAGATGAAATAATTGATATTTTAACCAAGGATCATTATAGAGTAGAATACTCTCCTAATGAGGGATCTAACGCTATGACCATATTGAACAGCAATAATGATATTGTTACTTGTATTCAAGATTTTGAATTAGTTAATATATATGAATCCTTGAAGCGTTCGAATGCAACTATAACTTCTAATTTATTGTTGGATCCAAACTCTGATCCAGACATGAAGCATTTGGAATCATTTACTCGTAGACGTTTTGGAATATCTTGTATTAATGACTATTTAAATTTTGACTGTACTAACATTATCAATTCATTAAGTCTTTTAAATAGTGCCGGACTAAAAGAAGCAGAAAAAAGGATTGTTGAATTGCAATATATTCCGCAATATAAAGCTGTTCAAACTCGTGATTTTAGTGATGTAATCTCTGTTACAGACCATATTATACATCACGATTCTATGGGAAATGAATTAAACGCGGCACACGAAAGAACCACCCAGTACACTGCCAAAGAACGTCAGGATGATGAGGATATGTTAGACTGAGTCCAGATTATTGGACACTTAATGATTTATTATTACGCTGGAGATGTTGACCATGAAATACGATGCTTTACTGGATGAAGCCAATGCCGAAGGTATTTCCATCAAGGAACGTCCTTTCAAGACTTACGATGGAAGAATAAAAGGTAAAGACATTTATTTGAGAAAAGATATGAATACAACTGAGAAAACCTGTGTACTGGCTGAAGAACTAGGACATTATTATACATCGGTTGGAAACATTCTCGATATGACTGTTCCAGGAAACCGAAAACAAGAGCGCCAGGCGCGGCTCTGGGGATACAATCGCAGCATCGGACTATTCGGTCTGATCAGAGCCTATGAATATGGTTGTAAAGATAAATATGAAATTGCAGAGTATCTGGATGTTACAGAAGAATATCTGGAAGACTGCATTAACTGTTACCAGGATAAGTATGGGGAATACAAAACTGTAGATAACTACACAATTTATTTTATCCCCAACTTGATGATATTTAAGAAAATATAATATATAACTTGATTCATCCAGTATCTCTAACCATAAATACACTGCCCTCTTGATACGAAAGTATTTATATGGCGGAGATATCTGATTGAATAAATACATTCTAAAAAATCATATAAGAAAGAAGGAAAACTTATGAAAACATGGAAACTCGTATCAGGAATACTGTCAATTATTTTATTTGTTTTTGTCAGTTTCCAGTCATGTGCTGCTGGAATCAGTAACACACTTGAAGCAAATGGAGAAGCTGGTGGATCCGCTGGAATTGTCGTAGCAATCCTACTCCTTGCCGGAGGAATCGTTTCTATTGCAACACGCAATGGAGGTAAAGGTGGAAACATCGCTATTATTGTATTATACGGAATAGGTGCTTTACTTGGATTTGCCCTTGCCGGAAGCTATGCAGATTTAAATGTGTGGGCTGGCTGGTGTCTGATTTGTGCAATTATAGCAATCGTAGCACTTATTAAAAAGCCAAAAGATAGTAATAAATAATCCAATAATAAAAAAATCCCCGGTGTCTACCAAACACCAGGGAAATCATAAATAAGTTGCAAGGAGAGATAAAGTATGACCTATACAGATCAATTGGCGTTGCTTGACGCAATTGAAAATTTTAGCGTTCCGATCATTCCACCCACCACACATTTTTGGATGATTCGCACCAAAAAAGGCTATTTTTATAATGAATTTCTTTCAAAGCGTTTTGTTGCCTTGGCTTGGAATAACATTTCGCAAGAAACAGATTTTTCGGAATCAAATAAAGATTCATTAAAAGATGATATACTAATGACATTTAAAGAAATTCATCGCCCTTCAACCGTTATTAATAAATGTCATTCTTTTATTTACGAAATCAAAACTAATGATATTCTCGTAATCCCAAGTGCTAAAAGTAGCTATATTACTTTTGCACTTGCTGGTGAATACTATGAAGATGATTCAAAAACTCTAGAACTTGAGCAGAACGTTATATATCGTATTGATAATCACGATGTTGATATAAACGATGTTTCCTGCCCTTATAAGAAGCGCAGACACATAACTCTGCTTCGAACAGTGAAAAATGAAGAACTAAACTATTCGTTATGTAGAGCAATCTCTAATTATCATGGTATTTCAAATTTAGATTCTTACTCAAAGCAAATACTCAATGCTTTGTATAATTATTATATGTTTGGCAATGATATGTCTTTCGTTCTTAATGTTCGAAAGCAAACACCTATCGGTCCACGCTCAATCAATAACGTTCTATACGGAACTACCGAATTATTGACTTCTATTGCTTCAGAGGAATGCATATCGACTCAAGTATCTTTAAATTCTCCTGGAGATATTGTATTCTCTCTTGTTAATGTAAAAAATCTTTTAGTAGATAACTGGCAATTCATTTTTGCTATACTTGTATTCTTAGGCGGCGGCAGCGCTCTCTCATTTAAAGTACCTGGAGCAATTGATATTGTAAAAAGCATTTTTTCGGCTAAAGATGATTACCGTATCAAACATGCAGAAGCTGAAAAAGCCGAATTAGAGGTGCTTGAAAAGAAAGCTGATCTTTTGCAAAAAATTAAAGATTCCGGAATAAATCCAGAATCTTTAAAAAATCCTGTTGATGCGTTACTTACTGGTTGTACTACTCTGGAAGTTGAACCAATCATTTTAGATGATGCATCTGCAGCCAACGTTCCACTGGCAACCGAAGTGCAAGAATCTCCTGATATAGAGGACGAGTAAATTTACTTGCAAGACAAATGCCCACTATCCAAAGCAACACAATAAAATTATCTTCATTATTAGAAAAAGTAATCGATAGTAATTTAAAGTAAGTACTTAAAAGAAGTAAAAAAGAAAAAATAAAGATCAAAAAATCTATAATTTTAAGAAATTGTTTTTTCATAGCACTACCTCCTTTTCTGTATTATATCCGATATTTCTGTATACAACAATAAGAAAAATCATCAAAAATAACTATACTCTACGAAAGGACGTGATCACATGCCATTATTAAAAGATGACCATTATACCATCGAAGATATCTATGCTCTTCCGGAAGGAAAACGTGCAGAACTCATTGACGGACAGATCTATGATATGGCACCGCCAAGCTACCAGCACCAACGACTTGTAATGGAACTTTCTTCCACATTGAGGAATTACATCAAATCAAAGGGCGGTCCTTGCGAGGTTCTACCTGCTCCGTTTGCAGTTTTCTTGAATCAGGATGATTACAATTACGTGGAGCCTGACATCTCTGTAATTTGTGATCCATCAAAGATCAATGACAAAGGATGCAACGGTGCTCCCGATTTTATCATCGAGATTGTCTCACCGAGCAGTCAGCGCATGGATTACCTGACAAAGCTGTTCAAATACCGCACTGCCGGTGTTCGTGAATACTGGATCGTAAATCCGCTGAAACAGACCATACAGGTGTACTCTTTCGAAGGAACAGAGGATTCTACTCAATATTCCTTTGACGATGAAGTTACTGTTACGATTTATGGTGATCTTAAGATTTGTATTGCAGATCTGCTGAAATAAAAAAAGAAACGCCCCTGCTGACAACAGAGGCGGATCTATTGAATACTATACAGTGCCAAGGCACGATATAACATTCCTTGAACAAGAGTATTATATCACATTTCCCTGGCACCTGCATAGGTGTTATTTTTATACCCATTTTTGTGCGACATCGCACATATAATTACAGGAAGGTGATACAATGAGCGTAAAATATGCATACGGCTACATCCGTGTATCCACTCATGATCAGGAAGAGATCTCTCCGGACTCCCAGGAGCACCTCCTCCGGGACTATGCAGCCAAGAACAATATTGTAATCCTGAAGATCTTCACGGACCTAGGTATCTCCGGAAGGAAAGCTAATAAGCGTCCCGGCTTCCAGGAGATGATCGGACTGGCCAAAGGTGATGATCATCCGGTTGATCAG
>OGRI01003043.1_pt1 | contig 11090 bp, 8 predicted proteins | sample 1553391 | NCBI WGS metagenome assembly OGRI01 (sample SAMEA2580052, study PRJEB22360) | human gut metagenome | reverse complement strand
GTTCCGGCAGTCATCTGCTTTAATAAAAAAGATCTGGCAACAGCGGAAGAACTGGAGTTTCTGTATGAGACCTATCAGAGCTGTGGCTATCAGGTAATATTATCAAGCGCACTGAAGGGAGAGGGGCTTGGCGAGATAGAAGCCGTGCTGAAAGGCAAGACGACAGTTGTAGCAGGCCCTTCGGGAGTTGGAAAGTCTTCTCTTACCAATTCTCTTCAGGAAGAAGTGGAGATGGAGACCGGCGAGAACAAGTGGATCGATAAATCGCTGGCCCAAACTGAAAAGCTGCGGGATCTCGTCAATTCCCTGGTCAGTCTTTCCCGTTTGGATGAGGAACAAAGCCCCCTTAAAATGGCTGAATTCCCCATCAGTGAGGCCATCAGCGAAACGGCTGAGTCTTTCCGGGATTATGCCGAAGCGAATGACCATGAACTCCAGTTGGAGATTGCGCCGGAACTTACCTATATCGGAGACGAATATGCTATCCGTCAGCTGGTGTCTATCCTGCTGGATAATGCCGTAAAGTACGCCGATGAACACGCATGTATTAAGCTTTCTTTGGAAAAGGGCAAAAAGGGTCCGGTCATCCGCACTGTGAATTCCTGCATGGGGCTGACCCAGCAACAGGCGGATAAGCTGTTTGACCGCTTTTACCGTGTGGATCAATCGCGAACGACCGGAGGGTTTGGAATCGGACTTTCGATGGCACGCAGTATCGCAGAGGGGCACAAGGGGAGTATTAAGGCGACCTGCTGCGAGGATAACAAAATTGAATTTACGGTTTCACTGGGCAAATGCGTATGAAGCAAAAATGGGCAGAGCGGAAGTTCTGCTTCATTTGAAACTGAGAAACGAAAATTTGTTCTTTTCTCTATTGAACCACTGGATCATTTCTGATAAAATAGAAGTATAGGACATAGCGAGAACCCCCACTGCATAAGTTGGGACGGGGTGATGGAATGGAGAAGCTATGGCACAGAGCAGTAATGATCTTTGCATTTTCGATGACTGTGGTGGCTGCCGGGTATTTTCTTACAGGGTTGAACGATCAACTGGCACAGCAAGTGCAATCCGGTGCAGTGGATAATATGTCGGTAGTGGTGCTGGATGCCGGTCACGGCGGTATGGACGGCGGAGCAACCGCTGCGGGGGTGCGTGAGTGTGAGATCAATTTGTCAATTGCCCAAAAGGCGCGCGATTTTTTAACACTGATGGGATACCGTGTGGTGATGACCCGCGAGAACGATACGCTGCTTGCAGATGAAGGCGCTGGAACGGTTCGGGCGCAGAAACGCAGCGATTTGAAAAATCGATTGGAGATCATGGAAGGGACCCCCAACTCGGTAGGGGTGAGTATTCACCAGAACCATTTTTCACAGTCCTATGTGCACGGGGCGCAGGTCTTTTACGGCAAAGCGGACGGCAGCCGAGAGCTGGCGGAGCGGATCCAAAAGAATATAGCGACATATTTGCAGACCGACAATAAACGCAAGATTAAGGAAGCAGATTCATCGCTGTTTATCTTGAATAACAACAGAGCCAACCCCTCAGTGATGGTAGAATGCGGTTTTTTATCAAACCCAAAGGATATGGAAGATCTGCAGCAGGAGAAATACCAGGGTATGCTGGCTTTTTTGATTACCGTCTCACTGATGGAATACGAACACGCCCCGCAGGGATAGCAGCGTAAAGAAAGGAAACAGCATGGCAGTAAAAGAAATAAAAGAGAAAAGTATTTATGTCTGTACCGAGTGCGGTTACGAGAGCGCCAAATGGCAGGGGCGTTGTCCCGATTGCGGCAGCTGGAACACATTGGTGGAGGAGACTCGCATTATCGGCAAGGAGAAAAAGGGTGCGCCTGCAATGCAGCGGGAGGCTTCGCCGGTGATGGCCCTGGATGCGGTGGATGCTGATGAATCGGTGCGGTACCACACCGGCATGGAGGAGCTGGACCGGGTACTGGGTGGCGGCATTGTGCCGGGTGCGGCGATCCTGGTCTGCGGCGATCCGGGGATCGGTAAATCCACAGTGCTGCTGCAGATGTGCCGGACGCTGGAGGATGATTTGCGGGTCCTGTATGTTTCCGGCGAGGAAAGCCCCCGGCAGATTAAGCTGCGGGCCAACCGGCTGGGAGTGACCGGGGAAAAGGTGTTGCTGACGGCGGCCACCGATGCCGAACAGATAAGAGAGACGATACTGGAGAACAAGCCCGATATTGTGGTGGTGGATTCCATTCAAACCATTTCAGTCGCCAGCGTCAGCTCCTCGCCGGGCAGTGTTTCGCAGGTGAGAGAATCGGCTATGCTGCTGATCGACACCTGTAAGGGACAGGAGATCCCGCTGTTTATAGTGGGGCATGTCAACAAGGACGGCAATATTGCGGGCCCGAAGGTGCTGGAGCATATGGTGGATACGGTCCTTTACTTTGAGGGAGATAAAAACCTGAGCTACCGCATTCTGCGGGCTAACAAAAACCGCTTTGGTTCCACCAATGAGATCGGCGTTTTTGAGATGGGACAGAACGGGCTGCGCGAGGTGCCGAATCCCAGCGAAGCGCTGCTTTCCGGCCGGCCGCTGGACTGCAGCGGCAGCTGTATTACCTGCCTGATGGAGGGTACCAGGCCCATTTTGGTGGAGATACAGGCGCTGGTGACCAAAACCAGCTTTGGCAATCCGCGGCGGGTGGCTACTGGCTTTGATATGAACCGCACAGCGATGCTACTGGCGGTGCTGGAAAAGCGCGCGGGTTTTTACATGGGCAATCTTGATGTCTTTGTAAATGCGGCGGGCGGTATGCGGGCGGACGAGCCCTCCGCTGACCTGGCGGTGGCGATGGCGGTGCTGAGCAACCTGCTGGATAAGGTGATCCCCGATGATATGCTGCTGCTGGGCGAGATCGGCTTGGCGGGGGAGATCCGCTCCACGCCGCAGGTGCAGCAGCGGGTAGGGGAGGGCTACCGATTGGGCTTCCGGCGTTTTCTTTTGCCGAAAAGCTCAATGAAGACAATGAACGCGGCAGACTACCCCGAGGCGGAATTTATACCGGTGGGACAGCTGGGCGAAGCAGTGCGGCTGTTGCGAAACTAACAGAATAGACAAAAATTGACGGTTTATCAGATGGTAGGCCGTCTTTTTTTCGAAAATTTGTAGTGAAAATGCACAATGAATAACAGAAAATTTATGCTGATATGTAAAATCGCATATAAAGATATTGACAGAGGTGGGGGGGCGGAGTATATTGTACTTAAATTGGTCGGCCAACCATTTTAAGCACGAAAATGTAATCCAAGGAAAGGTGCTGCTGAAGGGGAAGAACCGGAGGCGGCAAAAAGGAGGATTTATTTTATGTTGAGTTTCTGGCGTGCAATTTTCTATTCGTCCTTACTCGACCCAATTTTTACGGCAGTAGCCTCTGCACTGGGTGTAACAAAGCAGGTGTGTAAGGAATACTGCACCAGCGGTGTTATGGAGTATGGTCTTACCATGCTGCTGATTGTGCTGGCGGTCATTCTGGTCATCGTTCTTATCCGTGTATTTGGTCTACTGAACGGCGGCAACCTAAGCGGTAAGTACAACCCCGAGAGCCTGGAAAAGGTGAAGAGCAGCCCTCTTGCGGGCAAGAACATCGTTTTCCTGGGCTCTTCCGTCACCAAGGGCTTTGCGGCCTATGGCAAGTCTTTCGTTGACATGATCGCCGCCCGCACCGGCGCTACCTGTGTGAAGGAAGCAGTAAGTGGTACTACTCTGGTGGACGACAACGCCAAGAGCTATGTGGCTCGTCTGAAGGCGCTGGACCCCAAGACCCCCTGCGACCTGTTTGTATGCCAGCTTTCCACTAACGATGCTACCAAGAAGAAGCCCCTGGGCAAGGTAGCGGTTGCCGGTGAAGCCTATGATACCAAGACCATCTGCGGCGCGATCGAGTACATCATCGACTACGCCAAGAAGACCTGGAATTGCCCCATTGCGTTCTATACTAACCCAGAGTATGCTTCTCCCGAGTATAAGGACATGGTGGAGGCGCTGTATGCCATCGCCAAGAAGTGGGATGTTGCGGTAATCGACCTGTGGAACGACCGTGAGCTGAACACCAAGGAAGCGAAGAAGCGTTCCTGCATGAACGACCAGATTCACCCCACCAAGAAGGGTTATGCCCTGTGGACCCCTGTTATGGAAGCGGCCCTTGGTAATGTGGTAGAGGGTAAGGCCGTACCCGCTCGTCCCAAGACCGAGCCGGCTGTGACCCGTGAGGAAGTGGCGAAGAAGAAGAGCGGCCGCACCACCAAGAAGGTTATCCTGCGCATCCTGGCCGCTATCCTGGCAATCATCATTGTAGTTGGCGCCAGCACGGTTCAGCAGCTGTTTGCTGTTACCGGCATGAAGAATGAAGGTAATAGTGATACCTATAATCCTGAAAATGTTACCATGAAGGCTGATAGCCCCATCAAGGGCAAGAAGCTGCTATGGTTGGGCTCCTCGGTATTCCAGGGCTTTGGCGCTCGTAATACCTCCCCGGCACTTTGGATCGATGCGATGGATGGTACGATCTCTACTATTGAAGTTAAGGGCGGTACCTTCCTTGCTTCCATCGACGGTTCTATCGGCGGCGGTGTTGCTGGTTCCATTTCGGCTGACTCGTCCTATATCAACCGTCTGCGCAACCATACTGCCGAGACTGATCCCGATCTGGATCTGGTAGTGGTTCAGCTCTCCACTAATGACTCCAAGGGTCAGTGCGAGACCGGCGTAGTAAGCGACAGCTTTGACCCTGCGACCTTTGATGAAGTAACCACCACCGGTGCGCTGGAAGCGATCATTGCGTACGCTAAGGAAACCTGGGGTGCTCGTGTTCTGGTTATCACCGGCACTTACTTTGAGGATGAAATGACCTATTCCGGCGGACAGAATGCAGAGATTTACAAGACCATGATCGAGCGATGCCATGAGCTGGACGAAAAGTGGGGCGATGACTTCACCGTTTTGGATCTGTGGCACAATGATGCGATGTATGAGAATGTTAAGACCGGCGATGCTCTGTGGAGATCCTACATGAGCGACGCGATTCATCCGACCAAGAAGGGCTACCTTGAGTGGTGGGGTCCGTACATTGAAGCACAGCTGTACGAGATGCTTGCTGACTGATTTAGTTAGACACTCTCCTCTTGTGAACATATAGAAAAGACCGGAGCCTCTTATGGGGCTCCGGCCTTTTGCTGTTCAGCGGCAGCAACCGGCCATGTGGATGAGTTTTTGCAGGCATTCGGCGTGCAGGGTTTCATCATCAGCCAGGCGTTCCAGCAGGGGACACAGAGCGGCATTGCAGCAGAGACGGGCCGCAGAGCGGTAGGCATCGGCGGCATCCAGTTCGGCGCGCATATCGCCCAGCAGCATACAGCAGGGATCGGTGGCGTAATTGACAAGGCCAGCGTGCCAGTATTGCTTCTGCGCCGGGCGGATAAACTGGGGGTCACCGCCCATCATGGTAATGCACCGGCCCAACAGCGAGATGTGGCGCATCTCCACCATATTGATCTTGCCGATGGCTTCGGCAATTTCCGGACGGCAGCTGCTCAGAATGGTGCTCTGGTAGCTGTACTGCATGGTGGTGGTTAGCTCGCTGGTACGGCCGGAGTAGAATTCAGTCAGCATGCGCAGATCGGCGGTGTTGTAGCACAGGCATTCCGGCATGGGGTAGCCCTGCGACGCCTGAAAGATCATTTCCTGCATAGAATCACCTCCTGATGGCATCTTATGCAAAATAGCGGAAAGGGGGAACATCCCGCCGGTGCTGAGAATATACTGCCCCAAAAGGGGGAGTGCCGCAGTGAGGATAAAGCACCATGCAAGCAGGCGAAAAATGCAGAATATAAAGTGGGGCAAAGTGCTAGTGCTTCTCAGTCTGGTGGGGGGGATTATCGCACTGGATATGGGCATAAGGCCAATGGTGCGGGAAGCGGCGGCCAGCCAGACGCAGATTGCGGTGAACCGGATGATCCAGCGGGCGGTACTGGAGGTGCTGGAAGAGGACGGGCTGCGGTATCAATCTTTTGTTAGCCTTCAGCAGAACCAAAGCGGGGAGACCACTGCCCTAATCACTGATACTGTGCTGATCAACCGTCTGCAGGGGGAGCTGCTGGAGAAGATATTGCAGACGCTGCAGCAGTACCGTGAACTGAAGCTGGAACTGCCGCTGGGAAGCCTAACGGGGATTCAGTTCCTGGCGGGACGGGGGCCGCTGGTAGCGCTTCAGCTGCGGCCGGTGGGGCTGGTCAAGACCAAGATCATCAATCAGTTTGACGAGGCAGGCATCAATCAGACAAGGCATCGGATTCAATTGCAGGTAACGGTGGATATGCTCTCACTGCTGCCGGGGTATCGCATCAGCAGCCAGGCGCAATGCAATGTGATCTTGGCGGAGACGATTATAGTGGGACTGGTGCCGGATGCCTATACCGAGGTGTATGGCGGCACTGATGACCTGGTGGGCATGATACAGGACTACGGCGCGCTGGTGGGGTGAAATTCATCCCAAAGAAATACCGGGAATTTATTGTATTTGTGGGGCAAAGTTGCTATAATATATAGGTTAAATTGGGGAGGTGTGCAGATGAGCGAGGACATTCGCCGCAAAATGCGGGAGCTGGAAAAGCAGGTTGAACATCATATGCATCTGTACTACGACTTGGATGCGCCGGAGCTGGAGGATTATGAGTATGATCGTTTGATCCACAGCCTGATGGACCTGGAGGAGCAATACCCGCAGTACGCTTCGCCCAATTCGCCTACCAAACGGGTGGGCGGCAAGGCGCAGAACACTTTCCGGGAGGTCACGCACAAGGTGCAGATGGGCTCGCTGCAGGATGTATTTTCTACCGATGAGCTGCGTGCCTTTGACGCGCGGGTGAGGGAGGAAGTGCCGAACCCCACCTATGTGGTGGAGCAGAAGATCGACGGACTTTCGGTTTCGCTGGAATACCATGATGGGGAGCTGGCGGTGGGATCTACCCGCGGTGATGGTTTTACCGGGGAGGATGTGACCGAAAACCTGCGCACCATTCGCAGCATCCCGCTGCAGTTGCCGGAGGCGCTGCCGCTGCTGGAAGTGCGCGGTGAAGTGTATATGCCCGTGACGAGCTTTAACCGGCTGGTGCGGGAACAGGAGCTGCGGGAGGAGATACCAGCGAAGAACCCCCGCAACGCGGCGGCTGGCTCGCTGCGGCAGAAGGACCCCAAAATAGCGGCGGCCAGAGGACTGGATATCTTCTGCTTTAATGTGCAGCAGCTGGAGGGTGTGACCTGTGAGCGGCACAGTGAGTCGCTGGAGCTGATGCGGCGGCTGGGGTTCCCGGTTTCGCCGGATTACAAGGTATTTGATAACATAGAGGACGCTATAAAACAGGTGGAAGTGATAGGCGAGCTACGCGGATCGCTGGGATACCAGATCGACGGCGCGGTTATAAAGGTGGACCGCTTTACAGATAGAGAGCTTTTGGGCAGCACAGCCAAATATCCCAAATGGGCGGTGGCCTTTAAGTATCCGCCGGAGGAAAAGGAGACGGTACTGCGGGATGTGGTGCTGCAGGTGGGACGCACTGGCGCAGTGACGCCGACCGCGGAATTTGACCCGATAGAGCTGGCGGGCACCACTGTGAGCCGAGCCACCCTGCATAATCAGGATTTTATCACCCAGCTGGGGGTGAATATCGGAGATACCATCGTGGTGCGGAAGGCCGGGGATATTATCCCAGAGGTGATAGCGGTAAAGAACCACCCGGAAGGGACATCCGCCTATACACTGCCCACCCATTGTCCATCCTGTGGGACACTGCTGGTGCGCGATCCTGAGGTGGCGGCTATCCGCTGTCCCAATATCAGCTGCCCGGCGCAGATACTGAGAAGTTTGATCCATTTTTGCAGCCGTAATGCGATGGATATAGAAGGACTGGGAGAAGCGGTGTGTGAGCAGCTGCTTGCGACTGGTTTGGCCAAGACACCGGCCGATCTGTACCGGCTGACCAAGGAAGAACTGCTGGGGCTGGAGGGATTCCAGAAGAAGAAGGCGGAGAATATCCTTTCGGCGCTGGAAAAATCCAAGCACAATGAGCTGGGTGCGCTGCTGTTTGGCCTCGGTATCCGCAATATCGGCGATAAAGCGGCGAAGTTGCTGGCGCAGCGGTTTGGTTCCCTGCAGGCGGTGGAAGCGGCTACGAAAGAGGAGCTGCTTTCCATTGAAGGCTTTGGTGAGATCATGGCCGAGAGTGTTTTGCAATACTTTGACGATGAAAATAACCGTCGGTTGTGCCATGATTTGCTGGCCCTTGGTATGGAGCCGTGGGTGCCAGAGCAGCAATCGGCCGCTTTGGCGGGGATGACCATAGTAGTAACCGGCACATTGCCGAACTATTCCCGTGAGGAGATCCAGGATCTCATTGAGAAAAACGGCGGGAAGGCCTCCGGCAGTGTGAGCAAAAAGACAAGCTATGTAGTGGCCGGAGAAGCCGCGGGAAGTAAGTTGACCAAGGCGCAGAGTCTGGGTGTGCCGGTACTGACGGAGCAGGGATTACTGGAACTGATAGAAAGGGGTTCTTAAAAAATATGGAGATCGATATCAAGAAAATCGCAAAGCTCTCACGGCTGGCCATTGAGCCGGAGCGAGAGGAAAAATTCCAGAAGGATATGCAGAACATCATTGAGATGGTGGAGCGGCTGCCAGAAATGGAGACTGGGGATCTTTCCCCCAAGGTAGAAGACACCATGACGCTTCGGGAGGATGTGGTGGAACCTTCTCTGCCGCGGGATGAAGTGCTGAAGAATGCTCCGCAGGTGGCGGCCGGCTGTGTGGTAGTGCCAAAGACGGTAGGTTAACAAGAGGGAAAGGAAGTGGACAGCATGGAACTGTATAAACTGACCGGCGGCGAACTGCACCGGCTGATGAAAGAGAAAAAGGTTTCCGCGGTGGAAGTGACCGAGGATACTTTTGCCCGCATTGCCAAAGTGGAGAATGGAATTGGCGCTTTCATTACCGCCACTCCGGAGGAAGCAATGAAAACGGCCCAAGCGGTGGATAAAAAGATAGCGGCAGGGGAGGAGCTGCACCCCCTGGCCGGTATTCCCATCGGCATTAAGGATAACATCTGCACCAAGGATATCAAGACGACCTGCGCCAGCAAAATGCTGGAGAATTTTGTGCCGCCCTATGATGCGACGGTCATCACCAAGCTGAAGGCTGTGGACTATGTGATGACCGGCAAGATGAACATGGACGAATTCGCCATGGGTTCCTCCTGTGAGAACTCGGCGTTCCATATCACCCATAACCCCCACGGGCTGGATAAGGTGCCTGGTGGTTCCTCCGGCGGTTCCGCGGCGGCGGTAGCAGCGGGAGAAGCGGTGATGTCCCTGGGCAGCGATACCGGCGGTTCGATCCGTGAGCCTGCCGCTTATTGCGGTATTATTGGCCTGAAGCCCACCTATGGCGCGGTAAGCCGCTACGGCTTGGTGGCGTTTGCTTCCTCTTTGGATCAGATTGGCCCGATGGGACGCAGCGTGGAGGATGTAGCGAACCTGTTCTATACCATCAGTGGACAGGACCCCTACGATGCTACCAGCATGCCAACCCATTATCCAAAGACTGCCGAGGGACTGGGGTATGACCTGGCGGGTCTGCGCATTGGCGTTCCCAAGGAGTTCTATAAGCATGTGGATGTAGCGGTAGGGGCTGCCATTTTGCAGGGTATCCGCACGCCGGAGGCCCGTGGCGCCAAGGTGGTGAATATCAGCCTGCCCAGCACCGAGTACGGCCTTTCCGCCTATTACATCATTTCCTCGGCGGAAGCATCCTCCAACCTTTCCCGTTTTGACGGTGTGAAGTATGGCTTCCGCGCAGAAAACTACACCGACCTGAACGATATGTATGAAAAGACCCGCAGCGAAGGCTTTGGCGATGAAGTAAAGCGCCGCATTATGTTGGGTACTTTTGTGTTGTCCTCCGGATACTACGATGCTTACTATAAAAAGGCCAAGCTGTTCCAGCAGAAGGTGCGTGCCGAGTATGATGAGGCCTTCAAGCAGTGCGATGTTATTGTGACGCCCACCGCGCCGACCGCGGCCTTTAAGATTGGTGAGAATGTTCATGATCCCTTGAAGATGTACGCCAGTGATATCTGCACCATTACTGTGAATATTGCAGGCCTGCCGGCGCTTTCTCTGCCCATTGGCATGGACCATGAGATGCCGGTGGGAATGCAGCTCATTGGGCCGCATTTCTCGGAGGAGAAGCTTCTGGGCATTGCCAAGGAATTTGAGACCCTGCGCGGCGGCCTGTGCAAGGTAGCCACTGTGGTGTAAGGAGGGAGAAACAACATGAAATACGAAATTGTCGTTGGTCTGGAAGTCCATGCGGAGCTGAATACCAAGACCAAGATCTACTGCGGATGCAAAAACTCCTTCGGCTCCATGGTCAATTCCAACTGCTGTCCTATCTGCACCGGTATGCCCGGTACTCTGCCCACCTTAAATAAGAGTGTGGTGGACTATGCCGTGCGCATGGGCTATGCGCTGCATTGCAGTATCAATAATATCTGTAAGATGGACCGCAAAAACTACTTCTATCCCGATCTGCCCAAAGCGTATCAGATTTCTCAGTTTGATATTCCGCTGTGTGAAAACGGTTATATTGACGCCATTGTAGATGAAGAGGGACACACCAAGCGCATCGGTGTGACCCGCATCCATATCGAGGAGGATGCCGGTAAGTTGATCCATTCCGATGATTTTGCGGGCAGCCTGGTGGACTTTAACCGCTGCGGCGTGCCGCTGATCGAGATCGTTTCCGAGCCGGATATGCGCTCCTCCGCCGAGGCAAAGGCCTACCTGGATACCATCAAGGCGACCTTGCAATATCTCGGTATTTCCGACTGTAAGATGCAGGAGGGTTCTATCCGCTGTGATGTCAATGTATCGGTACGGCCGGAGGGCGCGACGGAATTTGGTACCCGTGTGGAGATGAAAAATGTGAACAGCTTCTCCGCTACGGTTCGTGCTATTGAGTACGAAGCCGCCCGCCAGATTGAGATTCTGGAAAACGGCGG
>OGRI01003040.1_pt1 | contig 11105 bp, 6 predicted proteins | sample 1553391 | NCBI WGS metagenome assembly OGRI01 (sample SAMEA2580052, study PRJEB22360) | human gut metagenome | reverse complement strand
TAACCATAATAGGCCGCCGGGCACCAGGCGGGGGGCTGCCATGGCTGCCGTCATCACTACGGGGCGGATGCGCGAACGCATGCTTGTCTTTATGGCTTCCGGCAATGGCAACCGTGCCTGTATGTTGTGCTTGATGTCCGAAATCATAATCACACCGTTCTGAATACAGATACCGAACAGGGCGATGAACCCGATACCTGCCGATATGGAGAAGTTGAAGTGGGTGATGAGCAGCGCAATAATACCGCCGACGGCTGCAAAGGGTACATTCAGTAATACCAACCCTGCATCCCGTGCATTGGAGAACAGTACGAACAGGATGATAAAGATGATAGCGATACTTACCGGAACGACTTGCGAAAGACGTTTGGTGGCACGTTGCTGATTCTCGAAGTCTCCCGTCCACTTTAGCGTGTATCCTTCGGGCAGGTGTACGGAAGTATTGACCTTCTTTTGCGCTTCGGCCACGGCAGTACCCATGTCCCGACCGCGTACGGAGAATTTCACGGCGCAGAAGCGGGTGTGGTTATCGCGGAATATCAGCAGGGGGCCTGTGATGGTTTTTATCTCCGCCAGTTCCTTGATGGGGATCATTGTCCCGTTCATGGTGGGTACCAGAATCTTGCCTATTTCCTCTTCGTTCTGCCGGTATTCCGGTTTATAGCGTACCATGATGTTGAACTTCCGCTCGTCTTCGTAAAGCAGTGATGCCGATTTTCCTCCGATAGCCATTTCGATGATGGACTGTACATCCTCTTTGGCTACCCCATAGCGTGCCAGACTCTGTTCGTTCAGTTCGATGCGTAGTTCCGGCTGACCGATGTTGCGGATAACTCCGAGGTCTTCGATACCCTGCACGGTGGAGAGTATCTTGTCTATCTGTACCGCAATCTTTTCCGATTTATACAGGTCTTTTCCGAATACTTTCACGGCGATGGAGCCTTTCACGCCCGAAGCCGCTTCCTCCACATTGTCCGTGATGGGCTGGGAGAAGTTAAAGTCGATGCCGGGATATAGCGAAAGGTCGTCCTGCATTTTGTCTATCAGTTGCAGCTTGCTGAGTTTGCTTTCCCAGTCCTTTTCCGGGTAGATATCTACGTGGAATTCGATGTTGTAGAATCCTGTGGCATCCGTGCCGTCATTGGGGCGTCCGGTTTGTGAGAGCACTTGCCGCACTTCGGGGTATGCCGCTAACTTGCGCCGCATCTGATTGGCGAGCTGTACCGATTCATCCAGCGAGATGCTTTGCGGCAGGGTGGCACGGATGTAGATGGAACCTTCGTTCAGTTGCGGCAGGAACTCCGTGCCCAGCAGGGTGAACATCCACAATCCCACGATGGCGGCGATGCTCGCCAGCCCGATGGATAGCTTGCGATGTGCATAGCATTTGTCGAAGAGGGCACTTGCCTTTTCGTTGATGAAACGGACAAAGAAATTATTCTTTTCGCGTACATTCTTTTTCAGCAGCATGGACGACATTACGGGTACCAGCGTCAGCGTAAACAGCAGTGCGCCCAACAAAGCGAAACCGAGCGTATAGGCCAACGGTGAGAACATCTTACCCTCTACTTTCTGGAAAGAGAAGATAGGGATAAGCGCCGTGATGATGATCAGTTTGGAGAAGAACACCGCTTTGGCCTTGTCTTTGGCCGTGTGGCGGATGAGTCCCATCTTCGACATGCGGTTGAAGGCAGGCATGCCCACTTCCCGCGCTTTTTTGTCGAGCGCCACGAACACCCCTTCCACCATCACCACAGCACCGTCTATGATAATACCGAAGTCGATGGCGCCCATGGATAGGAGATTGGCCGACATGCCCATGGCCCGCAGGCAGATGAAGGCGAAAAGCAGTGCTAACGGAATGACTACCGCCACTACCACCGTGGTACGCCAGTCGGCCATGAATATCAGTACGATGAAAGTCACTAACAGAATCCCTTCAATCAAGTTATGGGTAACCGTGCGCACGGCAAGGTTTACGAGATTTTCGCGGTCATAGAACGGAACGATTTCCACATCTTTGGGCAGTATGTTCTTGTTTATATCCTCTATTTTAGTCTTTAGGGCGTCGATCACCTCTCCGGGATTTTCTCCCTTTCGCATCACGACGATGCCTTGCACTACATCGTCTTCGTCCATTCTTCCCACTTGTCCCAAGCGTGGCAGGCACGATTCGTGCACATCTGCCAGGTGGCGTACCAGTACGGGCGTACCGTTGATGTTTTTCACTACGATGTTCCGCAGTTCCTCCAGGTCGTTGATGAGGCCGATACCCCGTACCACATATGCCTGCGAGCTTTTCGTGATAACGTCGCCGCCCACGTTGATATTACTGTTGGCAATGGCGTTGTACAGTTCCAGCGCGGTGATGCCATAATTGATCAGTTGGTGCGGGTTGACACTAACCTCAAAAGTCTTCACCTCTCCGCCGAAGCTCACAATATCCGCTACGCCCGATACTGCACGGAGGTTACGTTCGATCACCCAGTCCTGAATGGTTTTCAGTTCGCGCACGCTCCGTTTGTCACTGCGCAGGGTGTAGCGGAATATCTCTCCCGTAGGACCATAGAGGGGCTGTACCTCCGGTGTGATCCCTTCCGGCAGGTCGGCGTCGTTCAGCAGGTTGTATACTTGCTGGCGGGCGGTGAAGTCGTCCACTTGATCTTCAAACATCACATTGATCACCGATAGCCCGAAGAGGGTGGTAGAGCGGATATCCGTTTTCTTCTGTACCGGATTCATGGCTATCTCGATAGGGATGGTGATGAACTTCTCCACCTCTTCGGCGCTTCGTCCCGGCCATTGGGTGATGATGGTGACCTTCGTGTTCGTCACATCCGGAAAGGCGTCGATCGGTGTATGCTTAAAGGACACGATTCCGGCGATAACGGCTATCGTGGTACAGAAAAAGATAAAAAACTTGTTCTTCAGTGAGAAGGCTACAATGTTATCGATAAACTTGTGCATCGTCTGTTCCTCCCTTTAATCTGCATTCAGTGCGTTATACACTAACAATACGTTTTTGTTCAGAATCCGGTCTCCTTCCTGTACCCCCGATGAGAGATAACACTCCTTGCTCAGTTGCCGGTATACTTCCACCTCTTTTACGGCGAGTTTGCCGTCGGCATCCACCGTCACTACAAAGTTCTTTCCGTTTTCAAACACGAGGGCGTGCGAGTCGATGCGGGGCAGTTGCTTGTCGGACGATCTGCTGATTACGGATACGTTGGTGAACATGCCCGGTTTCAGCAGGTAGTTTTCGTTGGTGAGCTTCACACGCACGTTCATCGTTTTACTTTCGTCGTTCAGCATGTTGTACACCTTGTCTATCTTTCCGGTGAACTCCTTGCCGGGGTAGGCGAGGGTGGTAATCCGTACCGGAGCGTTCTCGTGCACCTTACTGATGTTGCTTTCGTATACATCCGCCATCACCCACACGTTTTCCAGTCCGGAGATGACGAACATCTCATCGTTCTGGTCGGAACGTATCTGCATCTCCTTATTGATATTCTTTTCGATGATGAAACCCGATACCGGCGCTTTCACTATATAAAGGGATTTGCCGGCAAGGTGGTAGATGGAGAATATTTCCGTGATTCTCTTCTCTTCCGCTTCGGCATTGCTCAGTTCCTGGCGTGCTTGCAGCACATCGCGTTCCGATGCCATGCCGGATGCGAACATATCCTGCACGGATTGCAGGTTGCGCCGGGCGATGATGAGCTGTTGTTCGGCTTCTTTTTTCTGTTTCTCATAATCGGCTACCTCACCGCTCCGGATGACGGCAAGTATATCGCCTTTGCGTACATGGTCGCCGATTTCGGCAGAAACCTCGGTCACCGTTCCCCCGAAGATGGGGAATACGCGTGCCACTTGTTCCTGATTGAAAGTGACCCTGCCGTTAAGCGTCAACTCATCGGCCACTTCATGTATGTGTACGGTGTCCACCGATACTACGTTTTGTAAACTGTCTGTAAGAAAAAGTTCCCGGGTTGTTTCTTGGGGAGCTTCTGTTTGTCCGCCACAAGCACTTAATAGCGCAGCGCAGAGGCAGGCGGGTAGTAGAATGCGATTCATATTGAGTTTAATAGTTAAATACGGTTTGTCCGACAATTGTGTTTAAATTCTCCATAGCGAGGAATACCTCTTTTTTCAGTTCGTTCAGTTGCAGGCAGGTTTCTTTGTAACTTTGGTAATAGTCGATGAATTCGAGCATGCTGATGTTCCTTTTCCGGAAGTTCTCGTTCACCCCTTCGATGAGACGGCCGAAGTTATGTTCCAGTTCATCGTTGGACGAGCGGTACAGTTCCGCTGCTTTCTGCAATCGGATATAGGCGGCATGCAGCTCCATACGTGCTTTCTCTATGGCGTATTCCTCTTCCTTGCCATTTTGTTGTATGTCGAGTTTGGCCGATTTGATGTTTCCCTGATTACGGTTGAAGATGGGTACGGAGATGCTGGCTCCTATGGCGAAGTAGTTATCAATAAAGTTACCCGCCCGGTCGTACATCCCTTTGATGGAGAACTCCGGTGCGGCCAGCGACCGTTGTAGTTTCAGGTTTGCCTGAGCGGCTGCGACGCTGGCATGAGCCATTTTCAGATCGGGACGGATGGAAAGCATCCGGCTCATATCCGTGAAAGAGACCGTTGCCGCATCCACCTGCTTCAGAATCTCATCATCCAGCAGTAATGTTACCTCTTGACCCGTAGGAAGGCTCAACAGCAGGTTCAATTCGCCGTGCAGGCCGACGAGATTGTTTTCAAGTTCGTTCTTCTCTTTACGGAGCGATAACAGTAAGGATTCCAATCGTGAACTCTCCAGCAGCGAGATGTTTCCTTTGCTCTGTTGCTCTTTAGTTGCCTGCATCAGCAGTCCGAGGGATTCTATCTCTTTGTCGTATATCCCGATGGAGCGGGTGGAGAAGCAGATTTCTACAAAAGTCCGGTTCAGTTCGCTGCGCAAAGTACGCAATACCTCTTCAAACTGATATTCGGCTATCTCCTTGTTTACCCTTTCCAGCCGTACCCGTTTGTTGCGTTGTCCGGCCAGGTTAATCACCTGCTCTATTTCGGCAGTGGCTTCCCCCTCTTTCCCCATATCGAAGTATTTGCCGTTCAGACGATTGTACACGTTTTGTTCCAATGAGATGACGGGGTTTTCGAATAATCGTGCCTGCGTTACTTGCGCCTGAGCCATATCGATGTTGTATCTTTCGGCAATCAGTGACAGGTTGCGTTCCAGAAATATCTTTTCCGCATCTTTCAGTGATAATTGTAAAGCCGTAGTTTCCTGTGCATGCAGAAATCCGTAAACGGATAAGAGCAATAAAATAATAATCAGCCTTTTCATTCTTACTTTTAATTTTGGGGCAAAAGTAAAACTCTCCTTCCGGAAGGCATTCCGAAGGGGATTATAATACACTCAGACGAGATTAGAAAGTGATTAGAGAGCTTTAGAAGCTGCCTGGATTTTGCTCAAAATAAGCTGATAAAAACTTTTAAGAGAAAATTTAAACAGGTCGCTAGGTCAGGCTTTGTGTGGATAACAATATAGGTGGCGGGACACTACATATATTGGTGGATGACATTACATTTATTGTTATTTCTTTTATATGTAATGGTACAGGAAAGAAATTTGTTTTTGTTCCTCTTTTGTAATATCATTCCTGACAGGTACATAATTGTTGAAAAAGCAAATATAAAATTTCTCGAGAGTTGGCGATGAGGTTGATTGTGCTTCTTTGCTATTTGTGTAATCGCTTGTTGTAGAGTGATATATGAGTGATTCTTCGGTCGTTGTAAAAGTATGTTCTTTTTCTTGTGTTAACTGTATACTTCTGCCGTATAGGAGTATACAGTTTTGTAGGGGAATGATATATACTTTTAGATAGCCAATCTTTATTGTTAATTTGGAATGTTAATAATGGGTTTTCTTTTTAACTGTCTATCTTCTTTTGATAATTTGAATATGGTTAATTGTATTGATGGGGTGTACGATACATATCCGAAATTACGGACTTATATGTAATAGAACTTATATTGAATAAATAATAAAAGCATTCTTTTCTTTATCTTTGTGATTTAAAAAGTTTAATAGATGTATTACGACAAAATCTGTCACTGGTACAGTCTGGTTTTTGCTTTTACAGGGCTAATTTCTGTAGAGTGCGATACGTTACTGATAACTACCAAATACCATTTATAGTGAAAATCGTATTTACCGGATAATTACTTTTACTTAAGAATATGCCTATTATTGAAATATCTTCTTTATCTCATCCTGGAGTTGAGATGTTCTGTACTCTTACCGAGGCTCAATTGCGTAATCGTATCGAGCCTGACAAGGGTATTTTTATCGTGGAAAGCCCGAAGGTCATCATTAGAGCTTTGGATGCCGGTTATGAACCCTTAGCCATTTTGTGTGAGTATAAGCATATCACCGGTGATGCCTCCGACATTATTAAACGTTGCGAAAATGTGCCTGTCTATACGGGCAATAGGGAATTACTTGCTACACTGACCGGCTACGTTCTGACACGTGGTGTTCTTTGTGCTATGCGTCGCCCCGCAATACGTAGTATGGAAGAAGTATGCTGGGAAGCCCGGCGCATCGTCGTGATCGATGGCGTTGTTGATGCTACCAACATTGGCGCTATTTTCCGTTCGGCGGCCGCTCTCGGAATAGATGCTGTATTGCTGACACGCAATTCTTGTGACCCATTGAATCGTCGTGCAGTCAGGGTATCGATGGGGGCAGTTTTCCTTGTTCCATGGACTTGGTTGGACGGTTCCCTTAGGGATTTGGGTAAATTGGGGTTCCGCACGGCTGCCATGGCACTCACGGATCATTCTATTTCCATTGATAATCATGCTTTGGCTTCTGAGTCCAAATTAGCTATCGTGATGGGTACTGAGGGTGACGGTCTCTCACCTGAAACGATTGCCGAAGCTGATTATGTAGTCCGTATCCCTATGTCGCATGGGGTCGATTCGCTCAATGTGGCTGCTGCGGCTGCCGTCGCTTTTTGGGAGCTTCGTGATACACGGTTCAAAGATTAGTATGCATTAGCGATACCGTTGTTTAGGCTGGATGAACTTTGTCCGGACATTAATGTATACACTTCTATTTTGTAATACAGGTTCTTTGATTGTGGAAAGAGAAAAGCATTTTCTTGAAAAGATTGAAAGTAAATAGAAAATAAGTACCTTTGTTGTTATAGAAAAGGAGAGGAATATGGGCAATAAAATTTATCCTATCGGTATTCAGAGTTTCGAGAAGATTCGTAAAGACGGTTATTTTTATATTGATAAGACAGCGTTGGTTTATCAATTGGCAAAAACGGGTTGTTATTACTTTTTGAATCGTCCCCGTCGTTTCGGTAAAAGCCTGCTCATCTCTACTTTGGAAGCTTACTTTCAAGGAAAGCAGGAATTATTTGAGGGACTGGCGATCGATAAGTTGGAAAAGGATTGGATAAAATACCCTATACTGCACTTGGATCTTAATATTGGAAAGTATGATACTCCGGAAAGTCTGAATCAGATATTGAACGATCATTTGACGCATTGGGAAGAATTATATGGAAGCCGCCCGTCTGAGGTTTCTCTTGCTTTGCGTTTTGCCGGTATCATTCAACGCGCTTGTGAGCAAACCGGACAACGGACCGTGATTCTGGTAGATGAATATGACAAGCCTATGTTGCAGGCTATTGGTAATCCGGAATTGCAGGAAAACTATCGTAATGCCTTAAAGCCTTTTTATGGGGCTTTGAAAAGTAAGGATGGGTATATTAAATTTGCGATGCTGACGGGAGTCACTAAATTTGGTAAGATAAGCGTATTCAGTGATCTGAATAATCTGGATGACATATCTATGCGTGAGCCTTATGTGGATTTGTGTGGAATATCCGAAGAGGAAATTCATGCGAATCTGGAAACAGAACTGCATGAATTGGCAGTGGCCCAAAAAATGACCTACGAACAGGCTTGTGCTAAGTTGGAAGAGTGCTATGATGGCTACCATTTTGTGGAAGATACAATTGGTATTTACAATCCGTTCAGCTTGCTTAATACGTTTAAGTATAATAAATTCAGTAATTATTGGTTTGAAACAGGTACGCCTACTTATTTGGTGAAACTTCTGAAACGACATCATTATAATTTGGAACGTATGGCAGATGTAGAGACGGATGCCGATGTGCTGAATAGCATTGATTCGGAATCTACTAATCCCATTCCGGTTATCTATCAGAGCGGGTATCTTACTATTAAGGAATACGACAAAGAATTTGGTATTTATCGCTTGGGATTTCCTAATCGCGAAGTAGAGGAAGGATTCATGCGTTTCCTGCTTCCTTATTATGCCAAGACCACTAAAGTGGAAGCTCCGTTTGAAATTCAGAAATTTGTTCGTGAGGTACGTATCGGTGATTACGATTCTTTCTTTCGCCGTCTGCAAAGCTTTTTTGCCGATACTACTTATGAGATTATCCGTGAACAGGAATTACACTATCAGAATGTTCTTTTCATCGTTTTCAAGTTGATGGGCTTTTACACGAAAGTGGAATATCGTACCTGTGAGGGGCGTATAGACTTAGTTCTCCAGACCGATAATTTTATTTATGTCATGGAATTCAAATTGGATGGAACTTCCGAAGAAGCGTTGCAACAAATTAATGAAAAGCATTATACACAGCCTTTTCAGACAGATAGCCGTAAATTATTCAAGATAGGAGTGAATTTTAGCGGAAAGACACGGAACATAGAACGGTGGATCGTAGAAGAATAGATAAGTGCAGGTATTTTCTTTTTTTGAAGAATACCTGCACTGTTTAAGTTCGTATCAGCGATTTACCTTATGCTTACCTTTTCCGTCTACGAACTTTGAGAGGAATTATAGTCCTGTCTTTTTTGCAATAAAGAATGTATAACCGTAGAAATCTTTATACTTACGATACAGTTCTTCTTCAATGGATTGAAGTGCACTGAATTCTTCGGCAATTTTATTTCCTGCATATTTCTCGAGAAAAATCTTCTGTGCTGGAATTTTTAGCGCAAGATAATGTTCCGTCCAGCAGGTGGCAGGTAGAATAAATGTGGCGACGGGAAGATACCCTGCTTTGTGTATCTTGGCCACTTGATTGGGAATTGTATCTATTTCCGGATACGCATCCACCCAGAAGTCATTGATTTCCGCAGGACGTTCGTCGGTAAACCACGAACGGAAACGGCAATATATCCTCCTTTCTTCAAATACTTGCGCCACTCATTCAGTCCCCGTTCGAACCCGATATTATAGATGGCTCCTTCCGACCAGATCAAGTCTAATTCCTCGCTCTGAAATGGAAGGTTATCCATTGAACCGACAATGCCTTTCACTCTATTTTGCAAACCGAGGTGTTTGGCATTACGGTTGAATATATCGATAAAGTCGGGAAATAAATCGAGTCCGGTGATCTGTCCCTGTAACTGCCGAGCCAATACCATTGTCTGACCGCCTGTGCCGCACCCGATATCGGCGATGAGGGATTTGTCGGTGAGACCGTCTATGAAGCTTAATGCTTTTAGGGTTACTTCGGGGCTTCCGGGCCCTTGCCGTTCCATATTGGAAAAAAAGTCGCAGATTAACTTTAGTTCGAAATCGTGAATGGTTTTATTTTCGTTACTCATTGTCTTAATGTATTTTGCATACACAGCGAAGCATCACAAAGCTTTCGCCATTGTATGCAGATTAAAAATTGAAACTATAAGGGTATAAAAATCACTCCCGAAAAGAATGATCCGAGAGCATACGAAAGGACAATCTGTACGTGAAACACAGATTGTTTACAACACCAAATCCGATTTAATAGTCTTTGTCATGCGGCAAAGGTACATAAAAACGAGGTAAAACCAAATTTTAACCCTATAAGTTGGATACTCTCAAGAAATATATGATGAATAAAGCAATTAAAATTTTATATATACTTCTATCGATGGATGTAAAATTTTCCACTACATTTGTATATAGTATTTAAAAAACTAATGGTATGAAAAACAGAGTGTATTTTATTATTGTTTTTATCTTTTTTTCTTGTGTCTCTTATTCTGCAAACGTAGAATGGATGAAAGGATATGTTGTGACCAACGAATCTGATACTATTTATGGGGAATTGGGTTATCGTGATGGTACAGGAGACTGGAAAGAATGCTTTTATCGTCAGCAGGGAGAGGTAGAATATAAAGTTTATTCTCCGGAACAGATTACTGCTTATGGTTATGAATCAGGGCTTCTCTTTGTCTCTGAAGATATAAAACTATTCAAAATAAAGCAACGTGTTTTTGTTCAGTCGCTTCTTTCTGGTATAATAGATCTTTATTATTTGGATGTAAAAAAATGTACGGATTTTCCCAAGGGTTATGCTGCATATATTGTAAAAGAGGCTTCCGGAATAATGATGGAGTTGTCTGATCCTTCTAAATCTGACAATAGAGACATCATAAGGCGACAGAATAAAGCTAAATTGAATTATTTGTTTTCGGATTATCCTCAATTACAGGAAAGCATAAATAAAATAGATTCAGATAGAGATCAATGGATAGCATTGTTTCAGAAATATCATGATATTATTTGTAATGAATCTGTTTGCACTAATTATGAGGAAAAGAAGGTGGCTTCCCGTTGCTTTTTAACTCCTTATATAATAGGGAATTATTGTAAGGTGGGTTTTAATAACTTCGTTGATAGGAATAGCTTTGCGCCTGGAATAGGAGTTGCTTTTTCCAGAAGTATGAGTAAATATACAGATCGAAATTTAATTCATGTTGGATTGGAGTTTTCCGGAATCTCTATATCTTCACATGAAGAAGGCTCAGAACAAATGGATTTTTCTACGTTATCTTTTATAAATTACTATACTTATGAGAATCGTTTTACACTTGACAAAGTAGCTCCATTGTTGGAAGTGGGATTTTTTCATGGTCTACAATTTGCGTGTAAGAATAAATTAGAGAGCCACTATGATTATGCTAATGAAGTAGACTATAATAAATACTATTATGGTATTACTTTGGGGGCAGGTATAGCTATTAAAGTGAGAAAAACTTGGATTCCTGTGAAGCTCCAATAT
>OGRI01003032.1_pt1 | contig 11124 bp, 8 predicted proteins | sample 1553391 | NCBI WGS metagenome assembly OGRI01 (sample SAMEA2580052, study PRJEB22360) | human gut metagenome | reverse complement strand
AAATAAGGACACACCAAGCTTTGCACGAAGCAAAGCCAACAGAGTGTCCTAAAGGTGATAGGGATTGAGAACAAGCACTTTTTTGAAAAAACAGACTTTTTCTATAAACTGACGGCTGTGATGAAACGTGAAGTCCATCACAGCCGTTGTTTTATGCTTATTTATCAGCTAAGCTCAATCTCGGCAAGCTCAACGTTGATAGTCTTTGTGGTGTATCTGCCTGTTGCACCTGCTCTGTAAACCGTAAGCTCAACAGTGTCGCCTATGTTAAGCTCCGCAATGATATTCTGTATATCTGTTACGGTGGTGACCGCTGTGCCGTTTACCTTTGAAATGATATCGCCGACTTTAAGACCGCTCTTTGCCACCGGCATATCTTCCGAGATATATGTTACATATACGCCGCCGCTTTCAAGTCCCTGCATATATGCGCTGTATTCGCTTATCTCCTCGCCGTTTATGCCAAGACCGGGACGGTTCGTAACATAGCCCTTTGTCATAAGGTCGTTTATTACCGGCTTAGCCTCGTTTATTGTAATGGCGAAGCCGATGTTATCTATAGACGCTGATGTGTTGGATACCAGCTTATAGTCGATTATACCGATAACGTTGCCGTACATATCGAAAAGTCCGCCGCCGCTGTTACCGCTGTTGATAGCCGCATCTATCTGTATTGTGCTTGTGCCGTATGCGCTGTTTGAAGCGGAGGCTCTGCCAAGACCGGATACGATACCCTTAGTAAGAGAGTTGAGTAACTGCTTGGGGTTGCCGAGTACGCATACATCCTGACCTACTCTTACAGTGTCCGAGTCACCGAGCGTTGCATATTCAAACGGATCGTCACGGCTGATCTTCAGCACTGCAAGGTCTGAATAAGTATCACTGCCGACTACTGTAGCCTCATATTCCTTTGTGGTATCGGGATCCTTGTAATCAGGAGCGACTACTGTCATTTTATCCGCACCCTCTACAACGTGTGCGTTTGTGATTACATAGCCGTCAGAAGTAAACACAACGCCGCTGCCGCTGCCGTATTTTACAGGCTCGGCATAACCTGTCTGGCGCTGATAGTTATATACCAGCACAACAGTGTTCTTTACCTTTTCGTAAAGTTCCTCGGCATTCAGCAGAGTGCTGTTTGAGCTGTCGTTTATCTTGCTTTCGTCAAGGGGAGCGGCTGTCGCCGTGCTTGAGGTGTTGAGCGTTGTTGACGGTGCGGCGATTGTGCTTTCTGAGCCGCTGTCAGCCGATTCGCCCTGAGATGTACTGTCAGACGAGCTTGCAAAGGGAATGGTGGCATTTATACTGCCGCCGACTACCAGGGCCGCCGCTATGATACCTGCGACCAGTGCGCCCTTGCCGTTCTTCTTAGGCGGCTTGTTTGCACCGGGGGCAACGTGTATGTTGTTTGCGCCCGTATTGTTTGCACCGGTATTGTTTGCGCCGTTTGCGTAGTTGTAATATGAGTTGTACGCATTCTGCTGTGCGTCATAGGAGCTTGTGTAGGAAGAACCTGCGTTATAGCCGCTTGCATTTGCAGATGAGTCTGTCTGTGAATTGCCGGCGGTCGAGAAGCTGTTCTGTACCTGCTCGTTTTCGCTGTTCATATTGTTCATATCATTGCGTTCAAATCCGTCTGTCATATCTATCGTCCTTTCACGCCCGTAGGCTTTATCGTTTTTTGACTATGGCTAAAGTATACTGTTCATATGTGAAAAAGTTGTGATACAGCCTTGAAGTTTGACAGATAATTGCTTTAATTGTATTTTTATTTCAAGTGAAAAAATGCACAGTTATATGGACAAAGTGTTTAAAGTGTGATAGAATAGCATCGGAATGCAAATTATATTGCTTATAAAAAGGGGGAGCATATATGTTTTTCTTCAAAAAGAAAACCGCCGGCAAGGACACCGCAGACACGCCGCTTAAAAGAAAAGCGAAAGCTATGCCTATGACAAAGAAGGTGCAGTTCTGCTATATAAAGCCCGATGAGCTGAATATGCTTTTAAACGGGGATATAAACTCGGTGCTGACGCTTGAACCTGTGAATTATTATGCGGAGAAAAACCGCTACTGGCTGTGCGTTTTTTATTACACGGAGGACTACGGCGAGATAATTATGCGTTTTGAGCTTTATGAAAACGACAGAAAGACAACGGCTACCGATTATTATGAGATAAATAAGGAACTGTATTCAAGGATATTGCTTAAGTTCGGGCAGAGAGTTGAGTGCTAATAATTGTATCAGAAAATAGGAGAGATATATGCAGACAAATGACAGACTTATAACAGAGTTGATGACAGCAATAAACAACGGTCGTATTCAGTTACCTGATTTTCAGAGAGGCTGGGTATGGGAAGATGGAAGAATAAAAGCATTGATAGCAAGTATTACAAATAATTATCCTGTTGGAGCGGCAATGTTTTTAGAGTACGGCAATGAAAATGTGCGTTTTAAGTATAGAACAATAGAAGGCGCAGAAGACGCAGGGGATACAGTTCCTACTGAACTTATTCTTGACGGACAGCAAAGATTGACATCTATTTATTCTTCATTGTATTCAAAGCAACCTGTACACACCCGCACTGATAAAGGAAAAGAGATTTACCGCTATTATTATATTGATATACAGAAAGCTATGGACGAATCATACGACAGGCTTGATGCTATTTTTTCGGTTCCGGAAAATAAAATAGTTACATCAGAATTTGGACGCAAGGAAGAAATAAACCTGTCAAAGCAAGAGTATGAGTTTGAAAATAAAGTTTTTCCTCTCAATAGAATACTTGATTATGCTTCCGCACAGGAGTGGCAAAACGAGTATTACGCATATTACGGTTATAATCAAGATATTATCAAACAATTTTCTGAGTTTAATACAAAAATAGCTATGCCGACCTGCCAATACAAAATCCCTGTTATTTTGTTAAGCAAGGAAACTCCAAAAGAAGCGGTGTGTCAGGTTTTCGAGAATGTGAATACTGGCGGAGTTTCTCTCACGGTGTTTGAACTGGTGACCGCCATTTTTGCAATGGATGATTTTGAACTTAGAAAAGATTGGGAAGCTCGAAAAGAAAAGTATTTTTCGGGAGATTTATTATCAGTAATTACATCTACAGATTTCCTTGTAGCGTGTACACTGCTGTCCTCGTACAAAAAAGGTGGCACTGTCAGTTGTAAAAAGAAAGATGTGCTGGAACTTAAATTAGAAGAATACACCGGATATGCTGATGCACTTACGAGAGGGTTTATTGAAGCGGAAAAGCTACTTGAAGAAGAACGTATTTTTTCTAGCAAGGACTTGCCATATTCAACACAACTTATTCCACTTGCCGTTATTTGTACTTTACTTGAAGACAATAACAGAATCAAGATAGCAAATAATAAGAACAAAATAAAGCAATGGTATTGGTGTGGCGTTTTCGGTGAGCTTTATGGCGGAGCGAATGAAACAAGGTTCGTTTATGATGTTGTTGGTGTAATGAACTGGATTGAAAAAGATGGTGAGTTGCCACGCACTGTTAAAGAATCATATTTTAATCCGACTAGATTGCTGACATTACAATCAAGGCTTTCAGCGGCTTATAAAGGTGTTATGGCATTAATACTTAAAAATCATTGCAAGGATTTCATAAGTGGTCGTGAGATGGACTTTGCAGTTTATAAATCTGAAAATCCTGACATACATCACATTTTTCCTAAAGATTATTGTGAGAAGCAATGTTATTCAAAAGAAAAATGGAATTCAGCAATCAACAAAACGCCTATAACATATTCGACTAACCGTGAAATCGGCGGAGTTGCTCCTAGCAAATATCTTGCCAGGATTGAAACGAAAGGACAGGTTGAATCGGAAGAGTTGAACACATATCTGCAATCACATTGGATTGATGTAGAGAGTTGCAGAAATGACGATTTTAATTCTCATATAATTTATAGAGCAAAGTTGCTGTTAAAAGCCATTGAAAATGCTACAGGCAAGAGTATTGCAGGAAAGGACAGCGACGAAGTAGTAAAATTATTCGGCGTGGAATTGAATTAAAAAAATGACGTGTTCGGTAACTAAAAATCCGAACACGTTTTAATAGGCTCTTTGTCAATAGTTGGGGTATGAAAACGACAGAAAGACAACGGCTACCGATTATTATGAGATAAATAAGGAGTTGTATTCAAGGATACTGCTTAAGTTCGGGCAGAGGGTATAGGTAACGGGTGCGGATTATCATAATCCGCACCCGTTTTATATTATCATAGATTGCTTGTGAAAAGCCCTGTAACGCTTTGTACGCCGAGCGAAACGGCGGTGATGGATACCCAACAGCACAGCCCGAGAAGTATCGGCTTTCCGCCGTTGCGTATCAGCTTTACTATATTTGTGTTAAGTCCGATAGCACCCATAGCCATTGCTATAAAGAATTTAGCCAGCCATTTTGCAAACGGCACAAACTGCGATGAGTAGAACAGCGTGACGCTGTTTTCGGGCAGTAATCCGCAGACCGTTGTTATAAGTGACGCACCGACAAAGAAAAGGATAAACCACGGGAATATCTTCTTAATCGAGAAATCAGCTTTACTGCCGCCGCTTTTTTTGGCTTTTGCTGTGCGGTAGAGTGCAAGCACGAGCGTTATCGGGATAATGGCAAGCGTTCTTGTCAGCTTTACCGTTACGGCGGCTGAAAGTATACCGCTGTATCCGTAAATTCCCTCCGCTGTCGATGCCGCCGCAGTGACCGATGAGGTGTCGTTGACCGCAGTTCCGGCAAATACCGCAAACCCCTCCGTGCCAAGTCCTATAGCGTGTCCGAGCGTTGGAAATATGAGTGCGGCAAGCACATTGAACAGGAATATTACCGATATTGAACGAGCAACGTCTTCATCATCCGCATCTATAACGGGCGCTGTAGCTGCAATAGCCGAGCCGCCGCAGATAGACGAGCCTACGCCTATAAGGCAGGCGGTCTTAGGGTCCACCTTCATTAGCTTCATCATTATAAACGCAACTATCAGCGATATTGAGATAGTGCCGACTATAACGGGCAGGCTCTTTGCACCGACCTGTGCTATAGTGCTTAAATTCAGCGAAAAGCCGAGAATTACCACTGCCCACTGCAGAATCTTCTTTGATGTGAACTTTATTCCGCCCGACAGCGATGTAAGGCTTGCGAGCTTAGGGAATACAAGCGTCAGTATCATACCGAGAAGTATTGCTATTACAGGTGCTCCGATAAGCTCAAAGGAAAAGCCGCCTATGCTTATCCCGCCTGTCAGCGTTGCCGCAGCGGCAATGACGGCACATACGGCTGTTCCCGGCATTATTGATTTCAGTTTTTTCATTTTCTCTCCGTTTTTTTGCATAAAATGAGCCACCGTGACCGGTGGCTCAATATTTTCTTTATTGACGATTATTCAGCGTCTTTAGCTTCTTCTTCCTCGTCCTCAGGCATTTCTTCCTTGAGTGCACGGATAGAGAGGCTTACTCTGTTCTGTTCCTCGTTGATTTCGATGATCTTTGCCTTAACTTCATCGCCGATGGAAAGAACCTGAGCAACATTGTTGATACGCTCTGTAGAGATCTGGCTGATGTGGATAAGACCGTCAACGCCGGGGATAATCTGTGCGAATGCGCCGAAGGGAGTTATGCTTACGATAGTAACGTCAACAACATCGCCTTCGTGATATTCGGCAACAAACTTGTTCCAGGGGTTGTCCTCTTCCTTCTTGCAGCCGAGTGATACTCTCTTCTTCTCGGGGTCGAAGCTCTTTACATATACATCGAGCTTGTCGCCGATCTTAACGATCTCTCTGGGGTGCTTGATTCTGTTCCAGGTAAGCTCGCTTGAGTGAACCATACCGTCAACTCCGCCGAGATCAACGAATACGCCGTAGCTTTCGATAGACTTAACTTCACCTGTGAACTTCTGACCTACTTCAATGTTCTCCCAGAACTTAGCCTTAGCGGCATCGTTTGCTTCCTTCTTAGCCTGACGGATAGAACCAACAACTCTGCCTCTTGCCTCTGTTACTTCGATAACCTTGAAGGGAACTGTCTTCTTGAGAAGCTCTTCAAGCTTGCCGTCCTTGGGAACGCCTGTCTGTGACGCAGGGATGAATACTCTTGTGCCGTTGGAGATAATGATAACGCCGCCCTTAACTACCGATGATACTTCACCTTCGAGCGTTTCATTATTTTCCATAGCGGCTGCGAGCTTTTCTACGCCGAGAACGCTGTCAACCTTCTTCTTGGAAAGTGTAACTGTACCTTCTGCGTCATTTACAGCTGTAACGATGGCTTCGATCTCATCGCCAACCTTGACAACATCTGAGGGAGCTGCATTGGGATCCTGCGAAAGCTCGCTTGCAGGAATGTAGCCCGAGTGCTTTGTGCCTAAGTCTACAACAGCTTCGTTCTTGTTTACAGCTACTACTAAAGCCTTGACCCTGTTCCCTATATATACTTTTTTGAAGGTCTTGTCAACCTCCGCCATGAAGTCGAATCCTTCTTCATTGTTGAGAATTTCGCTCATAATTCTATGAACCTCCTTTATTATATAGGCAGGTGTCGAAGCCCCTGCCGTTATACCGACCGTACCGCCCTGCAAAGGGAGCAGTTCCGATACTGCGGCTTTATCAATATCACTGCCGTCCTGCGTAAATATTACAGGGCAGTGTTTTTGACTTATCTGTGCCAGCTTTGCGGTGTTGCTGGAATTTTTTCCGCCGACCGTGACCATAAGCGCCGAGCGCCGTGCAAGCTCCTCGGTTTCCTTTTGTCTTTCAGCCGTCGCACTACATATTGTATCAAAAATCGTGATATTTGTATAGTGTTTTTTTGCAACTTGAATGCAAGATTGCCATTTTGACGAATTAAACGTCGTCTGAGCAACCATGATTAGTGCATTTTGACGAGGAAATTTCTGCAATTCTGCCATTTTTTCCAGCTCGTCCGAGTCACGCACCACTGTTACTTCATCGGGATTCCTGCAATGTCCGACTATCCCGATGACCTCAGGGTGATCTGGGTCGCCCGCTATGATAACGGGGCATTCCGACTTTGAAACAATGTTGTGTATCTTTGCGACAAACGGGCAGGTAGCGTCAATACAGCTTATGCCCTTGTCGTGTATATAATCTGTTACCGATTTTGCAACGCCGTGAGAGCGGATTATAAGCGTCCTGCCCTGCGGCAGATCGTCAGGTGAATCTATGGGGTATACTCCCAGCTTCTGAAGTCTTGCTATCTCACTGCCGTTGTGTATCAGTTCTCCGAGCGTATAGCAGCTGCCGTTTTCTTCTGCGGTTTTTTCCGCAATTTCGACAGCACGCTTAACACCGAAACAGAAGCCTGCGCTCTTTGCCGTTTCAATATTGTAACGGCTCACTTGCTTTCCTCTTCCGCCTGCTTTTCGGGCTTCGGGTTATACTGCTTGGGGAGCGGATCGCCATATTCGCTCATACCGTCCATCAGCATCTTTATGTTATCCATAATAAGATTTGAAACACGTCTTAGCTCTGTTCTGTCGTCGCTGTTCAGTGCGATATGCTCCGCAGGAATCATCTCGCCTACCGAGATCCATACTTTTCTGCGGAAGCCCTTTTTCCCGTACTTTATGCACATCGGAAGAACGGGAGCATTTGTCTTGCCTGCGATAACAGCAATGCCGGATTTTGCTCTGCCGATATTGCCGTCCTTAGAACGTGTGCCTTCGGGAAATATTACGAAAGCCCTGTTCTTCTCAAGGTCGGCTATGGCGTGGTCAATGGCACTGCCGTCACCTGCGCCTCTTACAACGGGAAACGCTCCGCACTTTGTAATAAGCCAGGCGAAGAATTTATTTTTCTCGAACAGCTCAATCTTCGCCATAAACGAAAAATGCGCCTTGTTCACTGCCGCTATCAGCGGAGGATCGCCGTAATCCTGGTGATTGCAAGCGATTATATAGCCGCCCTTTATGCCGTTCTTATACGGTCTGTTGTCACCGCCGATTAACTTGATCCTGTATTTTATGTGCATTGAAAGACATACTATCTTCCTGAAAAATTCATACATTATCTGATTTCTGCCTTTTCTTTGATTATTCTGACAAGCAGGTCGCACGAGCCTTCAAAATCAAGCTCTGTCGTATCCGCAAGCACTGCGTCATCGGCTTGCTTCAGCGGTGCTATTTCTCTTGTCATATCGTTGTGGTCACGCTGTTTAAGATCCGTAAGCACGCTCTCGTAAGATACAGCCGTACCCTTTGCGATAAGCTCGTCATAACGGCGCTTTGCACGCACCTCGGCATCTGCCGTAAGATATATCTTCACTGTTGCGTTAGGAAGTACGACAGTTCCTATATCCCTGCCGTCCATTATCACGTCACGGCTTTCTGCCATATCACGCTGAAGCTTAAGGAGGAATGCTCTTACAGCCGGGATAGCGGAAACTTTGGAGGCCGCCATGCTTATTTCGGGTAAGCGTATCTCATCGGAAACGTCATAGCCGTTAAGATATATGTGCTGTGTGCCGTCCTTTATCTTTACGTCAAGAGAAATATGCGAAAGTGCCGCACTTACTCTCACGGGGTCGTCCATATCAACGCCGTTGCGGTCGCAGAAAAGACCTATACAACGGTACATAGCGCCCGTGTCAACGTATATAAAGCCTAAACGCTTTGCACATTCTTTGGCGATGGAGCTTTTGCCCGCTCCTACAGGGGCGTCAATAGCTACTGCAATACTCATATCTTTTCTTCTCCAATTTACATATACACTAATTATAACACGGTTTTTATCCGATTGCAACAGGGAAAATGTGAAAATTAAGTGAAATAAACGGTTTTTAAGCCTGTAAAGCAAAGAAAATTCCCCGAAAAACGAAAATGCTTTTCGGGGAAATATGTCAGTTTGTTTTTGAAAGCTGTTTTTTCTGCGCTCTTTTAAGATACGCAGGAGAAAGCAGACGCAGTTGTTTTTTTACGGTGTTTCTCACCTCACGGCAGTCGGAGATATAGCTGCCGCCGTTTCCTTTGCCTGCCATATACTGTCTTGCTATCATTCCGTACAGCGTTATAAGCACCTTTAAGGTCATAACGGAAATCCTTGTGCGACAGCTGTAATAGATGCCGTTTTCCGCAAGATATTCCGACAAGATGAGATATGCCTCAAGATAGCTGTCAACCATTTTTCTTCCTGCAAGACCCGTTATGCTGTCGGGACGGTGGGCATAGCTGTAAAGCACCTTTCGTGTGAAGGCAACATTTTCCGCACAGGCAAACAGGCGTGGTGTTGTAATAACGTCCTCAAAGCACTTTCCGACAGGGTAGGATATATTGTTGTCAGTGAAGAGCGAGCGTCTGTACAGCTTGTTCCATGCGTAATTTCTTACCGAAACATCGGAAATCAGCTTTTCAAATGCCTTTTTTCCGCCGATTACGCCGTTACGGTGGGAAAGAAGCACATTTATACTGCGGTCGGATTTTTCAAAGTAATTGCAGTATCTGCACTGTACTATGTCTGCGTTGTTTTTTACGGCGAGCGTGTACATTTCGGAAATGTAAAAGGGAGAAACAAAGTCGTCGCTGTCAACAAAGGCGATATATTCGCCTCTTGCGTTTGCAAGACCTGTGTTTCTTGCGGCTGAAAGGCCTGCGTTTTGCTGAGTGATTATTTTTATGAAATCATACTTGCTTGCAAACCTGTCCGCTATCATCATGGAATTATCTTTCGTTCCGTCATTCACAATGATTATTTCGTATTCGTATCCGAACTCCTGACGGACAAGCGAATCAAGACAACGTTCAATGTATTTTTCAACGTTGTATACGGGAACGACAACACTTACGGCAACCGCACGCTCTTGCATATTATCTGTGTTCATATAAACCTCTCCTGAATAGAAAATAGCTGCAGATAGAAAACTCGGACTAAACTCGGACTATAGTATATCGGGGATATAAACAAATTTTACTACGCAAATTATACAACTAAAAAAAACAGCAGTCAATCTGAAAAACGTGTAAAAGTTTGTAAAACAAAAAAATACGGCAGTTTAACGAATAATCATATGCTTAAAGGCTGATAATTAAACAAAAAGAACAAACGGAGATGATAGCTTGAAAAGCGTAAGAATATGCGTTGCCGCAATCACGGCAGGCGTGGTGTGTATTGCGGCGATGCTGGGGATACTGAGTGCCGCAATATATGCCGAAAACGAAAGCGGCAACAGCTTTATAGGGCTGATGTATCATCAGGTGTTAAAGGATGAAAGCAGAGCCGGAAAATATATAATTACTCCAAACGAGCTGGAGAGCGACCTTGCGTATCTGTCCGAAAACGGTTATGTTTCCGTTCTTCCGTCTCAGCTTGTGAAAATTCGTGAGCAGGGCGGCAGACTGCCGGAAAAAACGGTTGTGATCACGTTTGACGACGGTTATGAAACCGGACTTTATTATGTACTGCCGCTGCTGAAAAAATACGGAATGAAGGCGGTCATAAATGTTGTGGGCAGTTATACGGACGAATATTCCCGTATCAACGAAGAGGGAAAGCACTTGTCTTATGCTTACCTGACATGGAACGAGATAAAGAAGCTGTCGGACAGCGGTTATGTCGAAATAGGAAATCACACTTACGATATGCACTCGTACAACGGGGAAAGAAACGGCTGTGCGAGAAAAGAAAACGAGAGCGATGAGCAGTACCGCACGGTGCTGTATGAGGATGTGGCAAGGCTGTCGGACAAATTACAGCGGGTCACAGGGAAAAGGCCTGTCGCTTTCGCATATCCCTTCGGGTCACTCTGCGAGGGAAGTGCGGAGATAATCGGCAGTGCGGGCATAAGCGTGTTTATGACCTGCTGTGAACAGCCGTGCAGCATGAACAGAAACGGCAGGATAGTGATAAACCGCTATAACAGAGAAAGTGGAAGGTCGGCACAGCAGATATGCGAGGAATTCAACAACGCATTTTAGCAAACGTACAGAATCAGTCTGTCGATAAACCTCGTAATTATTAAATTGGGGTCGCAGGGGCAAAGCCCCCGTACAGGTCGTCAGCCATTTGTGCCACCGCCTCGTGCAGTGGCTTTGTGTGGCTGACTGCAAGCATCCTTGCTTGGACTAGGGGCGGTAGCCCCAGTAATATAG
>OGRI01003027.1_pt1 | contig 11137 bp, 7 predicted proteins | sample 1553391 | NCBI WGS metagenome assembly OGRI01 (sample SAMEA2580052, study PRJEB22360) | human gut metagenome | reverse complement strand
ATTAGCGCCTCCCCCTTTTCCCACCCCCCCCCCCCCCCCCCGCCACATCGTCAGCCGAAGTATCAAGCATCGCCGCCAGCTGTTCGTTTGAAAGTCTGGCGTCCTGTCTTAAAAGGTCAACAAGCTTTTCTTTCTTTGTCATAATCTTATCCTCCGAATTATTTTATGCTTATAAATGTGGGATTACGTTTCTTGAAAAATGCAAGTTCTGTAAAGCCCACATTTCTTGCGAGTTCTATAGCCTCCGGAATACCTTTTCCGAGGTCTTGCGTGCAATGTGCGTCCGAGCCGACAGTAAGTATTTTACCGCCAAGTTCTTTATAAAGTCTTACATAGTATTCGTCAGGCAGCGTAAGACCTATCTTTTGCCTGAGTCCGCTTGAATTTATCTCGATACCTATATCGTTTTTTATAAGGGCAGAGAATATCTCCTTGATTATCGGAAGGTACTTGCTCATATCTATGTAAAGCTCCGATTCGCCCACAATATAACGCAGAGGGTACGTCAGGTGACCGAGTACGTCAAATTCGCCCCACCGAGCCATTTCAAGCATTTCCTCAAAGTACAGCTTCATTATCATTTCGGGCTGTACCTCGTTATAATCGAGCAGATAAAAATCTTCCCAGCCGTTGCACATATGGAGCGAGCCGATTATAAAGTCATAATCATAGCTTGACAGCATTCTTTTTGTAAGCTCCATATCCTGTAAAGGCTGACCCAGCTCAACACCGTATGCCATATTTATCTTATCCGCATACTTTTTAATAAGGGCAGGAGAGATCTCCGACGCTCGTTTTACAGGTTCTTCATAGAGATATTCCTCATCGTAGAATTTATTTATTTCAAGGTGATCTGTGAGCGAGTAATATCTGATACCAAGCTCTGTCGCTCGTCTGACCATTTCTTCCGGATCGTTACTGCCGTCGGGCGACAGATTTGAGTGATTGTGTACGTCCATCAGAATTTCGGGGTCGTTCATATTTGCTACCTTCCTTTTGCGGTTGTTCTATATCTATACATATTTTATTTTACCACAAACAAAGCTGTTTGTCTATTGTAATATTCAAATTAATTGTGAAGATTGCAAAAAAATACCGAGGAAATAAATTCCCCGGTAAGATTTTATTTGTCATTGTCAAGATTGTTGTTGACGCCGTATGAAAGCGTCAGCAGGCTGTCGCCCAGATGAACGTTTTCAACAATTATGTTTTTATGCTCAACGTTAATGTCGTAGTGTGAGAAGTTCCAGAATGATCTCACACCAAGCTCTGTAAGGCGGTCGACTATCTCCTTTGTAACCGATTTCGGTATACAAAGAACAGCAACCTCCGGCTTATTTTCACGGCAGAACTTTTCAAGATTGTCAATATCGGTTATTGTCAGCTTTCCGAGAGGATTTCCGACTATTTTCTTGTTGGAGTCGAATATACCGATAAGACTGCATCCGCTTTTTTCAAAATTAATGTGAACGGCAAGCGCAGTGCCGAGATTACCAGCACCGATAAGAATCGTTTTTCTGTGCTTGTCAACGCCGAGAATACGTCCTATTTCTTTACGGAGTTCCGAAACATTGTAGCCGTAGCCCTGTTGCCCGAAGCCGCCGAAGCAATTGAGATCCTGTCTTATCTGTGATGCGGTAAGGTGCATTCTCTCCGATAATTCTCTTGAAGAAATCTTAGAGATCTGCTGATCCTCCAGCTCGCCGAGAAAGCGGTAGTAGCGGGGAAGTCTGCGTATTACTGAATTTGATATATTAATGCTTTTCGACAAGATACTGCCTCCTTACAGTTTTTATTGAGATCAGAGCGTTGCTTTAAGTCTGTTGTTGATTTCAAGCAGGAAGTCCTCTGTGTTTACCTTTCTCTTGTTGTCAAGATTTGAAAGTACATAGAGGTCGCCGGTCATAACACCGTCTTCAATCGTCTTTATAGTAGCCTTTTCAAGCTTATCCGCAAAGTCGGAAAGCTCCTTGTTGCCGTCAAGCTCGCCACGTTTTCTTAATGCGCCCGTCCACGCAAACAGGGTAGCTACCGAGTTGGTTGAGGTTTCCTCACCCTTTAAGTGCTTGTAGTAGTGACGTGTTACTGTGCCGTGTGCGGCTTCATACTCGTAAACGCCTGTGGGAGAAACAAGCACGGATGTCATCATACCGAGGCTTCCGAAAGCTGTTGCCACCATATCGGACATTACATCGCCGTCATAATTCTTGCAAGCCCAGATATATCCGCCCTCAGAACGTACAACTCTTGCTACAGCGTCATCAATCAGTGTATAGAAGTATGTGATACCTGCGGCATCAAACTTTTCCTTGTATTCATTATCGAATATTTCCTGGAAAATATCCTTGAATGTATGGTCATACTTCTTGGAAATAGTATCCTTGGTCGCAAACCAGAGATCCTGCTTTGTGTCGAGCGCAAAGTTAAAGCAGGCTCTTGCGAAGCTGGCGATACTTGCGTTTATGTTGTGAAGTCCCTGAATGATGCCGTCAGAACCGCTGAACTTGTGGATAAGCTGTCTTGTTTCGTTTCCGTCCTTATCGGTCACAACAAGCTCTGCTGTACTGCCGTCGGCAACCTTCATCTCGGAGTTTTTGTAAACATCGCCGTAAGCGTGACGTGCAATGGTTATCGGCTTTTTCCAGCCGGGCAGCAGAGGAGTGATACCCTTTACGATAATGGGGGCTCTGAATACGGTACCGTCAAGGATAGCACGGATAGTGCCGTTGGGCGACTTCCACATTTCCTTTAAGTTGTATTCTGTCATTCTCTGTGCGTTGGGAGTGATTGTTGCACACTTTACCGCTACACCGTATTTCTTTGTAGCGTTTGCGGAATCAATCGTTACCTGATCGTTTGTTTCGTTTCTGTGAACAAGACCGAGATCGTAATAATCTGTCTTTAAGTCAACATACGGGCAGATAAGTATATCCTTGATCATCTTCCAGATAATTCTGGTCATTTCATCGCCGTCCATCTCAACGATGGGGGTGGTCATCTGAATCTTTGCCATTATAGCCGTTCCTTTCGATATTACTTGTTGTGCTTAGTGTAGTTAAGCAGACCGCCTGCGAGCATCATACCCTTGCCACGCTCGGATAATTCGCAGGTAACCTTGTATTCTGTACCCTTTGTTATATTCTTGACGGTTATCTCAGTACCGTTTTCTATAGCGTTTCTTATGCCGGGAAGCTCAAGAACATCGTCACGGTCGATCTTGTCATAATCAGCCTCGTCTACAAAGCACAGAGGAAGAATACCGTTGTTGATAAGGTTCTGTCTGTGGATACGGGCGAACGATTTGCAGATTATAGCCTTTACGCCGAGATAAAGAGGAGCAAGTGCGGCGTGTTCTCTTGAAGAACCCTGACCGTAGTTTGCACCGCCGACGATAATGCTCTTGCCAAGCTCCTTTGCTCTTGTCGGGAATGTTTCATCGCATACTGTAAAGCAGTATTCCGAAATCGCAGGGATGTTTGAACGCAGAGGTAATATCTTTGCGCCTGCAGGCATAATATGGTCTGTGGTGATATTGTCGCCAACCTTGAGTGAAACCTCTGCCTTTATATCTTCCGCCAGAGGAACGTTTACGGGGAAGGGCTTTATGTTCGGTCCTCTGAGAACTTCTACATTTGGAGCTTCCTCAGGTGAAGCGGGAGGAACTACCATATTGTCGTTTATAAGGAACTTTTCGGGCATTACATAGGGAGGCATATCTCCTGCAAGTCTGGGATCTGTGAATACGCCCGTGAGTGCCGAGATTGCGGCTGTTTCGGGAGATACGAGATAGATCTGACCGTCCTTTGTTCCGCTTCTGCCTAAGAAGTTTCTGTTGAAGGTACGCAGAGAGATTCCCTTTGAGTTGGGCGACTGACCCATACCTATGCACGGACCGCAGGCACTTTCAAGTATTCTTGCACCTGCACCGATAAGAATTGATAACGCACCGCAGTCAGCAAGCATATTGAATACCTGCTTTGAGCCGGGAGCTATTGAAAGGCTTACATCGGGATGTACCGTCTTGCCCTTTAATATATGAGCAACCTTGAGCATATCCTGTAATGAAGAGTTGGTACATGATCCGATACATACCTGATCTATCTTGATTGCACCGATTTCTTTTACGGTTTTTACATTGTCGGGGCTGTGAGGACAAGCTGCCATAGGAACAAGCTCGGAGAGATCAATGTTGATTTCTTCATCGTATACGGCATCGGGATCTGCGCTGAGAGCAACGAAGTCTTCTTCACGATCCTGTGCCTTTAAGAAAGCAAGAGTTGTTTCATCGGAGGGGAATATAGATGTTGTAGCGCCAAGCTCCGCACCCATGTTTGTGATAGTTGCACGTTCGGGAACGCTGAGGCTCTTAACGCCTTCACCGCAGTATTCGATAACCTTGCCTACGCCGCCCTTTACGGACATTATCTGAAGTACCTTTAAAATTACATCCTTTGCGGAAACCCAGTCGTTCAGTTTTCCTGTGAGGTTTACCTTTACGACCTTTGGCATTGTTATGTAATATGCGCCGCCGCCCATTGCTACCGCAACGTCAAGACCGCCTGCGCCCATAGCGAGCATACCTATACCGCCGCCTGTGGGAGTGTGGCTGTCAGAGCCGATAAGTGTCTTGCCGGGCTTGCCGAAACGCTCAAGGTGTACCTGGTGGCAGATGCCGTTACCGGGACGTGAGAAATAGATTCCGTGTTTCTTTGCAACACTGCCTATGTATCTGTGGTCATCGGCATTTTCAAAGCCTGACTGGAGCGTGTTGTGGTCGATATAAGCGAGTGAACGCTCGGTTTTTACTCTGTCGATACCCATAGCTTCAAACTGAAGATAAGCCATTGTACCGGTAGCGTCCTGTGTCAGAGTCTGGTCGATACGCAGACCTATTTCAGTGCCTTTTATCATCTCGCCGTCAATTATGTGGTTCTTGATGATTTTTTCGGTAAGGGTAAGTCCCTTGCTTTCGTTGTTTCCCATTTTTGTCCTCCTGAAAAAAAGATTACAGTTAATTATACATTATATTAATGTAAAAGTCAAGAATTTGCAACCGTTTATGAAAGAAGGAGTGTGTGAAATTGCAAAAAATTATTTGTGGATGTTGCACAAGCGACAAAGGAGTTTATTAGAGGATTTATAGAAATTCGTTTCTGAGCGATCCGATTTTATGAAATTTGAGAAAATAAACCCGTTTCGGTTGACTTCGACAGTAGGAATATTGTATAATTTACTGTGTGTCCCGTATTGACGGGAGCTTTTACGAGGCGTATTTACTGCGTGCTGAACAACATTAACGAAAGATCCGAGGAAGATATATGTCCGTAAAAAAGAAAACAGGTATAATACTGCTCACCGCAGCTGCAATGGTGATTTCCGGCGGATGCGGCAAAGCGTTGGTATTTGATAACGAACCGCAGGATACAACCGGCGGAAATATAATAAGCGGTATTCCGTTGACGGAAAGCAAGGTAAAGCCCGCACTCAGCATACCCGAACAGACAGGCTCGCATACTACGGCCGCAGCAACAAAAAAGAAAACAGAAACCTCACCGAAGGAAAATTCATCCGCCGATGAGCCGTCTGTCGATACGTCTTATGACGAACCGCCCGTTCCCGATGAGGAGATTCCGTCTGTGGAAACTGTGACATCGGCTGCTACAACAAAAAAAGATGTGACTGTAACATCAAAAAAGAATGATAATGTTCCCGCCGCCACCGATAATCTGCCTGTAAACAACTATACGGCACTGAATTATAACGAGGTGAAGGGCGTATGGATATGGTATTCCGAATTGTACCCGATTCTTACCGGAAAAAGCGAGTCACAGCTCAGAAGCGGAATAGGCGAGTATTACGATAATTGTCTTTCACTGGGCATCAATACAGTCTATGTTCATGTCCGTCCCTTCGGTGACGCAATATATAAATCCGACTATTTTCCGTGGTCAAAGTACTGCACGGGATATATCGGAAAAGATCCCGGCTATGATCCGCTCAAGGTTATGATAGACGAGGCACATGCAAGAGGTATTTCTTTTCAGGCGTGGGTCAATCCTTTACGCTGTTATTACGAAGATGATGCACCTGATGTAAGTACAACGTATAAAACGGGTCAGTGGTATGACACGAAGGACGGCGACTATATAGTCAAGGTCAATTCTTACTGGTGGCTCAATCCCGCCTATAAGGAGGTTACAGACCTTATCGCAAACGGAGCGGCGGAGCTTGTTTCAAAATATGATGTAGACGGCGTACATATAGACGATTATTTCTATCCCACAACGGAAGCGTATTTTGACAGCATTGCGTTCAACGCTTCATCATATAGCAGTCTGTCACAGTTCAGACTGGATAATTGCAGCCGTATGGTAGCGGATATGTATAAGGCTGTGAAGTCGCACAATCCTACCGCATTGTTCGGGGTCAGCGCACAGGGCAATGTTACAAACAATGAAACACAGCTTTATGCAGATGTAGAGAAATGGTCAAAAGAGGACGGCTATGTCGATTATATGGCACCTCAGATATATTACGGTTTTGATAACGGCGGTCAGCCGTTTGAACAGGTGGTCGAGCAGTGGGATAAAATGCTCGCCGGTACCGGAAAATCGCTTATACCCGGTCTTGCGGTGTACAAGATAGGCACTGAGGACGAATGGGCAGGAAGCGGAAGATACGAATGGCAAAATGATAAAGAAATAATTAAAAGGCAGATTGTAAAATCGCAGAAAACGTCGAATTACGGCGGCGTTATTCTTTACAGCTATCAGTTCATTTTTGAGCCTGACAGCAATGTTAAAACAGCTGTTAATAAGGAAATAGCGGCATTCAAGCCGCTTCTAACGCAGTAAGTGCCGTAATAATCGGAAGGAAGAGCAGAAGATGAGAAATAAATTTATCAGAATAATGGCAGGAGTGCTGTCGGCTTTTTTGCTTTTGTCACAGCTGACTGCCGTTGCTGAGGAAAACACAAGTGAAAACACATCCGCATCGGCAGAATCGGCCGAGCAGTCGAAACAGACAACTCCGCAGATAGCCGAGCCTAAGCTGACTTTATCGAACGAGCTTAAAGCAACGGTTATAAATTTAGGGGATTTTGCGGCTGAGAAGTTCGGTGAGAATTTTTCAAAAAAGCTGGATACCCTCATTGCTTACGGTATGAACGGAGTGTACATCAATCCTTACGGAAAAGACGGTACATATTATACCACGAATATGAACAAGAACGGCGACAGGCTTGAAAAGGCTCTTGAGGCTGCTACTAAAAAAGGAATGCAGAGATATGTCTATTTCGACATAAACAAAACAATGGCGGCTTGCCCGGATGGCGAGGACTGCTATGATTATCTTGTGAGTGAGGCTCATAAATTTGCGCTCAAATACAGATGCAACGGCATAATACTTACGGGATTTTACGGTACGAACAATAACGGCGCTTATGAAGAATATATGAAGAACGGCTCGGGCATAGGCTATAAGAACTGGCTTTATGATACGGTTGAATATAAGTTCTCAACCGTGAGCGGTGTTATTCGTCTGTCGGATAATTCAATAGCGGTCGGCATTGACGCAAAGGATGTCTGGGCAAACGCTTCGAAGAATAAAAAGGGCAGTGATACATCCGCAAAGTATACTGCTTTCTATAACGGCTATGCCGATACCAAGGCTTTCATAGAAAAGGGTCTTACGGATTTTATTGTAGTCAATGCGTCCGGTTCGCTTGACAATGAAACTGTCGGATTTGAGAACGTTTGTTCATGGTGGAGCGATGTTGCTAAATCTGCGAAGATACCGTTCTACATTGTTCATCATAACGAGAAAATAGGAACGGATGAAGACGGCTGGGGTGTTGAGGATCAGCTTCTCAAACAGCTTGCAAAAGCCGATGAGCTTGATAATTATTCGGGAAGCGTGTTCTATTCAGAGAAATCGCTTGAGGAAAACCCGATGGGAACAACAGATACGCTCACGAAGTATTTCAACGAGCAGATAAATGTTGACAGCCTTTTTGAAGACCTTGAAATGACATCGCCGTATTACACGAATTATTCAACGGATGATACATCGGTAGCGTTCATGGGTACGTTTGACGAGAATTTTGACGTATATTTTGACGGTGAAAAATTATCGCTTAACGAGGCGGGAAACTTCTACTTTGAAAAGCAGCTTGAAGTCGGAATGAACACTTTCGTTATAACACACAAAGGCAAAACCATATATTATAACATCGAACGCACAATCAACGTTCTTAAATCTATAGGAAGCTCAGTAGCGGAGGGCAAGACGCTTAAGGTCGACGGAGGAATGGCGGTATCCGTGCTTGCGGTCGCCTATAAAGGCTCTTATGCTACAGCTACGCTCGGCGGCACTACAATCGAGCTTACCGAAAACGCAAAATCGGATGTTGTTGACATTAACTCATCGTATGCGGCATTTACAGGAAAAATTGTCGTTCCCGAGGGCATAGTCGATGAGGAACAGTATCTCGGAAATGTTGAAATTTCCGCTTCATATGCAGGATATTCAAGAACATATATAGGTGCCGAGGTCATTGTAAACGCAGTAAAGCTGCCCGATAAGAACATAGAGATAATCGACAAGATCCCGACAGATCAAAGCTCTTTCGGTACGGGAGAGATAGTCGGACGACTGTCTGCCGCCGTTTCGGAGGATACAAGCGTTACTTATGTAAAGCTGAACAAGAACTTTGCTTATATCTATGACGGCACAAATACCGATTCTGTCAATCCTCCGAATGTGGGTCAGCTTCCCGAAGGCACGCTCGATTATTATAAGAGCGAATGGGACGAATATTATGTCACAACATCGGGCAAGCGATTCCTTAAGGAAGATGCCGACCTTACAAGCGGTGTCGGAATGGGTGAAAATCCTCTTGTTGTCAATGCAATAGGAAATATGGGCGGAGATTCGTTCATACAGATGGCGCTGGAGGATCGCTCGTCATTTACTGTTACGCCTATCGGAAACGACTATTATTCCGGTTATGACGGCGAGTTCAACCTTGGTGATTTCACGGCTAATCATATCAACATCACGTTTGATAATATAACCTCGGTTACTGCACTTCCCGATTTTGACAACTGCACCGTGTTCAGTGCGGGTGAGTGGCAGCAGGTAGACGTTGACGGCGTTATGAAGTTCCGGCTCGTGCTTAAATTAAGACAGCCGGGAGTTTATGCAGGAAACAGCGCCACATACGACAGCGAAGGCAATCTGCTGTTCAAGTTTGAGATACTTACAAACGACATCAGGAATATGACTATAGTAATAGATCCCGGTCACGGTGTGACTGAGTACGGTTATGACGATCCCGGTGCGATAGGACATATTGAAGAAGCAGGCGCAAACCTTGCGGTAGCAAAGCTGGTTGAATCAAAGCTCAAGGCTCTGGGCGTAAACGTTGTAAGGCTCAAGACCGAAAGCGAATTCTACGATACAAAACGCAGACCTTATTATGCCCGTGATTACGGCTGTGATTTATACATAGCCATTCATTCAAACAAGGCCGGTTCGGAAAGTCCGAGAGGAACAGAGTGCTATTATTACACATCGTACTCTCAGCCGCTCGCCGAGTCGCTCACAAGGCACGTTTCGTCATATTTCAGCAATAATGTTTATTCCGATGGAGCAAACTGCAACAGAGGAGCGCAGTACAGCTATATGTGGACAACAAAACAGCAGGATTTCCCGTCGGTACTTATAGAAATGGGATTTGTCAGCAACTATGAGGATGCGATGGCTCTTGCAAATTCGACCGACCAGGACGGTATAGCACAGGCTATTGTTGACGGAATAAAGGAATATGTAACAAGAAGCGGTGTATCATCATATTGATATACCTGTGTTTAAAAATGCGGCAAGTTAAAATTGCCGCATTTTTAGTATACTTTCTGCAAAAGAAATAAAAAATACTTGCAATTTGCGACGTTCTTTGATATAATAACAATGTACTATGCGAAAGGACAGATTTCCTTAGCGGATACGATACTAATTTAATTAAAAGAAATGGGGACTTCCAATGCCAGCAAATATAGTTGTAGGAACTCAGTGGGGTGACGAAGGAAAGGGTAAGATTATTGATATTATCGCTTCCAGAGCCGATGTGGTCGTTCGTTCACAGGGCGGTAACAATGCAGGACATACTGTAGTAAATGACGGTCAGACTTACAAACTCCATCTGATCCCTTCGGGCATTCTTTATAAAAATACGCTCTGCCTTATAGGCGCAGGTGTAGTGCTTGATCCTAAGGATCTTTTATCCGAGATTGATAACCTTTCACCAAGAGGTGTTTCTTTCGATAACCTCAAGATTGATCCCAGAGCGCACGTTGTTATGCCGTGGCACATTACTCTTGACGGACTTTCTGAAAAATTCAGAGGAAACTCCGATATAGGTACTACAAAGCGTGGTATAGGTCCTTGCTATATGGATAAATACGAGCGTTGCGGTATCCGTGTCTATGATCTTGTTCATCCCGAAGTTTTCGCTGAAAAGGTAAGAATGACAGGTAAGCTCAAGAATAAGATAATCACAGAAGTTTACGGCGGCGAGCCTCACGATATTGAAGCTATCATAAAGGAATATACCGAATACGGCAAGCGTCTTGCAAAGTATGTTGACGATGTATCGGTAATCGTATACGAGGCAGCAAAGGCAAACAAGACGATAATGTTCGAGGGCGCACAGGCAACACTGCTTGACATTGACTTCGGTACTTATCCTTATGTTACTTCTTCTCATCCTCTTTCTGCAGGTGTTTGTGTAGGTACAGGCGTAGGACCTATGATTATTTCAAACATCATAGGTGTTGCAAAGGCTTATACAACAAGAGTAGGTAAGGGTCCTTTCCCGACAGAGCTTGATGATGAGATAGGCGAAGCAATCAGAAACAAGGGCGGCGAGTTCGGTACTACGACAGGCAGACCCAGAAGAACAGGTTGGTTTGACGCTGTTATTGTACGCCATTCCGTAAGAGTAAACGGACTTTCTTCGCTTGCTATAAACAAGCTGGATACGCTCGGCGGCATTGGTGATTTAAAGGTGTGCGTTGCTTATAAGAAGCCCGACGGCACTGTTATTGAGAACTTCCCTGCAGCGCTTGAAGAGCTTGCC